>Ga0070766_10000351_pt1 | contig 19691 bp, 17 predicted proteins | sample HubBroMetageWFT6_FD_69782 | JGI IMG/M metagenome (GOLD analysis project Ga0070766, IMG submission 69782) | Warmed and freeze-thawed soil microbial communities from the Hubbard Brook experimental Forest, New Hampshire - Hubbard Brook CCASE Soil... | ecosystem: Environmental > Terrestrial > Soil...
CTAGGGTTAAGGCGCCGAAGAGAGCGCCGACTCCGGTGGCGCCCATGAGGATGCCCAGGCCGCGGGCACCGCCATGCAGAATTCTGTCGGCGAAGATTGGCATGAGAACGGTATAAGGCATGCCTACGAGGCTTACTAAGCCAATCAGTAAGAGGAGAGCTCGGATGATCTTCGTCCGGTTGACCCAACGAAACCCTTCGATGATGTCTTCGATCGGAGAATGCTTGCTGATGCGCGCGGGGCTGTGCACGCGCATCAGCATGAGGCCGATGATGACGGCGATGTAACTGAGTGAGTTGGCGGCAAAGCACCAGCCTTCGCCGATTTTCGCGACGAGAATTCCGGCTACGGCTGGGCCTATGACGCGGGCGCCATTGAACATAGAAGAGTTGAGCGCGATGGCGTTCATCAGATCTTCTTTGCCGACCATGTCGACGAGGAAGGATTGGCGGCCGGGGATATCGAAGGCGTTGACCACTCCGAGCAGTCCGGCGAGCAGAAAGATGTGCCAGACGTGGACGCGATGGGTCAACGTGAGCGCAGCCAGAATGCCCGCGAGGATCATGGACGCAGTTTGGGTGGCGATCACGAGGCGCTGGCGATTGACGCGGTCGGCGGTGATTCCGCCCAGAGGAGCAACCAGGAAAACCGGGAACTGGCTGGCGAAGCCTACGCTGCCAAGGAGCAGGGCAGAATTCGTGAGGCGGTAGACGAGCCACGCTTGCGCGACGGTCTGCATCCAAGTGCCGATGAGCGAGATCAGCTGTCCGCCGAAGAAGAGTTGGAAGTTGCGGTGGCGCAGCGCGCGCAGGGTTGTGGCCCAGCGCGAGGGGGCGACCGTTTTTGTCTCGGGGGCTTCGGCGGTGGCGGAATTTTGCTCGGCGGACACTGTTAGAACTTTTTCACATCTTACGGATGACGGCAACCGGCGGGAAGTTGTAGGAAGTTAAGATGTTAGGCGGCAGGCGTAAGGGTGGCTTGTTTTGGACGAGATTTTCACAGCTGGAGATATAGAAGTGATCTATTTGGAACTTCCCCAGCGCTCGGATACGCGATAGAGTTATTGTCCGACTGATCCATCCGAGGACGGTCCGAGGACTGGAGCCGGAAGGCATGAGCTCCGGGAGGAACGCGGGGAGGAATATAAATGAGCACCGATCCCAATCGTCTGGAACACTTTGTTGAGCGGCGGGGCGCGCAGCGTTTTGAAGTGCACCTGCCCCTGGCAATTCAATTCGAAGGACGGACCGTGCCAGGATTTACTCAGGCTCTCAGCGGGCGGGGAATCTTTTTCTATGCCGAGGCGGCGTTTCCGGAAGGGGCGGTCGTGGAATTGACCCTTATGATGCCCTCGGAAATCACGCTGGCAGAGAGCATGCCGGTGCGATGCCGCGGGCGGGTGTTGCGGAATTCGGCTTCCTCGGGTTATTCGCAAGATGGCCAGGCGGCGAATAGTCAGCGTAGCGGGATCGCCGTGCAGTTTGATTCTTATGAGTATTTGGCCGCCAATGAATCGATCGGGCCGTTTGTGCGAGTGTCGGCGCCCAGCGCCGGTGGAGTGACATCGGGCGCGGTTTTGCCCTCATAATTCGTCCACCTTTTCAACGCCCCTGTTTTGTCTTACAATCTCTTGAACCAGCACTCTGGCGGGTGTCTTCCGGGATTGGAGTCCGCCGACTACCTGCCGCCTCGTCTGTCTCCTTCGATTACGAAGGTCACTTGGCCCCAACGCTGGAAGTTCGTAGCATGACAATGAACACTGAGAAGCCAGTCATGCCCGGCATCGCCGTCGCTCTCCTCACCGAGGACCGCGAACAATCCGTCGTATTGCACAGCCGGGTGGAGAGCACCAACCTGGCGCGCACCGCTCTGAGCCATGTCGGATTCCCGGCCGGGCCGGCCGACCCGGTGATGCGGCAGTTGCAGGATCAGCACGCCGAAGTCGTGCTGGTGGATATCGACGCGCAGAATCCGCAGCGCGCCATCCGCACCATCGAACTGATTCACGCCTCCACTCCCGATGTGACCATTTTTGCCGTGGGCGAGATGAATCAGCCGAGCACTATTGTTTCCGCCATGCGGGCGGGGGCGCGCGAGTTTCTGGATCACAATGCCACCCGCGAGGCTCTGGTCGAAGCGTTCACGCGCTTCTCGGCGACGTTGAGCCGGGCACAGCGCAGTTCGAGCAAGGCGCGTGTCTTCACTTTTTTGAACGCCAAGGGCGGGGCCGGCACTACTACCACCGCCGTGAACACCGCCGTCGCGTTACAAGAGGCGCATGGGCGCGTGGTGCTGGTTGATTTTGCTCCGATTGGCCATACTGCTCTGCAATTGAATTTGCGGCCGCAATTTACTTTGGTCGATGCTTTGCAGAATCTGCATCGCATGGATGGTTCGCTGCTCGACGGCCTGATGACGCCTTATCGCAACGGACTGCATCTGCTGGCGGGCGCGCAGCAACCCCACAACGGGGTTCCGACCTCTTCCGAACTGGCTCGCTTATTCGACTTGCTGGTGGGCCAGTATCACTTCGTTGTCGTCGACGGCTCGGGCCGGATGGACAGCACGATGCAGATGATCTGCGACCTCTCGAATGCCGTGCTGATGGTGGCGCAGACGGATGTCGTTTCGCTGTGGAGCGCGGGACGGATTCAGTCGTTTCTGCAGGAAGGCGCGGGGCGCGACCGGTTGCGGCTGGTGCTCAACCGCTATAAGAAGATTCCCGGCTTCACGGATGAAGATGTGGAGAAAGCTACCAACTGCAAAGTCTTATGGAAGGTGCCCAATAACTTCCAGGTAATCGGGCCCGCGATCGACAAGGGAAATCCTGTGGCGGCGCAGGGCAATCATGAGATTGGCCGCTCCTATCAAGGATTAGCTGCGGAACTTGCGGGAGCAACCACATCCGGCGAAGGCGCTCTCTCGCTGCTCTATCAGCACGACAAAGGCGACGCCAAGAAACGAACCGCCAGTCCTCTGATGGTCTCGCCGGTGAGGGCGGGACAGTAGGCGTTTCCGGGCCGTAATTTCAAGATTGGTTTGGCTTCCGTCGCACCGGGATTTTTGATCGGCGACGACGACAAAAGACCCCTGCCACTCGCTGAGCGCTTCAGTCTGAAACACTTCCATCGCTGGTTGAAACGCATGCGGCTCGGAGCCTGCAGCCGCACCAGCACGACACCGTGATCGGTACCCGGCGTGAAGCGACGGCGATCCCGAGAAATCCAAATCTTGTGTGATGACCGTGCGGCCTTCCCGTTCGGCCCGCGTCCATAGTTCAGAATCGCTGCAACCCGAAAGATTTTCCTGCTCGGTCGTGTGAACGTCGTGCCCCAAATCCCGCAGCCGGGTGGCGATCCGCAGTTGCTAGGTTCTCGTCGAGCCGGGCCTTCATCGAACGTTCGGAACGGCCGAGACGGGAAGGTCCTCTTCCGCCGAGGCTGCCGCGAATGCGATTGCGGCCCGGACCGCTTCTGCGTTAAGAGTTGGGAAATCCTCGAGGATGTCTTCGGCTGCATACCGGCGGCGAGGCTGGCCAGCACGGCAAGAAGCAGGACGCGCGTGCCCTTAAATACCGGCTCTCCGCCGCAGATTTGGCGGTCTCGAACCGTCGCAGAAATGGTGGTGAGGGGGTGACTTTCCCGCCCACAGGCGCGCGCCTATTTGTATTTTGTCACCCGCTTTTCGGGGTTTTCCGCTCGCGCGGCTGAGCAAGCCATGTCCCTTCTGTGCTCGGCGATTTCCAGGCTTTGTTAGAATCAGGGTTCAGCGAACGACCGGGAGAACAGCAAATTCTGAATGACGAGTCCTTCCAAGAAACGCGTGCTCAGCGGCATGCGCCCGACCGGTAAACTTCATCTCGGAAACTACGTTGGCGCGCTTGCAAACTGGGTGCGGATGCAAGAGCAGTATGAATGTTTTTTTGTGATCGTCGACTGGCACGCGCTGACCACAGATTACGCCGATCCTTCGCACCTGAGAGAAAATGTGATCGACGTGCTGCTGGATTGGCTGGCTGCCGGGCTCGATCCCGAGAAGTGTGTGATGTTCATTCAGTCGCATGTGCCGGCGCACGCGGAATTGCATCTGCTGCTTTCGATGATTACCCCGCTCGGCTGGCTGGAGCGGGTGCCGACCTATAAAGAGCAGAAGGAAAATCTCAAAGAGAAAGACCTGAACACCTATGGGTTTCTCGGCTATCCCCTGCTGCAAGCGGCGGATATTTTGATTTATAAGGCAGACGTGGTTCCGGTCGGCGAAGACCAGGTGGCGCACGTGGAGTTGACGCGCGAAATCGCGCGGCGGTTCAACGGATTCTATTCCGGCAAACGCGGATATATTTTTCCCGAACCGGCGGCCCTCCTGACTCCGGCTGCGAAATTGCCGGGCACGGACGGGCGCAAGATGTCGAAGTCATATGGCAACACGGTGATGCTTACCGACCCCGAGCCGGTGGTGCGGCAGAAGCTGAAGACCATGGTTACGGATCCGGCGCGAGTGCGACGCAGCGATCCGGGCAATCCTGACGTGTGTCCGGTGGGCGATCTGCACAAAATATTCAGCAGCCAAGAAACGATGGCGAAGGTGTATGAAGGCTGCCGGTCGGCGCGAATCGGCTGTATTGAGTGCAAGAGCTGGGCTGCCGATGCGCTGGTAAAAATCCTGAACCCCATGCAGGAGCGGCGAAAAAAATACGAGGACAATCCGCGGCTCGCCTGGGATATTCTGGAGGCGGGCTCGGCTCGCGCCCGTCAGGTCACAGACGCCACGATGGCTGAAGTGCGCAAGGCGATGGGTCTGGACTATAGTTCGAACGACAGTTCGAAAGAACCAGCCAAGGATGCCACGAAGTGACGGATTGGTCTCAGCCTACATCGGAACGGGCAGCAGTCGAGGCTTCTGGCGGGAGCGTCCATGTTCCTGGGCCGGCGGGTAAGCGGTCCGGAAAAGACGATGCCAGCGATTTCCCGTTCGCCATCGCTCTGGGCGAAATCTACGAAGGCCCGCTCGATCTGCTGCTCGATTTGATCCGCAAGCAGGACATTAATATCTACGACATTCCCATCGCCAGGATCACGGCGCAGTATCTGACCTATGTTGAGCGCATACGCGAGTTCGACGTGAATGTTGCGTCTGAGTTCATCTACATGGCGGCCGTGCTGATTCACATCAAGTCGAAGATGCTGCTGCCGCGCGATCCGCTCGCTCCGGCCGATGCGGTGGAAGACCCGCGCAATGAACTGGTCAATCGACTGCTGGAGCACGAAAAATTTAAATCGGCGGCGCAGATGCTTCTGCAAAAGCAGCAGATTGAAGATGCGGTGCTCAGTAATCCGGCGATACGCGAGTTCATGGACGCCGAGGGCGCGGAGCCGGAGTTGGCCGCTGACGTCATCGATCTTGTCAAGACGTTTCAGCAAATCTTAGACCGCGCGCGTACGCGCCCTATCCTGGAGGTTGACGAGGAGACGGTCACGGTTGGCCAGATGATTCAATATCTGCGACGGCGGCTCGCGCTCGAAGATCGTCCGATTCGGTTGAAACAGATGTTGCGCAATGTGCCCTCGCGGCCGGCGCTGGTTTGTATGTTTCTGGCCTTGCTCGAACTGGTGCGATTGCAGGCGATCCAGGTGCGGCAGGATCACGTCTTCGGCGAGGTGCTGGTGAGAAAGCATTCGCATTTTGAAGAAGTGATGACGGAGCAGGCGGCGGTGCGGGATGATTGGAGATGAAGCGGTCGTCCGTTGGCGGTCGTGGGTCGCCAGGAAAGGCTGCTGCGAACTACGATCGATTTCGAACGACCTTCGACTAACGACCAACGACGATTTATGAGTCTTAAACCCCAACTCGAAGCCATCATTTACGCGGCGGAAATTCCTATTTCTCTGGACCAGATTTACTCGCTTGTAAAGGAATCGCTGCTGGCGGAAACGCCGGGAGTTGAGCCGGTGGAGATCAAGTCGCGCATTCGGTCCACGCTCGAGGAACTCATTGCGGATTATTCCGGCGCAAATCACGGAATTGAAATTCGCCAGGTGGCCGGCGGGTATCGCATGTCGACGAAGCCCGAGCAACATGACGTGGTGCGCGCGTTTGCGAAGAGCCTGAAGCCGCCTTTCCGGCTGTCGCTTCCAGCGCTTGAAACCCTTGCGGTCGTCGCCTATAAGCAGCCGGCGACGGTTCCGGAGATCAGCGAAATTCGCGGCGTCGATTCCGGCGGAGTCATCGCTACCCTGCTCGATCGCAAGCTGATTACGACGGCCGGCAGAAAAGCGGTAATCGGCCGGCCGATTCTTTACAAGACCAGCAAAGAATTTTTGCTCCGCTTTGGGCTGAAAGATATTCACGAGCTGCCGAGCATGGAAGAATTCGAGAAGCTGATGGCGGAATCCTTCCAGAGCGATTTGCTGGCGAGCGGGAGCGAGTCGATCGAAGGATCCTCTACGGCGTCGTCGGCGGCAGACGATAATTCTTCGGAAAGCGAAAATTTGGCAGACGCCGACGAGACGACCACCGGCGAATCTGCCAGCGACGTGCAATCGGAAGCGCCAGCCATCGTCAAACCGGAGTAGCCATGCCAGCCGAACGCCTGCAAAAAATTATCGCTGCTGCCGGAATTGCATCGCGCCGCAAATCCGAAGAACTGATCACTGCCGGCCAAGTGCAGGTGAATGGAAAAGTGGTCACGGAACTCGGCACCAAGGCTGACCCCGAGCAAGACCACATACGCGTCAACGGCAAGTTGCTGCAGGGGCCGGAGCGCTACACCTACGTCGTGCTTAACAAGCCCAAGGGATATGTGACTACGGTGAGCGATGAGAAGAAGCGGCCCACCGTGATGGACTTAGTGACCAAGGTGAAAGGGCGCGTCTATCCTGTTGGGCGACTGGACTGGGCCAGCGAAGGCCTGATCCTGATGACCAACGACGGCGCGCTCGCCAACGGGCTGATGAAAGCGTCGTCCAATGTGCCGAAAGTCTACGTCGTAAAAGTTGCCGGTCAGCCCGATGAAACGAAGCTCGACAAGCTGCGCCACGGAGTTTCAATCGCGGAAAAGGGGGGGCGGCGAGTGCGCACCGCTCCGGCAAAAATTCGCCTGATTCGCGAGGGCGATAACCCGTGGCTGGAAGTGACCATCATTGAAGGGCGCAATCGGCAGGTGCGAAAAATGTTTGAAGAGGTTGGGCACCACGTGGAGAAGATCCGGCGCGTGCAGTATGGCCCGCTGGCGCTCGACGTGCCGCCGGGAGATTGGCGCAACCTGACTCTGCTTGAAGTGGCGAAATTGAAAACCGCCGCAGCGGGAGGAAAGGTCACGAGTCCGCCGAGCCCGGTAATCGCGCTGCGAGCGCCAAAAGCGGCGCTCATCAAGCCGAGGCGTATAGCGACGCCTGCCCATCCCCACGGCTCATCAAGATTGTCGCACGCGTCGAATTTGCCGCAACGGTATCCTGCGTCGAAACCGACGCGCCGCCCGTCAAGAAACGGAAATTCCAAAAGCCCGCGCGCTAGCAGGCACAAACACTAGCGCTTCACTTCCGCAAGCATGGGCAGGCGCGCCGCGCCATACAGTCCGGCGTCGCTGCCGAGCAACGCGCGAGTCACGATCGTTTTATGGCCCGGGCCAGACTTGACGTGGGCTGACGCTCCCTCACGGCTGGCATTCGGATCGGGCGGCGCAGTGGCGGCATAGACGAGCGAGCGCTTGCGCAACTCGGAGTACATGGCGGGTGCGAAAGCCTCCCAGGCGCTCGATGCGCCGCCGCCAATTACATAGATGGGAAGGTTCAAGGAATTCACCATTGCCGATAGCACGATGCCCAAGCAACGGCCGACGTAGCGGAAAATGCCGCGCGCTTCTTCGTCGCCTTGAATGGCAAGATTGTAGAGCGACTTCGCGCTGAACTCGGGATCGGAGCCGGCGGCGAGCGCCATTGTCGACTTGCGATTGCTCGCGATGGCTTCGCGCGCCAGACGAACCATGGCGGTTGCCGAAGCATATTGTTCGAGACAGCCCAGATTTCCGCAGCCGCAGAGATGGCCGTTCGGCTCGACGGTGGTGTGACCGAATTCGCCCGCCATTCCGTTTGCGCCGCGCCAGATGTTGCCACCCATAACCAAGCCTCCGCCGACGCCGGTGCCGAGCGTCAACATCGCAACGTCGGCGTAATCCTTGGCCGCGCCCAGCCATTTTTCGCCGAGCGCCGCGACGTTGGCATCATTTTCGAGAATCACGACCGTCTTCAGGCACTGTTCGATATTGGCGCGGGCAGGGTAGTCGACCCAGTCGGGGAGGTTGGGCGATTCGCGGACCAAGCCGGTCTGCATGTCGATGATGCCGGGCACGCCGATGCCGATGCCGACGAGCGGAGCGGAGTCGCGGTATTTGTCGGAGAGATGCTGGATGGAATCGCACATGTCAGCGAGGACTTGGTCGCGTCCGCGCTGAACCTTGGTGCCGAGCGTGACCTTCTCGATGAGGGTGCCTTGGTCGTCCACGGCTGCAATGCGTAGGTTGGTGCCGCCGAGATCCACTCCAATAGAAAATTTATTCATAGAATTGATTCGTTATGGCTGGCTCGAAGATCGGGTTGCAGGAGCATGATCCGCAGAAGCACGAGTCCCGCCTTTTCTTGTACAGCGAGAGTGCCAATCCGTCAATATTAAATCGTTCTATTAGGCCTATTTTTGACATTTCGCGCAGTAGTGGCTGCTGCGGCCGGCGAGCACGATGCGCTGGATTGGAGTCTTGCATACCGGACATGGCTCACCCTCGCGGCCGTACACACGATGCTGGAATTGGAAGAATCCTTCTTCGCCGTCGGCGTCCACGTAGTCGGAGATCGACGATCCGCCGAGGGCGATGGCCTCGCGCAATACTTCCTGCACGGCGCGATGCAGCTTGCTCCATTGTGCGCGCGTGAGGGATGCAGCCTTGCGCCGCGGGCGGATGCCGGCGCGAAACAACGATTCATCGGCGTAGATGTTGCCGACCCCGCGCAACAATTTCTGATTCAGGAGCGCGCTTTTGATCGGAGTCTCGCGTCCGCGGAAGAGCGCGACGAACTGCTCTTCGGTTGCCTCAAGCGGTTCGATTCCGCCGGGATCGAAGCCGCCAGCGTCGCGCGAATAAAGATGGATGCTGAGCTTGCCGAACATGCGCGGATCGATGAATCTCAGTTCGCGGCCCGACGCAAGTTTGGCGATCAGGTGCGTGTGCTTGGTGAGCTCGGCCGCGGGTTCGGAAACACTCATGCGGCCTGTCATTCCTAGATGGACGATCCACTGCGCGGTGTTAAGGGGCGCGCTTTGCCGGGTCCTGGCGCGAGCCGCGGGTTTGGCTTTGTGCGGCTGCACTTCGCCCTCCAGATCGAAGACAATGTGCTTGCCCGCGCGATGCACGCGGACGATGCGCTTGCCCTCGAGCGTCGAAGCGATGAGGACGGCCGGCGATTTGAGTGGCTGTTTTTTGGAGCCGATCCAGACGGACTCGATGGTATCTCCGGCGACGCGTTTGTTGAGGCCTTGCGCAATGGTTTCGACTTCGGGAAGTTCGGGCACGCATTTCAGGATAGCCGGTTTTCCGATACCCCGCCGCCGCTGGCAGTGCTTCGCTGGTGGCGGCTGGTGGCGGGAAGATGTTTGCCCCTCCGCCCCCCGATTCGGTATGCTGTGGGGTACACACCAAACACCGCCGATCATCCCAGTTTCCCCAGTCTATCCGCGAGCGGCGCGACCCGTGTGTGCGACCCTGGGTGGGGGCTTGGGTTGGCGGCCGCAAATATTCCAAGTGGAGAGTTCATTGAACAGCAGTAGAACCAGCAGGGGCAAGACTGCGGTCATTGTCGGAGCCCAATGGGGCGACGAGGGCAAAGGCAAGATCGTCGACGTACTCACGCGAACTTTTTCCGTAGTGGCTCGCTATGCCGGCGGCCATAATGCCGGCCATACCGTCATCATTAATGGGAAGAAATTCATCCTGCAGCTAGTGCCCGGCGGTGTTTTGCGGCCGGAGTGCACAAGCGTAGTGGGCAATGGCGTGGTTATTGATCCGCTAGCCTTTCTTAAGGAAGTGTCGTCACTGCGCGCCGCTGGCGTAAAAGTCGATGGCAATCTTTTCGTCTCGAACCGCGCGCAGGTCATTCTTCCTTACCATCGCATGATGGAGCTGGGGTCGGAGAACGCTCCGGGCCGGGTGAAAATTGGAACCACGTCACGCGGCATCGGGCCGACTTACGAAGACAAAATGGGGCGCCGCGGATTGCGCGTAGCCGACCTGCTCGATCGCGCCTTGCTGCGAACCCATATCGAAAATGCCTGCCGCGAGAAAAATATGATCGCGCATGCGCTCTTTAACGCCGATCCTCTCGATGCAGATAAAATGTTCCGCGAATATTCCGATGCGGCCGAGCAGCTTGCTCCCTTCGTCCGCGACACGGCGCTCCTGCTGAATCGGGCTCTGGCGGAAGGCAAGTCGATTGTCTTTGAAGGCGCGCAAGGCACAATGCTGGATATCGATCACGGAACTTACCCGTTCGTGACCTCTTCTAGTGCGACCTCGGGTGGCGCGGCTACCGGAACCGGCGTGCCTCCGACGTCGATGGATACGGTGATCGGCATTACCAAAGCATATTGCACTCGTGTGGGCAGCGGCCCGTTTCCGACCGAACTACTCGGAGCCGAAGGCGAAGACTTGCGCAAACGCGGGAGTGAATTCGGCGCGGTCACGGGACGCCCACGCCGCACAGGCTGGCTCGATTTGCCTCTGCTCCGCTACGCTGGCATGATTAATGGAATCTCATGGCTGGTGGTTACGAAGCTTGACGTGCTCGACCATTTGACGGAGATCCCAGTTTGCGTGGGGTATAAAGTGGACGGCAAGGAGACAGACGAAGTTCCGGCGCAGGCATGCGGTTATGAAAAAATCGAATGCATCTACCGCAAGCTGCCGGGGTGGGCCAGCCCTACCCAGGATGTTCGTACGGTTGAAGGGTTGCCCAAGGCGGCGCGAGATTATTTGAGCTTCATTGAAAAAGAAACGGGAGCGCGAATGGGGATGATTTCTACTGGTCCCGATCGTGAGCAGACAATTCTGGTCGATGGTTTCGTGAGCGAGTTGGGTTTGGAGCGCAATTGAAAGTCTCAGGGCTCGGTTAAGAACAAGCGGCCCCTTTGGGGCTGGACTTCAGCATAGAACGGAGCGACGGATGGTGGTGTTGGCCGTAACCTGGATGGCAAAAGTTGGACGCGAGGCCGAGGTGGTCGCGATCTTTGAAAAACTCTCAGCCGAATCGCGCAAGGAACCGGGCTGCCTCATGTATCAGGTGCACAAGCACAAGACCGATCCGCGGCGGTTCTTCGTCTATGAACAATACAAGGATGATGCGGCCCTGGAGGCGCATCGCACCTCTCCCCACTTCCTGCAGATGGCGAAGAAAGATCTGCCCAAACTCGGCGACCGCACCGAGGGGCATTTGTTTGAACCGATAGGGTAGGTGAGTTCTCGACGACAAGTTTCAAGGTTTCAACGTTCAAGGAATGCCGGACTGTCGCTGGTTGGACCTTTGAACATTGAAACCTTGAAGATTTGCAGCCGGTTTTTACTGCGCCAGTTCGTATCCCGCAAAAAAGAAGCTCAACTCGAAGCGCGCCGTTTCGTCGGCGTCGGAGCCGTGGATTGCGTTGTGCTCAATGTTGCTCGCCCATTTCTTGCGGATGGTTCCTTCTTCGGCGCTGGCCGGATTCGTCGCGCCCATCAGCTTGCGCAGATCGGCAATGGCGTTTTCTTTCTCCAGCGCAATGGCCACGATCGGTCCGCTGGACATGAACGTTGTGAGCGAGTGGTAGAACGGGCGGCTGGCATGGACGGCGTAAAACTGCTCCGCCTGATGCTGGGAAATCTCCAGCATCTTCATGGCTAGAATGTGAAAGCCATTTTTCTCGAACTGCTCGATGATGTCTCCGACCGCCTGCTTCTTGACCGCGTCGGGCTTGATGATGGTCAGGGTCCGCTGCAATGTTTTCATGAATTCGTCTTTAGTCCTTGGTCGTTAGTCGTTAGCTTGAAACTCGAAACTTGTCGGGCCGAGCGGAATGTTCGCAAAGCGGACATCTCGCGGAGTCGAAGGACCCCTACCCTCAAAGAAACTTACTCACGCCCGGACCCCAGATCCCAAAGCTGCCGCGAGTGTTTCGCCAATGTCCGCCGGGGATTTTGCAACTTTGAGGCCAGCGCTTTCCATGGCGGCAATCTTTTCTGCGGCCGTGCCTTTGCCGCCGGAGATGATGGCGCCAGCATGGCCCATGCGGCGTCCGGGAGGTGCGGTTTGTCCGGCAATGAAGCCTACCACGGGCTTCTTCATGTGCGCCTTGACGAAATCGGCCGCGGTTTCTTCGGCATTGCCGCCGATTTCGCCGATCATGATTACCGCCTCGGTCTGCGGATCGCGATTAAACAGGTCGAGCGCGTCGACAAAATTTGTGCCGATGATTGGGTCCCCGCCGATGCCGATCGCGGTCGACTGCCCGATGCCGCGCTGCGTCAACTGATGCACCGCTTCGTAGGTCAACGTTCCCGATCGTGAGACGATTCCGACATTGCCTTCTTGGTGAATCGCTCCGGGCATGATTCCAATCTTGCATTTGCCGGGAGAGATGATGCCCGGGCAATTTGGGCCGATGAGGCGCGAGCGGCGGTTCTGAAGAAATTCCCAGGCGCGCACCATGTCGAGCGTCGGAATACCTTCGGTGATGCAGACGATGAGTTCGATTTCGGCGTCGGCGGCTTCCATGATCGCGTCGGCGGCGAAGGGCGGCGGAACAAAAATCACCGTGGCATTCGCACCGGTTTTGTCGGCTGCTTCCTGCACGGTGTTGAAGACGGGCCAACCTTCGTGGGTGGTTCCGCCCTTGCCCGGCGTGACCCCGCCCATAACTTGCGTGCCGTATGCCGCACAAGCCTTGGCGTGGAAAGTGCCTTCGCGGCCGGTCAGGCCTTGTACGATTAATCGCGTTCTTTTATCGACCAGAATTGCCATAAGTGCTTTCCCGCAGAAAATGTCGTTGGTCGCTAGTCGTTAGCAAACTAGGTTGCGCTCGTTGCCGCCGCTACAACTTTATCGGCTGCATCCTTCATCGTCTCCGCAACGATGAAGTTGAGGCCCGATTCCATCAGAATTTTCTTGCCTTCCTGAACGTTTGTGCCCTCCAGTCGGAGCACCACCGGCAGTTGGAGATTCGTTTTTCTCGCCGCCTCGACCACGCCGGCAGCCAGCGTATCGACGCGCAGAATGCCGCCAAAAATATTGATCAGCACGGCGCGCACGCTCTTGTCGCTGAGCAAAATTTCAAATGCATGCGCCACCTGCTCGGCATTCGCGCCGCCGCCTACGTCGAGGAAATTGGCGGGCTGACCCCCGGCGTATTTAATGATGTCCATGGTGGCCATGGCCAGGCCGGCGCCATTCACCATGCAGCCCACGCTGCCCTCAAGCTTGATGTAGTTGAGATTGTATTTCGACGCCTCCACTTCGAGCGGATCTTCTTCGCTAGTGTCGCGCAGTTCGCGTATATCGGCGTGACGGAAAAGGGCGTTATCGTCAAAGGTCAACTTGGCATCGAGCGCGAATAATCGGCCATCGGTGCAACTGATGAAAGGGTTGATCTCGACAAGAGCAGCGTCGGTGTCGAGAAATGCGCGGTACAGCCCGGTCAGAAATTGAACGGCGGGATTGATCTGCTGCGGCTTCAATCCGAGTGCGAACGCGATTTTGCGCGCCTGAAACGGCTCCAACCCCATGCCCGGATCGATGTATTGTTTCAGGATTTCGTCCGGCCGTTCAGCGGCGACCTGCTCGATATCCATGCCGCCCGCGGCCGACGCCATGAACACGGGTTTGCCCTCGCCTCGGTCAACCAGAATTCCGAGATAAAGTTCCTTCTCGATCGGCAAAGTTTCTTCGATCAGCAGGCGATGGACCACGCGACCTTCTGGTCCCGTCTGATGGGTGATCAAAGTCATGCCCAGCATCTTCGCGGCGATCTCGCCCGCTTCCTCGACCGACTTCGCGATTTTTACGCCGCCGCCCTTGCCGCGTCCGCCGGCATGAATCTGGGCCTTCACAACCACGCCAGTCGCGCCCGCGCCGAGAATATCTTGGGCCGCGGCCTCCGCTTCCTCGCGCGTCATTACCATCACGCCGCGCGGCACGGCGACGCCATACTTCTTCAGAATTTCTTTTCCCTGATATTCATGGATTTTCATAATGATTCCGAATCAGTCGATCGGCGTCGGTCGCCAGTCGTTCGCAGCCAAGCGCCGCGCTCGTCGACGACTTGAGAGGACTCTGCTTGCGGCTCAGACTACTTGCAGCAAACTCACAATTCTATAGAAGCCAAAAGGATTGGCGCAAACCGGCTGGAATTATCGAGCGCAACGTCGCGGATGACTCCGATGGCCCGATCACCCGATCCCAATCACTTCCCGCCCACCGACTGAAGGCATCGTCCGTAGAGTTCGAGCAACTGCGCGGCGTAATCCTCAGGTTTGGCGGCCGCGCCTGTACCCTGAAAGCCGACTCCGGCCCCAGTAGTCTTACCATAGCTGGTGGTCATGGCGATAAATTTCATGAGGTCAAGTGCGATGTCTTCGTCGCGGCGGGAGCCCATAGAAAGAGAGGGCGTTTCCATGATCAAACTCCTGAATGAAAGGTAAAATCCGCCGGTTGGCCGGCTCCTCCGCGATGATAGCAGAAGCGTTGGGTGGGGAAAGGCTGCGGAAAAGAACAGATTTTGCGTCAGGGCCTTGTCGAGCCGCTACTGCAGGCGCTCATATTCCGCCTTCGCTTCCTTGAGAATGGGAAGGTCGGGGTCAGCATCTTTCCAGAGCGCGAAGAAATCCTGATAGGCAGCTTTAGCCTTGGCGGTTTCCCCGGCCATCACCTCTGCCCTTCCCAAACCTAACTTGGCCAGCGAATGCTCGGGTGCATTGGGAGCGATTCCGCGATGATCGATGATCCTTTGAAATTCCGCAGCCGCATCCGATCCGCGACGCGCCTGACGGTAGGCGAGGCCGCGAATATACACAGGAGCCGGGAATATGTTCCCGCCCATTTCGTACGGCGTTGCCGCCTTTATCAACTCGATCGCCTTGTCGGGTGCTTTGCGATTCAACTCGATTAAGGCACGCACGCAAGGACTGCCCACCGAGTGCAGCAGCGTGTCATCGGGGAAGCGGCGCCCTAGATCGTCGATGATGGCCTGAGCGCGGCTCACATCACCGATCATGGCTAAGGCCAACGCCACGGGTACCATATTGCTGCGGCCATTCGCCAATGCTGAACTCGACGCAGCCAGTTGTTTGGCTTTCGCAGTGTTGCCCACCTCGGCCTGCCACACCGCGGAAGACGATTCCGTGTCCGCCGTCGTTCCCTTGAAACCCAGACGGTCGGTGACCTGCACAGAACGCTGCATCAACTCTCCGGCCTTTTGCAATTGGCCGCGGGACGCGGCGACGGCAGCCGCTTCATTGAGCAAGAGATACTCGCTTGGCTTTCCTTCAGCCCACTTCATTTCGCGCTGCATGCCTTCGCCGTCGCCGGTCACGAAAGCCAGTTCGTACAAAGTTTGGTGGATGAACAAATTGTCGGCCTTGGCGTCGATGGCCTGTTGTAAAACAGACCGCGCTTCTTCCACCCGGTTGAGCGCCATGTACGGGCCGGCCGCGTGTTCATAGCCAAAAGGGGAGTTGGGCTCGAGGCGCGTGAACTCGTTCGCGAGCGGGATCGCCTTCTCGAACTGGCCATAGAAGAGGTTGTAGATCAGGGCCAGGTTGGGATAGGGGTCGGAGTCATTCGGATACGTCTTTATCGCCAGTTCCAGCGTTTCCTTATCTTTTTCGATCTCTCCGTTCGCTGTATAAAAGTGATCGGTAATGTAAAACCGCTCGCGCTCACTCACTCTTTCCCGCAGATCGAATGCCTTTTTTGCTTCCGCAACGGAGCGGTCCTCTTCGCCGAGGTTGTTGTAGATGGCCGCCAGCCGGGCGTGAGCCATGGCAAAATTCGGATCGACCTCGGTCGCGTGCTGAAACAGCGGAATCGACTCAGCCTCGCTTCCGCCGTTGCGCAGTTCGTCGGCCGCGGCGTAGGCCTTCAGCGCTTCGAGTGACGAAGTCGTTGCTTCGGTCACTGGCGTATCAAACTTCTGAATTGACGCCAGCGACTCACCCAACTTTCCGCGCAGGCTTGACGCGGCTTTGCCAACTGCCGACAGCACAGCCTCTTTGGTCGCCGCCGTCACTTGTTCTCGCGCGAGGGAATCACCGGTCGCGCAGTTGGTGGCGTCGAGCGCGACTACATATTGGCTGCCGAGGGTTGCAATCGACCCACTCAGCATGGCCTTGATGTGTTCGCGCTCGCAGATCTCGCGAGCGACGCTGCCGGTCACGCGCTCGTCGGCGGATCGCCCCATGAATTGCAGTGCGCTGCGGATGGTCCGATCCGGCACAATGTTGAGATAGGGCGATTGCTCGAGTTGGACTGCGAGCGCCTGCTTCAGCGTTCCGTCGAACACGGGATCGCCGGTGGTGTTAACGAAGTCGGCGAGCAGGATGGAATCTTTTTCCGTCAGCTGTTGTGCCGGACGCGAGCGCCAGTAAAGTCCTGCAGCGATTGCAGCGGCAAGAAGAACTGCGATTGCGAGCCATGCCCACGAAGCAATAGCGGTCCGGGACGGCGCGGCCAAGGGCGGTGCGGTTGCTTCTTGTGGAGCGGACACTCCTGTCCGCTGAGCGGATGCCGAAGAAGACGCGGCTTGCGACGAGACACTTGGATGTTGATTCGACCGTAGGCTAGATGATGAAGATGATGAACTCGTCCCCTGCCGAGCGGTCTCAGGATCAGGCGGTTCCTCCGCCGCGATTTTCCTTCCCGACTCTGTATCCCGCTTCAGCCGCTGCAATTCGGCTCGCATCTCGGATGCGTGCTGGTAACGCAGATCGCGATCTTTCTCCAAAGCGCGATTGATGATGCGCTCGAGCTCCGCAGGAACATCGGGATTCAATCGGATCGGAGAGGTGGGCGCACGCTCGAGGATTGCGTTGAAAATCACCGCCGAAGTATCGCCGCGAAAGGGGAGAGTGCCGGTTGCCATTTCGTAGAGCACGGCTCCGAAGGAAAATAAATCGCTGCGCGCGTCGAGTTCCTTGCCCTTGGCCTGCTCCGGCGACATGTAAGAGACGGTGCCGAGCGCTGTGCCCGGGCTGGTTAGATGCTGCTCGTCCACCGTTGCGAGGGTCGCATCTTTCTCGCCGCGCATTGGTTGCCCCGATACCTTGGCGAGGCCGAAATCCAGAACCTTGGCGTGGCCGCGCTTGGTCACAAAAATATTTGCCGGCTTGATGTCGCGGTGCACAATGCCTTCCGCATGTGCCGCATCGAGTGCGTCGGCGATCTCTATTCCCAACGATAAGAGCTGATCAGATTCGAGCGGCCGACCGGCGATCCGATGCTTCAAAGTTATGCCATCGAGGAATTCCATGGCGATGAAGGCGCGGCCCTCGTGTTCGCCAATATCGTGAATGGTGCAGATGTTGGGATGGTTGAGAGCGGAGGCAGCCTGCGCCTCTCGCTCAAATCGGGCGAGGGCCTGGGGATCGCGCGATACCTCCTCAGGAAGGAACTTCAAGGCAACAAAACGTCGCAGGCGTGTGTCTTCCGCTTTGTAAACCACGCCCATCCCGCCCCCGCCGAGTTTTTCGATGATGCGGTAGTGCGAGATGAGTTGTCCGATCATTAAGGTTCGCGCCCAATCTTACGGATGGCTAACCGGCAAGTCAATGAAAGGCGCAAAGTTGAACGCCACTGAACCCGTCGCCAATCAACGACGGACGGCCGTCCGCAAACTGCTTCGCAGCCGCACCGAGACTGCTGCCAGCGCCGCGAGCGCGACCAGCCAAACGGCGCGCACGATGTTGACCGCCCACAGGGGCGCGACTCCCACGCGACGCAGCAGATTTGGCAGAAAATTCCACGTAGTGATGTGAATGTAATCCCACTGATCCCATCCCATGGCATCAGTGTTCAATCCCCACGCTTCCATTTTGCCGAGAGCGAAGGCGACGATGTTTTTGAAGCGCAGCGCAATGACGAACGTCGGATGCCCGAAGGTTTCCATCTGGTAAATTTCGAGCGGGAGCCACAGGACGAGCGACGCCAGCTGAATCGTCAGGCTGGCCATGATCACTGCCCAACTTGCGCGCCAGATCGTTTTGCCGAGGATGTCTCGATAGCGTAGCAGCAACGGCACGGCAAGCAGCGTAGCAAGTTCGACCGAGGTGGATACATAGCGGTCGCCCCAGGCAAAGTCGCCGGCCCAGAAAGTGTAGCGCGCGTAAAAGCCGATGTAGGCCGCTAACAGCAGAAGGGAGGCGACGCCGTAGGCGCGGACTCCGGGAGTCAGGCGCTTCCACAGCCATGGCAAGAGGAAAATTGCCAGCACGAGCAGCGGATCGAAAAGAAAAATCGACTTCTCAGGCTGAAACAGCGGGCCGAGAACGCCGACGTGAAAGGGAGTGCTCCAGGGAAAGTTCGCCGGAAGGGTCGGATCGCGCTGCCGAAATTCCTTGGCGAACAATGAGACGTAGGTATTGGTAAACGATTCGAAACGATAAAACTGGTAGGCGCGATCGATCGCTAGAAAGCAAAGATAAACAGGCGCAGCGACTTTGCAATAGTCGATCAGCCGCCGCCACCGGCGGGCGCGGCCGCCTTGGGGCGCCGTTGGCTCGAGCGAAGTTGGCTCAAACCAGAGCGCTAATAAGATGAAGACTCCTGCGGCAATCAGATCCAGACCCGTCGTAAGGCGCGTGAGCAGGTTGAGCCCGAGCGCGCAGGAGCCGATGAACAGAGCGCGGTGGCTGTTGCTGTGCAGCCATTCATATTGAAAGGAAAATCCGGCAAGCGTCAGCAAGCCGATGTAGTTGTTCTCCATCATGTTCTGCGTGTAATGCAGGTGCGTAGTGCAGAGCATGAACGCGAGCACTCCGGCGACCGACTCTTTCACGCTGAAACCCAACTGAACGAGCAGCCGGAATGCAATGAGCGCGGTGAGAACATTCACCAAAATATTGGTGGAACAACTGACGACAATGCTGCGCACCTCGGGGTCTTCGCGGTAACCGGCGAAGAGAGGCCAATCCTGAATCCACGTCCCAAGAATATCGGCGGGCAGCATGAGCAGCGACTGTCCGATGCCATACCAGCTATAAAGCCGCCCTCCGCGCCCGTGGAGCCCGAAGTCGGGATAATCGTCAGGCAGAACCTGCGGCTCCGAAGTCCAGAGCCAGTGCGTGGTTTGCAGGCGATGAGTCGTGTCGGAGGTTTCGAGTTCTCCGGTTTGAATGACGAACGCAATGAGGCCGGCGGTGAGACCTAGGAGAAAGAGTGGATCTCGGAGCCAGTGGTGGAAGCGTGAAGGCATTCGATGAATGGTAAATCGGATGGGATTATTTGAGAAAGCTATAGGATGCAATTCGGCGTAGTCCAGCGAAATTGATCTCCAATCCGAGAGGCTTCCGGAACTATGCGAAACTACGTTGAGATGAGCATGAAGGGACGCTGGAGCCCGTCTTAAATTTGTGGGGCACTGTCGCCGTCCGGGATGAAGTATGTTCCCAAAACAGCGAATGCCTC
>Ga0070766_10000352_pt1 | contig 19657 bp, 18 predicted proteins | sample HubBroMetageWFT6_FD_69782 | JGI IMG/M metagenome (GOLD analysis project Ga0070766, IMG submission 69782) | Warmed and freeze-thawed soil microbial communities from the Hubbard Brook experimental Forest, New Hampshire - Hubbard Brook CCASE Soil... | ecosystem: Environmental > Terrestrial > Soil...
GCAGGAATCCATCCAGGCAGCGATGACCGTGGTGCGCAGCCGTGCGCAGGTGCTCGGGCTCGAGCCCGAGTTCTACCAGAAGCACGACGTGCACCTGCACATCCCCGAAGGGGCAACGCCCAAGGACGGCCCGAGCGCCGGCATCGGCATGTGCACCGCGCTGGTCTCGGCACTCACCAAGATTCCGGTACGCTCGGACGTGGCGATGACTGGTGAGATCACGCTGCGTGGCGAGGTGCTGCCGATCGGCGGATTGAAGGAGAAGCTGCTGGCGGCGCACCGCGGCGGCATCAAGACGGTGCTCATCCCGGATGAGAACCAGAAGGACCTGGTCGAGATCCCCGACAACATCAAGGGCAATCTCGAGATCAAGTCGGTGAAGTGGATCGACGAGGTGCTCGCACTCGCGCTCACGCAGCAACCGATGCCGCAGCCGCACGCGGACGTGCCGGTCGCGGCGGCCGCTGCCGCGGTCGAGGACGGCAAGCCGCGCACCCGCAACGGCCGGCGCCTGAAACAGGTGGTACCGCCGGCGCATTAGCCGGCGCAGGCTGCCCGCGGCCGACGGAGTAACATCCGCCGAAATCGCCGCCGAGGGTCGGCGGGGCGCAGCGGGCAAAAGCCACGCCTTTTGCCCGCGGCCGACGGAGTAATATCCGCCGAAATCGCCGCCGAGGGTCGGCGGGGCGCAGCGGGCAAAAGCCACGCCTTTTGCCCGCGGCCGACGGAGTAATATCCGCCGAAATCGCTTCCTGCGATTTCGGCCAATCTAAGCAGGGTGCTTAGCTCAGCTGGTAGAGCGTCGCCCTTACAAGGCGAATGTCGGCGGTTCGATCCCGTCAGCACCCACCAAATAGAATCAGTGACTCACAGGACGCTGACCCCTCACATACGATCAGCACACGGTCAATTGCAGTGAAGTGGCGGCCTAACGGCCCGCTGAGCCCGCTCTGGCGGCCGGTCGGCGCGTGCCGCAATTTGTCAGCGCCGGACGCCATCAGCTCAGCTGTGAGAAATCCGGGCTAGGGAAGCCCGCGGTCGCCTGACGCACCACGCGTAGTGCGTAGTGCGTGGTGCGATCAGGGCAACCACATGCGGCTCAAACCGTAAACCTCACCCGGCATCCTTGATGGTAATGTCGCTATGGACCGCCTTGACGTGCTCGGTCGCACGCGCGATGGACACGGCTTTGTCTGCCGCCGCTTGACTACTGGCGGTGCCACTTAGCCATACGACGCCATCCTTGTCCGTCTCGACATGAATGCGATCCAGGCTGGCCAGATGTTGCGCGGCCAGCTTGGTCTTGATTAGGGTCGTGGTAGCCGAATCCGCGACGAGGGCCACCGGGTGTGAGCTGTCTGCAGAGGAGTCTTGGGCCACGACGACCGCGGCGGGTGCGAGCAACGTGCCGAAGAGCACGCAGGTCGTTGCGATAATTGTCTTCATGATCTTTGCCCTAGGTGGTGAACGGCCACGATCATCCAGCTCGCTTGGGTTGTTTTCCGTTCGGTATCACACCAAGCGACAGTTGTTGTCGTAGCAACAGTGCCGTCGCGACGAAGACCCTGTCGACTGTCGACGGCTCCTCGGGAGAGAAGGCTGCCCCATGCACATTTTCTTGACCTCTTGGCTTCCCAACATCGTCTGCACGGTTAGCGGCTGCGTGGTCTCGTGGGCAATCGGCTATTCGCAGGGCAGCGTATCGAGGCGCACTCTGGCAAACCTGCTCCATCTGCAGGCAAGGGCGCCATCGAGGTGCCCAGGGGTGGCCCGCAAGGGCAAGACTGGAGGTAGGCGTGCCGCCCGTAGAAGCCCCGAGCTGGCCGGGGTACGTTCGCTGCCGTACCGACTCGCTCACCTGATGGCTGCCACAATTGATCGTGAGCCCGTTAAACCGACATCTCTGTTCTCGTCTCACGGCGAAGTTCGTGCTCGGCGGGGCCATTGCGGTGGCGTGGATGTGCCTGAGCGGGTGCGCGTCGAGCGGCTTCTATCAGATGAGCGACGGCTGGTGTTTGCAGAACCTCGCAGCGAGCTCGGCACGTTGTCATCGCAACCCGAACGATGTCGTACTAGTCGGCCGAAACGCCGACAGCCTCTCTGAACGGGCGGCGCCGCGCGACGATCCGCCGATCGGTCGGTGACCCTAGCGGAGAAGCCGAGCCGCGGGGCGTCCTGAAGAATTTGGTCTTTGGCATGCGCAAGCGCATCTATGTGCGGTAGCGACCTGACTGCTTGGTCCTCTGAATGTTCCAATGGCCGCTCAGACGAACAACTTGGAGATCAACATGTACATCGGCGGCGGCATACTCGGACTCATTCTGGTCGTGGCTCTCATACTCTTTGTACTGCGCAGAGCCTGAGTCGTACTGCGAACGGCAGATTGGCCAGCGTATGCCGATAAGGCAGACGCAATGCGACCTCAGGAGCGCGGCATTTTTATGCTTGTGATGCCGCGACTGCTGAACGATATGGTTGCGATCTATTTGATCATTATCGGTCTCCTGGGGCCGTTCGGCAGCAGCAACTTTCATCCGCAATAGTCCGAGTCGCACAAACGGCCTGCTAACCGATCGAGCACCATAGGAAGTACACATGAATACGACTCCCCTACAATGGCTCGTTGTTTCCGCTGTTGTGGCCATTGTATTGCTTGCAATTGCGGCATGGTTTTTCTCCCAAAGGAAAAAGCAGTCCGAGAGGCTTCAGCAACGGTTCGGCGCGGAATACGACCGAACGATGGGTGAGCTCGGTGGACGAACCAAGGCGGAATCGGAGCTCAAGACGCGCGAGAAGCGTGTTGAGCACCTCACTATCACACCGTTGGCACCCGGTGAGGCCGCCAGGTTCACTCAGGCGTGGAACGCTTTGCAGGGGCGCTTCGTCGATAACCCCAAGGGGGCCGTCGTCCAGGCGGACCAGTTGGTCCGTGAGTTGATGCTCAAGCGTGGCTACCCGATGGGGGATTTCGAACGTCGTGCGGCCGATATCTCAGTCGACCACCCCGCCGTCGTAGAGAATTACCGGGCGGCGCAGACGATCGCGGCGCGCGATGAGCGCGGCCAAGCCGACACTGAGGAGCTACGCCAGGCAGTGGTGCATTACCGCGTCCTTTTCGATGAGATGCTTGAGGTAAGAGAGGCTAAGCAAGAGGTCCTTCCAGTCAAGCAAACGCCGGTGCACGCATGAACGCCATCACGAAACAAGAGCTAGTGAAGGTAGGTCCCGATTTCGCAGGTTTTGCGAAGATGCCGCCGGCACAACAAGAGGCTGAGGGAGATCTCACTGAGCCGGTGCTAGACAACCAGAACACCGATGTGAGGACTGAGGAGAGGGAGCTTGCTCCGCTGTTTTTACCCGATGTGGCCAAAGAGTTTCGCTCGCACTGGGATACCGTTCAAAGAGGGTTTGTCGATGATCCGAGACAGGCACTCCAGCAGGGAGATGAGCTTGTTGTCCAGGTCATGAAGAGCTTGGCGGAAACCCTTTCCCACGAGCGCGCCACGCTTGAGGGTCAGGTGAATCAAATTGGCAAGACGTCCACCGAGACCTTGCGCATCGCTCTGAGGCGCTATCGCTCGTTCTTTGAGCGTCTGTTGTCCTTTTAGTGAGTGTTTGCCTTTTTGTGGATACTTGGGCATCGGGTGTTCTCAAGTCGGAAGGTTCGGCAGGCTCCGGCTGCAACCATCGTCGCGCGGCTCAACAGCGCCGCCCAGCCGTTTAAGTACCGGTCCAGAGACCAGCTCTTCATCGAGAGCCATAACAAGGCCGCTGCCGAAATTGGCGGCGTGACTCCGTCTTCTATGAGGGATTCCCCGGGGCGGGCCAGCTTACGTCTGTTCGCGCCGATGTTCCGCAATTCGGTGCGTACAGTGGACCTGTTCAACATTCCTCCGGAGAATTTTGTGGAGTCGGCCGGCAGATCGACGGTTATTGTCACCAGGCCGGCGCCGCCAAGAGTCAGCCGAGGGGCCGGACGCTAGTTTCGTTCGTGTGCCACCGTACGGTCTTGAATCACGCTTCCGCGTAGCGTTCCACTGCAGCGTGTATCGAGTATCGCTCTTGCCCGTTCGGCTCGAACGTAAACGATGCACGAGGTCAAGTAGCGACATCGAGCTGCACGGTCGTCGCGTGACGCACCACCACGTCCCAAGGATGCACATCATGAAATCTACCTATCTGACTCCAGTGGCCTGTGCCGCATTGCTTTTCGGATGCGCGCTGGCTAACGCACAGACCCCCAACCCTCCTTCAGATCAGTCGAGTGCGGCGCCGATGGTAAGCCAAGCGGACACGACGAAGGGGAACGATGTGGTCGGTACAACTCCGACAGATCAAACGGCAACCCCGCCGACCGCAGGCCAGGATCAGTCCAGCGGAAACGATATGGTGAGCCCGAATGCCAATGCACCTCACAGCGGCATGAGGCTGGCCTCCGCGGCGCGTCCAGACTTCGACACCCTGGATACCACAAAGAAAGGCGCTCTGACCAGGGATGATGTCAAGGGCAACAAATGGCTCAGCCAGAACTTCACCCGATGCGATTTGGATCACGACGGTACGTTGAGCCGCGACGAATACGCCGCCTGCAAATAGTGGAACCGATTACCATCAGGAGCACGCTATGGACGTAAACAAGGACCAGGTAAAGGGCCGCACCAAGGAAGTGGAAGGCAAGATCAATGAAGTCACCGGCAAGGTCGTCGGCGATAAAAAGTTAGAAGTTAAAGGCAAGATTCAACAAATCGGCGGAGAAGCTCAAGCAAAGTTCGGAGACCTCCGACAGAACGTGAAAGACTCCCCAAAGAACAATGAGTGACTTTGGCCCACGAATGTTTGCGAGTATCCGCTGACCTTGAGGAACTGCGTATCGTCAATGTGGCCGCTGGCGGCCACATTGACGCTCGTTACCCGACGGATAATCGTGGTGACCGGCCTGCTGGCAAGTCCGAAGTTTGAGATGCCCAACATATTTTCGTCCGTCGCGCCCGCAACCAGCACAACGTACGAACGAAATCCGACGCTGAAGGTATGTAGCAGGAGGACACGCACGATCCCGAACGTAGGAACCGGGCGATTACCCGTGCCTACCGGGTGCGCAGGCGCGATGTCACCAGAGCAATTGCTCTTGAGACGCGGCCGAAACTTCGCAACGGCCACGACCTGCGCAGCCTTCTTCCCACAGTGCGAGCATCGCAAGCGCCTCGAGCGTGGTCGACCAGCCCATCAGGCGCGCCAGCGCTTGCAATCGCAACTGGTTCGGGTATCCCCGCGTTCAGATTGTCTCACTGAAGCGGCGGACGCGGCAGGAGGCGGTCGCCTTCCTTTTTGACCACGGCATAACACTCGCAACACAGCTGTTCCAGCTTGCGGCGATCCAGCACTGTGATGTGCCCCCGCGCATAACGGATGACGCCGAGCTTGTCTAGCTTGCCGGCTGCTTCGGTCACGCCTTCGCGGCGCACCCCGAGCATGTTGGCGATGAGCTCCTGCGTCATGGTCAATTGGTTGGATGATAGGCGATCAAGAGATAGCAGCAGCCAGCGGCACAGTTGCTGGTCCACCGAGTGATGGCGATTACAAACCGCGGTCTGCGCCATCTGCGTGATCAGGGCCTGCGTGTAGCGCAGCAGCAGAAGCTGCAGCTTCCCATTGCGATGGAACTCTTCCTTGAGCTGCTGTCCGACCAGCCGGTAAGCGTGGCCGGCGCTCTGCACGATGGCCCGACTCGGGGTGGTTTCACCGCCCATGAACAGGGCGATGCCGATGAGACCTTCGTTGCCGACCACCGAAATTTCCGCCGACGCACCGTCGGCCAGCACGTACAGCAGCGACACGATGGAGTCGGTCGGAAAATAAACGTGTCGCAGGACATCGCCGGACTCATACAAGATCTTGCCGAGCGGCATTTCGACGAGCTGCAGATGCGCGTAGATTCGTTCGCGCTCGGTGGGTGATAGCGCAGCCAGCAGGTGATTTTGTTGTGGATAGTGGGAGTCGGGCATGGGGAGGGTTTTACCCTAGGTCAACCACGGCGGTAGGAGGAGCGCGCGCCGCTGTGCGTGCCAGCGAAACCTCTGCCCGTCGCCATCATTCTCAATGATGCTAATGCCCGCAGAACCCGCTCGACAGCGCTCGAGCGCCTCATCCGTGAGGGTCTGAAGAATCTGTCGCGGTGATTGCGCCACGGGCACGGGCCACATTGCTGGCTTAAGAGTCGCCCAGTTCTCTCATCCGTCGCCAAAGCCCATGCAAATAAGCAGCAACGTTACGCTGGTTTCCGAGCACGCAGTGTCGCACACTCTTGCACAAAGTCGGTTGCCAGATGTACGCCAACTTGGCACCTAATTCGCCTTGCTAACTTCATGCTCTAGCGCCAGCATGGGCGGCTGCGATCAGACACTGAAAAAATGAAGTTCCCGCAGTTATTTGCCGCGCTAAGGAAAAAGCGGGAATTCGAAAGGCTGCAAATGCCTTTCATAACCTCGATGCTCGATTTCGACGTCATTATTGAAATCGGATATGCGCAGGAGCAGAACACGGAAATCACCCCGAAGCAGCTGTTTCTTCTGAAGCTCGGTTCCGTCACGACCGTACGCCGCAGACTGGCAAAACTTACGGCGGAGGGAATCGTGGCACGGCACGGCAACACCAGGGATCATCGCTCGGAGTTCCTGACCCTGTCCGCATCGACCCTGAGGATTCTTGAGAAGTACGGCAGCCTACTATTGTCTATCGCAGAGCCGACTCGGTAGCCGATCTCTTTCAGCACGTCCAAAGTTGCACTAGATCGAGAGCCGCACGGCACTGAAATTCGACCTGCGGGAGCTTCGCCGGGATTGGCGGCGGGTGGGCGCGTTGAAGTACCTGCTCGAGAACGGATTCCAACCCTGGGATGTACCTGACCTGTCGCGCGGTTAAAACTCTGCGGGACATTCGCGGGAGTTACGCGGGACTTTCGCGGGACTACCACCCCGTAGCCGAATCGGGGCAGACCGTGTTCGTGATTGCGCGACACTCAAGGCGATTTTCGACCGAAAACAGCAAAGTCCTGCGGGACTTTTGTGGGACTCACCCGTGCTCTCCTGTGCTCGACGCTTGCAACGGCCGTCCGACCCACAGGTTTTCGATCAATCCGTCGCCAACAGAATCAAACACTTCCAAATACGCCTTGATTCCTGACTCTCCCGGCTTCCACGCCGGGCAGCCCTTACAAGGCGAATGTCGGCGGTTCGATCCCGTCAGCACCCACCAAAATAAATGACTTACGAGAATATCGAATCACCGCGTCCACTTTTTGGACACTATTTTCAACGGTTAGGAGCAGTATGCTGCCGTATTCAGCCCGGCGGCCCGAAATTGTAGGCCGCAGTCGGGCGGGCTCACTTCGAGAACACTCGCGTCGCCGCGCTCCCGGGTACAGCGCCCGCGATCCGCCTCACTCCTTCATGCATTTTGAAGCTGCCCGCCTAGAATCGTAGCGACTCTTTCCAGGCTCGACCAGACCGTGCCTTGAAGCCCCAGCGTGCAATTTTCGTCCGCCGTTGACCCAGCGCACGCGCCTACCGCATAGACCCCGGCAAGCTCTCTATAAGTGCGCTGCCACACAGACCAATGACAGGTGCGCGGATATCGTGGCCGACTCAGAGGAGCCTAGATGACTGATAGTGGGGAAGCCTATGGAACCAACATCTCGGAAAGACGCTTCGGCTTTGCGGACTGACGTGGCCACGCGAGTGCTGGCCGATAACCGCATTGAGAGCAGTAGCGTCGTCGCAGGCTCGCCGAGTTGGACCGATCGCCAAGTGCGAATTTCGCAGCTCGCTTACTACAAGGCGCAGCAACGCGGCTTCGCGCCCGGCCACGATTGGGAAGACTGGTTTGCTGCCGAGCGCGAAGTGACAGAGTCACGGTAATTCGAACAGTTTCTTCCGGGGTGAGTTGCTGACCCTGGGGCGCAGTAAGGCGCACCGCTTGCGCAAACTGCGCGGTCAGATCGTCACTGAAGCGACGGACGCGGCAGGAGGCGATCGGTTTCCTTTCTGACCACGGCATAACACTCGCAACACAGCTGTTCCAGCTTGGGGCGGTCAAGTACCGTGATGTGCCCACGGGCATAGCGGATAACACCGAGCTCGTCCAGCTTGCCGGCGGCTTCGGTAACGCCCTCACGACGCACGCCGAGCATGTTGGCGATGAGTTCTTGCGTCATGACCAATTGATTGGATGACAGACGATCGAGAGACAGCAGCAGCCAGCGGCACAGTTGCTGGTCCACCGAGTGATGGCGGTTGCACACGGCGGTCTGCGCCATCTGCGTGATCAGGGCCTGTGTGTAGCGCAGCAGCAGAAGCTGCAGCGGCCCATTTCGATGGAACTCGTCCTTGAGCCGCTGTCCGATCAGGCGGTAGGCGTGGCCGGCGCTCTGCACGAGGGCCCGACTCGGGGTGGTTTCACCGCCCATGAACAGCGCGATGCCGATGAGACCTTCGTTGCCGACGACCGAAATTTCCGCCGACGCGCCGTCGGCCAGCACGTACAGCAGCGACACGATGGAGTCGATCGGAAAATAAACGTGGCGCAGGGTATCGCCGGACTCGTACAAGACCTTGCCGAGCGGCATCGGGACGAGATCCAGGTGCGGATAGATCCGTTCGCGCTCGGCGGGTGACAGCGCAGCTAGCAGCTGATTTTCTTGTGGATTGTGGGAGTCGGGCATGAATCGAGTCAACCACGGCGTGGCTACACACAGAGTAATAGCTTAAAGGTTCCCCGCTCTGCGCGGTATCGCACATAACCCGGAGCGAGCGACACAGCAGCCGAGAATCAAGTATTTGGGCGCACAGCGCGGCCGAAGCATCATCATCTGGAGGATCTCATTAACATTTTGTAATGAACTGGGCGGCCGTATGTCCTTCCCGCACCCTCCACTCAGCGCGCACTCGACTCGGCCGATGCCATCAGGTCGCGTTTGCCGCAGCCGTCCTCAATTAGGAGCTTCTTGTACATCGTCCAAGGCGACGCAGGGAGGCTGCCGACCGCGATCAGCAGCTCCCGGACGGCAGCCTCTAGCGAGTAGCTGGTCGGCACAATGGTTCGGAGGCGCAGGTATTAAGAATTGAGGACTTGTCGCCGAGCACCAATGAATGCGGGGTGCCCGAAAGGCACCCCGCAGGGACATGCGCTCGCCATTCTTGATAACTAGGTTCAGGTGGAGGCGCGATTGTCTAGAGCGCTAGCATGCCAGGCGCCGATGCGCGTCGTCCGTGCGGGGGAACACTTAGTCTGGAGAGGGCGCCCCATCGTAGGAAGCCGGCGACGGTCGGCAATGTTCGCATTTCCGCTTAGATTACGTGCGAGGAAGCGGACGCCTTTCACGCAACGGCCCTGGCGCTTTGCGGCGCCGACAAGGGCGTTCCCGGCGAACGTGGCCCGAAGATCTACTTCTCGTACTTTCGCGCCCTCGACGGCGCCTTCTGCATGGCTTGACAGGATCTTCCAGGATCCGCGCTGCGGTCCGCGCGCGATCGAAGCGCACTCAACTAAGTAAGAGTGTTAGGCGGGATCATTGTTTCGCCTTCGTTATCTTTATTTGTGGAAATTTTCGCTTAACTGCGGCCACGACAGAGGCGTGCTCCGGCTTTCCCGAACTCCTCGCCAAAGCATCTCGTGCGTGAGCGGCATCAGGGATCGGATATTTTCTGATACTTTTTTCCACGAAATCCGATTTCGGAAGTTTTTTTCTCGCAGCGGTAGTTAGTTTGGCCATTGACGGTGATTCTCTTCTTGGAAGGACTTGCCGGAATTTCTGTTTTGACCTTCGGTCCGATAGCGTTTCGGGCGTCTCGATGCACGTTCCCGTGCGCTCGCGAAATTGGTGACGCCACAAGGATCAGATGGCAGCGCGGTCGTTATAGTGCTGCAGGTGATCTTACAGTCGGGGCCCCCGTCTACCGCGGTATCCGTACAACAGGTAAGCAACCACGATCACGGCAATGATGAGTCCGATAGGCCCAATACCCCATCCGGTGCCAAGGCCCCAATAAAGACCCCCGCCGCCGCCAAAGAGCAGTAAGAGCACAATCAAAATAACTAGAAGATCCATTGTTTAATTCTCCTGGAAGGTTCTTTCATATCGGAAGGTCGACTGGAGTAAGTAAGCAGTCCCGAGTTCGTCTTCGGCAAAGCTTACTAGGCGTTACCACAGTCCTCCGGCAGACATCGTCCGCGTCTGCTGGCCAGTCTGCCTTCGCAATACGACTCAGGCTCTGCGCAGTACGTATTAAATTAGATCAACGACCAGAATGGTTCCAAGTATGCCGCCGATGTAACACATTGATCTCCAAGTCGTTCGTCTGAGCGGACATTGGACATCAAGAGGACCAAGCAGTCGGGACGCTACCGCACATAGATGCGCCGGGGTGTCGTCCCTCCAGCCAGCGCGAGCAGTCGCTGGCTGACGCTACCGTGCCGGGCCCAAGTCGGGATCCCGAGTGCGATCACTGACGCTAATGAGCCGAACTGGGATACGTACTGCCCCTGTTGGAAGACCTGCGCCAGCGCAACGTTCGCGTGCGCGCTGTAACCAATTCGCTAGAGTTTGCGACCGACGTGGCTGCCCAAGCCGGCTATGTGCGCTATCGCGTGGAACCGCTGGAGGACGGCGTGGCACTCCATGAAATACATGCGCGCCGCGGTACCACTCGCGGAAGCGGCCAGACGGCGGTGGTACCGCGTTACCGCGACTACTCATTGCATGCCAAACTGTTCGTATTGCACCGCAAGACGCTGTTCATCGGCTCGATGAATTTCGACCAGCGATCGAAGCCCCTCAAGGCCGAGATCGGGTTGATCCTCGATAGCCCGGAGCTTGTGCAGCAAACCGCCGGACGCTTCGACGTTAGGCAGCTTATTTGGCACACTATTAGGTGGGAACGTCAACAACGTCAGCGCCGTTCAGTTTCAAAACGACATCGCCTTCGAGAATATTGGCTCTAAATGCGACTCCAGTAAATTGGAGTTCGCGGGAGGTTCAGCTGAGCTGGTGCATTTCGGTGCAATGCGTCTGTATCGGTTGCGAGACATCAACGGTGCTCTCGCGGAGTTGCAGGGGACGTACTTCCGTAGTGGGGGCGTCGTGTGGGTGTGCAGAGCAGAGCGTGTTCGTGATTTGGCGGCAGTCTGGAGATTTTTGGACCCACAGCAGCAAAGTTCTGCGGGACTTTCGCGGGACTCTCCTGTGCTCTCCTGTGCTCGACGCGTGCAACGGCCGTCCGACCCACAGGTTTTCGATCAATTCGTCGCCAACAGAATCAAACAGTTACCAAACGGCCTTGTACGCGAGATTTGCGGCTCGGGCAGCTGGGCAGCCCTTACAAGGCGAATGTCGGCGGTTCGATCCCGTCAGCACCCACCAATAAAGTTAGGTTCGTTCCGATCACATAGGTAACGAACTATTCCGGGCACATAGGTACCGCAACCTATGTGCCCGAAAGCACATTAATGGCTTACGCACGCTGATCTCATACCGTCAGGTGTCAGCGGCGGCCCCGCGAGCCCGGAAACTTTAATGCCATCCGCCGGAGGCCAAAGGAAAGCGGCCGTTCACGGCCTGGAGTAGGCTACCGGGACGGCGACGAAGAGCCCGTCAATGGCCGACCACCCCGAAGCTGAATTTCCTCGGGTCTCACCGCGTGACGAGAGCACAGTGACCGACCCGGGCAGGGCGGTGTTTCTGAGCTATGCCTCACAGGATGCGGAGGCGGCTCAGAGGATCTGCGAGGCACTCCGCGCCGCTGGTGTTGAGGTCTGGTTCGACCAGAGCGAGTTGCGCGGTGGCGAAGCCTGGGACCGCTATATCGTCCAGCAGATCAGGGAGTCTGCGCTGTTCCTGGCGGTGATTTCGGCGCACACCGAGGAGCGGTCCGAGGGCTACTTCCGGCGCGAATGGCGTGTTGCGCTCGAGCGGATGCGCGACATGGCGGACGATCGGACGTTCCTCATCCCGGTTGTAATCGATTCGACACCTGAGGACAGTGCCCGTGTTCCGGATCGCTTTCGCGAGTTTCAATGGATCCGGTTGCCTGCGGGTAAAACCTCGCCTGCTGCCATCGAGCGGATCCAGCGACTGCTGGCGCCGACTAGGCCGACGCATCGGGCCGTCCGAGCAGACTCGCAAGCCGGTGCCGCGCGGAATTGGTTCGCTAAACAACCCAACTGGCTGGGGCCAACGGTGCTGGTACTCCTGCTCGTCGTAATCATAATCGCTGGTGGCTCGTACATTGCCTGGAGTCGTCTCGTACTATCTAAGGGTTCCGTATCAGCATCAACCACCATTGCGGACAAATCGATCGCCGTGCTGCCGTTTGCGGATTTGAGCGAGAGGCACGACCAGGAGTACTTCGCCGACGGAATGGCCGAGGAGATTATCGACCTCCTCGCGAAGGTCCCTGAGCTGAAGGTCATCGGGCGCATTTCATCTTTCCAATTCAAGGGAAGGACTGGAGACTTGCGGAACATCGGCAAGGCGCTAGGTGCTGCCTACGTCGTCGAAGGCAGTGTGCGCAAAGCCGGTAGTCATGTGCGCGTGGCCGCACAGCTGATCGACACGCACGATGGAACGCACCGATGGTCGGAGACCTACGACCGCAACATGGAAGACGTTCTCAGGGTCCAGGATGAGATCGCACTTGGCCTTGTCCGAGCGTTACAGGTTGAGGTCGCAAGCTCTGTCTTTGCGCAGTCGCCCACAACGCCACAGGCGGCCGAGGCAAATGACAGCTATCTGCGTGGCTTGCATGCCCGCGATCGATTCGACCGGCAAGGACTTGCAGAAGCAGCCGCTGACTTTCGGCAAGCACTCGTTATTGACCCCACATTTGCGCCTGCCGCGGAGGCGCTGGCGTTGACCGTCAAGGACATGGCGACCTGGGCATTCGTGCCTCCGGGGACCGGATACCCGCAAGCGCAGGCAGCGGTGAAGGCCGCGCTGAGACTCGACCCTAAGTCGGCGCTGGCTCACGCCGTTGCCTGCGTCATCGACGTTCAATACGAGTGGGACTGGTCCGCCGGGGCACGCGAGTGCGAGTTGGCCGAACGCCTTGGGCCGCGTCAGCCGTATGTACCTATTGCGACGGCGATTGCACGAATGCCAGTAGGCAAGTGGAGCGAGGCAACCTATTTTATTGAAGCTGCAGGTGCCCTTAATCCCCTCGACCCCCGGGTCCACGAGGTCGCGGGGCTGCTGTATATACACGCGGGTCGTCTCGCAGAGGCCGAGGCCGCCTTGCGCCGGTCATTGGAAATATCGCCGACCTATGTGAGGGACCACCTGTATCTTGGGATCGCTCTGGTGTTGGAGGGAAGGCCGCAAGAAGCGCTTACGGAGATGCAACAGGAAGCCGCTCCCGGGGGCCGGGACGCCGGCTTGGTGGTCGCGTACCACGCACTCCACCGCGACGAGGAGGCTCTGGCAGCCTTGACGCGACTCAAAGCCGAACATGCGAACGATGCGGCGATGCTGATTGCGCAGGCGTGCGCTTTCATCGGCGATAGCGATCAGGCTTTCGCCTGGCTGGAGCGAGCCTATGACCAAAAGGACTCAAAGCTGTATTACCTCAAGGGCGATCCACTGCTCAAGGGTATCGAGAACGATCCGCGCTACAGCGCATTTCTGCGGAAGATGAACCTGCCCCAGTAGTGGCATGACGGCCCTCAGTCCAGTCCTACGGGACTGCCCATAGCCGACGTTGGCGAAAGGCAGGAGGGCTCACGAAGCGACCGTCGTCGTCGCGAGCAAATTGGTTGGCCCTGCACTACGAGAGCCATCCATGGAACACGAACTACCAGTTTGATCCGATCGCAGGAAACCCCGAGATTCGTGCGGTCCTCTGGCGCAACGGCAAGATTCAGGATCTGGGAACATTGGGCGGCACGGCCAGCTCGGCGGGCGGGACTTTTGCGGGGCTCTCCTGTGCTCGACGCGTGCAACGGCCGTCCGACCCACAGGTTTTCGATCAATTCGTCGCCAACAGAATCAAACAGTTGCCATACGGCCTGGTAGGCGAGATTTGCGGCTTGTGCAGCCGGGCAGCCCTTACAAGGCGAATGTCGGCGGTTCGATCCCGTCAGCACCCACCAATAAATCCCCAAACTTGGGCGATATAATCGTGCGTCGCCGACCCTCGGGGAGAATAGACATGAACCGACCGTTGATTCTTGTACTGCTGCTGTGCCTGCCCGCCCTCGCCGAGCCGCAGGGCGATAGCGGCCCGCCGGCGGATATCCTCGCGGTCCGGAATATCGAGATAACGTTTCACACCGCCGGCAGCGTCCTCCCCAACAAGGATCTCGATCTGATGATGAGCCTGTATGCCGACGACGCCGTCCTCACTGACACCGCGCACGAGAACAAGGTGTACCGGGGTAAGGAGCAGGTACGTACTTACTGGGTGGACGTCAGCGGTCCATTCCGCCCCGAGCATCACTGGATCGGCTACACGCCGGCGATGCGGATCAAGAGTCATGTGACAGGAGACAGTGCCACACTTTACTTTGAATGCCTGTGGATGGATGTGGACAGTAATGCCATCGGCGCACACGCCTTCTCCTCGATGGACCTCGCGCGCGTCAACCGGCACTGGCTGGTTAAAGGCATCAAGGTCGGCAAGGTCGACAAGCTCTAGTTCATGCTGCGGCTCGGGCACTCGGGGCCGTGCACGAAAAAAGCGGTGCGATCGAGTTTGCTTTTACGGGTAGCGATGTTTGTAGAATCGCTTGAGTGGTAAGTTAGCTCATCATGTCCACGTCATTTAATCTCAATGGCCATCCCGTCACGTTGGATGCCGATCCAACGATGCCGCTGCTATGGGCCATCCGCGAAGAAGCGGGTTTGCATGGCACCAAATTTGGCTGCGGCATGGCGCTGTGCGGCGCCTGTACGGTCCACGTTGATGGCCAGGCCACGCGTTCGTGTGTGATGCGCCTGTCCGCCGTGGCGGGGCGCGCCGTCACCACCATCGAAGGGTTGCAAAGCGGTCCCGCCAAAGCGGTGCAAGCCGCCTGGATCGATCTGCAGGTGCCGCAGTGCGGCTACTGCCAATCCGGCCAGGTGATGTCGGCGACGGCCTTGTTGGAAAAAAACCCAACGCCCACCGATGCCGACATCGACGCTGCGATGAGCGGCAACATCTGCCGCTGTGGGACGTACTCCCGCATACGCGCGGCCATTCATGCAGCGGCCAACTCGCTGAAGGCGCCGGCATGAGCTCCGGCGTCATAGCACAGCCCGCGCGGCGCGCCTTCCTCAAGAACGCCGGTGCGGCCACCGCCGTGGCGCTCACTATCGGCTTCGAATGGGCCGGTACTACGGGCCGCTCGCTGGCGCTCGCGCCGCCGGCCACGGGCGCGGGTCCGCTGTTCGCGCCCAATGCCTTCCTGCGCATCGGTGCCGACAACAGCGTCACCGTCATCGCGAAGCACGTCGAAATGGGCCAGGGCGCCTACACCGGTATTGCCACCGTGGTCGCCGAGGAACTCGACGCGGATTGGTCGTTGGTGCGCGTCGAGAGTGCGCCCGCCGATGCGAAGCGTTATGCCAATTTAGTCTTCGGGACGTTACAAGGCACGGGCGGCAGTTCGGCCATGGCGAACTCGTGGAACCAGCTCCGCGACGCTGGCGCCAAGGCCCGCGTCATGCTGGTCACCGCCGCTGCCCAAGAATGGAAAGTCCCCGCCTCGGAATTGACGGTGGATAAGGGCGTGGTCTCGCATGCAAGCACGCAGCGCCACGCGAGCTTCGGCGCGCTCGCCGGTAAAGCCGCGAAGCTACCGGTCCCCGATAAGGTAACGCTCAAGGACCCGAAGGATTTCAAACTCATCGGACGTAATGTGCCGCGGGTCGATGTGCCTGCCAAGGTCAACGGCACGGCGCAGTTCACGTTGGACGTGGCGTTACCCGGCATGTTGGTGGCGCTGCTCAAGCGGCCGCCGCAATTTGGCGCCACCGTCAAAGCTTTCGACGCCAGCGCCGCTGCGGCAGTGCCCGGCGTCGTCAAAGTGGTCGAGGTGCCTGGTGGCGTCGCGGTGGTGGCCAAGGGTTTTTGGGCCGCCAAGTTGGGCCGCGATGCACTCAAGGTGACCTGGGACGACAGTGGCGCGGAAAAGCGCAGCTCGGCGGCCATGATGGCCGAGTACCGGCGTCTCGCGGAGCAACCCGCAGTGTCGGCGCGTAACGATGGCAGCGCCGTGGCGACCATCCGCGACGCGGCCCACAAGATTTCGGCCACCTACGAATTTCCCTATCTCGCGCACGCCCCCATGGAACCCCTGGACGCGGTGGTAAAGCTCACGGCCACCAGCTGCGAGATCTGGGCGGGCGATCAGTTCCAAACCGTGGACCAAATGAACGCGGCAAAAACGGCCGGTCTGGATCCGCAACAGGTCACCATCAACACCCTCTACGCCGGCGGCAGCTTCGGGCGCCGCGCGAATGTACAGTCCGATTACATCGTGGAGGCCGTATCGATTGCCAAGGCGAGCGGCGCCGACGGCATCCCGATCAAGCTGCAATGGACTCGCGAGGACGACATTCGTGGCGGCCACTACCGCCCCATGTATTTTCACAAACTCGAGGCCGGCCTCAACGAGAAAAAAGAACTCGTCGGGTGGCGCCAGGTCATCGTCGGTCAATCCATCATGGCCGGCGGCCTATTTGCCGCGATGGTCAAAAATGGCATCGATCCAACTTCGGTGGAGGGCGCCGCCACCATGGCCTACGCCATCCCGAACCTCTCGGTGGAACTGTCGACCACCTCATCGCCGTTGCCCATTTTGTGGTGGCGCGTCGTCGGCAGCTCACACACCGTGTTTGCCGTCGAGGCGTTCATGGACGAGGTGGCGCATGCCGCCGGCGAAGACCCGTTCGCCTTTCGGCGCAAGCTCCTCGAGCATGAACCGCGCATGAAGGCAGTGTTGGAACTCGCCGCCGAGAAGGCCGGCTGGACCGGCGCGCCGTTGCCCAAGGGCAAGGGCCGCGGTATCGCCGTCGCGGAAGCGTTCAAGACGCTGGTCGCCCAGGTCGCCGAAGTGAGCGTGGATGACGACGGTCACGTAACCGTCGATCGCGTGGTCTGCGCGGTGGATTGCGGTACGCCCATCAATCCCGATGTCATCGCGGCCCAAATGGAGGGTGGGATTGGCTTCGGCTTGGGTGCGGTGCGCTATGGCGCCATCACCTTGAAGGATGGGCATGTGGAGCAGGACAACTTCAACAGCTACCGCGTGCTGCGCCTGAACGAAATGCCCAAGATCGAAGTGCACATCGTACCCTCCACCGCGGCACCCACGGGGGTCGGCGAACCCGGTGTCGCGCCCATCGGCCCCGCGGTGGCGAACGCCATTTTCGCGGCCACCGGCAAGCGCATCCATGTGCTGCCGTTCTCCACTGCAGAGGCTGCCTGAGGTTCGATGAAAGACTCGACCTAGCGAGACATATCGATGCAACGAGGACGCGCCACGCATGCTGTGCTCTGGACCTTGGCCGTGATCGTCGGCGTCACCGTGGTAGTGGCCGGTTATATCGTGTGGGGACCCCGTGCCACGGACTTCGCCGGTGGCAAGCTGGTGGCGCTCGCCGATTATCGCCAAGGAGATCCCACCGGTGTTCCCGCCGAGCTGAAAGCTGCGAGTCTGGTGGAACGCGGCGAATATCTCACCCGTGCGGCGGATTGCGTGGTGTGCCATACGGCCAAGGATGGCGCGCCCTTCGCCGGCGGCCGGGCCTTCGTACTGCCGTTCGGCGTCATGTACTCGACCAACATCACGCCGGACATGGAGACGGGCATCGGCAGCTACACCGACGCCAATTTCCTGGATGCCGTACACAAGGGCATCGGTCGTGGCAATACCAAGCTGTATCCGGCCATGCCGTATGCCAGCTACACCTACATGTCGGATGCCGATGCGCTCGCGATCAAGGCATACCTCTTCACGCTGAAACCGCTGCACGCGCCGGCGCCGCAGAATACCCTCGCGTTCCCATTCAATCAGCGCGCCTTGATGAGTGTCTGGTCGGCACTCTTTAATCCCGATAAGCGCTACGAACCCAATGCCGACCGCAGTCTCGAATGGAATCGCGGCGCCTACCTGGTGGAAGCCATGGAACACTGCGGCGAATGTCATACCCCGCGTAATCTGGGCTTCGCGTTGAACAACCGGCAGAAATTCGCCGGCGCGGTGCAGGCGGGCTGGCGCGCCTACAACATCACCGAGGACAAGAGCAGCGGTGTGGGCGCGTGGAGCGACGACGATCTGGCCCATTACCTCGCCGCGGGCCACGCCGCGGGCCGGGGCACGGCCTCCGGTCCCATGGGCGAAGCTGTGGATGAAAGCTTGAGCCACTTGAAGCCCAGCGACATCGCCGCGATGGTTGCCTACCTCCGCACGGTGCCGGGCATCGCCACGTCCGACCTACCCAAGCCCAAAACGGCGCCGGCGTCGGCAGTGTATTCAGACAGCGTCGCCGCCAAGGATCATCTGCGCGGCCAAGTCGTGTACGAAGGCGCCTGCGCCGGTTGCCACGGCTGGACCGGCATCAGCCCCGTGCTGGACCTCGCGACCTTGACGGGTACGCGTGCCATCAACGATGCCACGGCCACCAACGTGGCGCAGGTCATCATCCGCGGTGCGCAACGGCAAATGGCCGAGACCTCGACCAACATGCCTGCCTTCGGCGACGCTTATTCGGATGCCGAGATCGCGAGCCTCGCCAACTACGTCACCGAGCGATTTGGCACCCGTGGGTCGGATCTGAGCGCAGCGAAGGTCGCCGAGCTACGCGCGGCGGATTGAGCAGGTCACCGAGGTCAGCCAACCGGGTGCACAAAAGACGTGCCGTCGGGCAGCGCCCCTTTCGCGGCGACCGCTGAGACGCCGTTTCGCCAGCCCCTTGCGGCGCCAATAGAATCAAACAGTTCAAATGCGCCTTGATTCCCGACTTTTCCGGCTTCCACGCCGGTCAGCCCTTACAAGGGCGAATGTCGGCGGTTCGATCCCGTCAGCACCACCATACAGTTTTAGAATCGCCAACCTAATCCAAGGGTGATGACGTCGCGGTCCTGATCATCCCCCGTGAAGGCGCGATGCCAGTTGATGCGCAGCGCAAGCCGGTTCGTAAAGCGCCAGCTCGCGGTCATTGATGCCAGACCCAGGGTGCTCGCTCCGACGCGGCCGTCGCTGGTGAGATAGGTACTCAGCGCGAAGTACGGACCCACGCCCAGGCCGGTCACCAGCCGGCGCTCCAGGAAATCCTGCACGAGCCACGCCTCGCCGGTGACGGCCGCATGCTGCCCGACGGCTCCGCCGCCTTCGTCGAGCAGGCTGGCGGAGAACTCGACATGCCCGAACACGCGACGGCGATATTCGACGCCGAAGTCGGTTGATTTATCCGAGCGCAGGTCGTTGAGGACCGTCTGGCCGCCGAACAGGTCGATCTCGTTCGGTAAGTCGGACACGGCGGCCGAGGGACCCTCGTGTTGCATACGGCCGAGCGCCTCGATGACACTGTCGAGGCGGTATCCGGCACCCAGCATCAGCGTGCGCGTGCCGGTGCTGATGGCTAATACCTGCTCGAGCTGCAGCAACGCGAACCACCGGGGCG
>Ga0070766_10000353_pt1 | contig 19629 bp, 17 predicted proteins | sample HubBroMetageWFT6_FD_69782 | JGI IMG/M metagenome (GOLD analysis project Ga0070766, IMG submission 69782) | Warmed and freeze-thawed soil microbial communities from the Hubbard Brook experimental Forest, New Hampshire - Hubbard Brook CCASE Soil... | ecosystem: Environmental > Terrestrial > Soil...
CAGCAGTTCTTCCAGGGCTTCAATGTCCACCGGCTTGCGTCCGCGGACGCCTTTCAGCGCAGTGAAGATTTTCGTCTGCTCCATCATCCGGCGAGCCAGCGTGGAATTCAGCGGAGGTAGCGCCAGCGCGCGGTCTTTGAACACTTCGACGAGTTGTCCGCCGGTGCCGAACAGCATGACTGGCCCGAACTGCGAATCCAGGCTGCTGCCGATGATCAACTCATAACCTTCGAGCTTGATCATGGGCTGCACGGTGACGCCCTGGAAATGTTCCGCGCCAACCTTCTCTGTGACCGAAGCCTTGATCGCCTGGAAACCCTTCCCCACCGCGTCGGCGTCCTGCAGGTTCAGCAGCACGCCGCCGACATCGGTCTTGTGCGTGATGGTCATCGAGTACAACTTAATGACGATGGGGAAGCCGATCTCCTGTGCCGCCTGTACCGCTTCTTCCTCGGTGACGGCGATGCGCGTCTCGACGGTCGGAATGCCATATGCCTTCAGCAACTGCTTCGACTCGTACTCCGTCAGGATGGTGCGGCCCTGCTGACGAGCGTCGCGGATGATGCGTTCTGCCTTGCCTCGCTGCATCGCGGCGTCTTCATGGGCGGGCAACGTCGGCGTTTCGTAGAGTCCCTTCAGGTTGTAGGAGTAGCGCCACATGTAATTGAAGGCGCGCACTGCACTGTCGGGGAACTGGAACGTAGGAATGCCGGCCTGGTTGAGGATTTGTTCTCCCGCCGCGACTTCCGCGCCGCCCATCCAACTTGCCAGCACAGGTTTGTCGAAGCCCTTGGCGTAAGGCTTCAGCTTTTCGGCGATCTGCGTGGGATTGGTCATGTCCTGCGGCGTGAGGATCACCAGCATGCCGTCGATCGCCGGATCTTTGGCGGCGATTTCCAGCGACTTCGCATAGCGTTCGGGTTCGGCGTCGCCCAGGATGTCAACCGGATTGTTGTGGCTCCACTGCGGCGGCAGGATCTCGTCGAATGCGGCCATGGTTTGGGGAGACAGTTCCGCGAGTTCGCCTCCGCCGGTGACTAAAGCGTCGGTGGCGAGCACGCCGGGTCCGCCGGCATTCGTCAGGATGCACAGCCGGTTGCCACGCGGACGCGGTTGCTTGGCCAGCACGTCGGACATGAAGAAAATGTCGGCAATGCTGGCGACGCGCAACACGCCACTGCGCCGGAAGGCCGCATCGAGCACTTCGTCGCTTCCGGTCAGGGCTCCGGTGTGCGACGCCGCGGCCTTGGCTGCGGCAGCGGTGCGTCCGGCCTTAATCACGATGATGGGCTTGGTGAGTGAAACCTCGCGTGCCGCTGACAAGAAGGCGCTGGCATCGCCAATCGACTCCATGTAGATCACAATGCTGTGAGTGCGGGGATCGCTGCCGAAGTAGTCCACCAGGTCGCCCCAACTTACGTCGAGCATCGAACCGGTGGAGACAAACGAGCTGAAGCCAACGTTTTCGCGCAAGCTCCAGTCGAGAATGGCCGTCAAGAGCGCGCCGCTCTGGCTGATGAAGGCCACGTTGCCCGGCCGCGCGATGGTGTGCGCGAAGGTGGCGTTCAGGCCCCGGATCGGATTCATCACGCCCAGACAGTTGGGGCCGATCAGGCGCATCTTGCCGCGAATGATCTGGGTGATCTGCCGCTCCAGCTCCTTGCCGTGTTCGCCGTGTTCCTTGAATCCAGCGGAGATCACGATGCCGGCGGGAATTCCCATCTCCACCGACTCCGCGAGCAGGTCTGGAACGGTGTCGGCGGGCGTGGTCAGGACCACCAGATCGACTTTGTCAGGCAGGTCAGAAACCTTGGGATATGCCTTGATTCCCAACACGTTGGGGCGCTTCGAGTTCACCGGGAACACGGTCCCGCCGAACGGGCTGGTCAACAAGTTCCAGAGCACCGAGCGGCCGACACTGCCGGGCCGTTCCGAGGCGCCGATGACGGCGACACTGCGGGGCGCAAACAAAGGATCGAGAGGATGGCTTTCGGACCGGTAAACGTCAGACGAAGGGTCGGCTTTGGCGGATGGCTTGCTGGCTTGAACGGCAGTAGTCATGAAACTCCTCGTGTGCTGTTGTGAAGCATTAGTTTAATCCGCGAAAGGTGCTTATCGAGTGATCCAGATCACCTTTTCGGCACGGAGACGCTGTCTGCGGCCCTCCGTCGGCGTAATGAACGCGTAATGGTACAATCACAGTTTCCTGCACTGAGACCTGCGGCGACGCGCCCTCTGGATGGGATCCCGACTCTTGGCACAGCATACGACTGAAGAACGACCCATCACCTACGCCGACGCCGGTGTAGACATCGAGCGCGCGAATCGCACCAAGCAGCGCATCAAGTACCTTGCTCATAAGACCTTTAACCGCGGTGTCCTCAGCGAGATCGGCGGTTTTGGCGGGCTTTTTGCCATCGACAAGAAGCGCTACCTCGATCCCGTGCTGGTCTCCAGCGTGGACGGCGTGGGCACGAAGCTGAAGATCGCGTTCGAGATGGGCCTGCACCACACCATCGGGGCTGACTTGGTGAATCACTGCGTCAACGACATCGGCGTGCAGGGCGCCGCGCCCATGTTCTTCATGGATTACTTCGCCACCGGCAAACTGCGCTCGGAAGTCGTCGAGAAGGTGATCAGCGGGATCGCCGATGCCTGCAAACAAAACGGTTGTGCGCTGATTGGCGGCGAGACTGCCGAGATGCCGGGCTTCTATCCCGATGGCGAGTACGATCTGGCGGGGTTCATCGTCGGCGTGGTCGACCGCCCCAAGATCATCACCGGCAAAGACGTTCAGGTGGGTGACGTGCTCATCGGCGTGCCCTCGACCGGGCTGCACACCAACGGCTACTCGCTAGCCCGCAAGCTGTTCTTCGAGATCGCGCGCTACACACCCGACTCCTATGTCAATGAGATCAAGGGTAAGGTTGGCACCGAGCTGATGCGGACTCACAAGAGCTACTGGCCCATCATGCGCCGCATGATCGAAGCGGAAGCCGTGAGCGCCATGGCCCACATTACCGGCGGAGGCATCACCGAAAACCTGCCGCGCGTGCTCCCCAAGGGCATGAGCGCGATCGTCGAATTCCATTCGTGGCCAGTGCTGCCGATCTTCCAGCACTTGCAGGCCATCGGGAATGTTCCGCAGGACGACATGCTCCGCACCTTCAATATGGGTATCGGCATGGTCTTCGTGGTTCCTGCGAAGAAGTTCAAAAAGGCGCAGACCATCCTCGAGCGTTGCGGCGAAAAGGGCTACACCATCGGGCGCATCGTTAAGGGCGACCGGCGGGTCACCTACCAGTAGTTCCGCGGTTGGCATCTATATAAAAAGCGACTATTCTTAGCTCACTATGGCACGGCAGGTGAAACTCGCTGGGAAATTTGCCACGGCCGACGACACGGCGCGGGCGCTCGGAGTACCTGCTTCGCGCTTGGACCAGTTAAAAGCGTTGGCTCGCGAAATGACCTCTAAGCATGCTGGGAAGACTGCGTCGAATGGCACCAAGCCTGCCGCCTCAGAGCCGGGCGCGAAGTTAGCTGTGAAATCCCGGACCAAGAAGAGCTCCCGGAATGCCCACACGAAAAACAGGGCAACGGCGACGTCCTAAACAGGCGGACGATTACGTCTTTTTGAATCTGCCATACGACTCAAGGTTCGAGCCGCTATTTCTTGCCTATATTGCAGGCGTCAGCGCTTTCGGCTTGCTGCCACGCACCCCACTCGAGATTCCAGGCGGTGGTCGCAGGCTGGACCATATTTTCGATCTGCTTCGCGGCTGCCGCTATTCCATCCATGATCTTTCCCGAGTTCAGGTGAGCCGAGCCGCCCCTCGCGCTCCCAGGTTCAACATGCCCTTTGAGCTCGGACTGGCCGTGGCACACCAACAAGCGGGCGGCCAGCATACATGGTTCGTCTTCGAACAAGTTGCGCACCGCCTATCGAAGTCGCTCTCTGACCTAGACGGATCCGACGTTTACCTGCACGAAGGCACAGCGAACGGTATCCTCGCAGAACTCGGCAATGCCTTCGTGCGATCGGATCGACAGCCCACCATCGACCAGATGCGCGCCATCTATCGTGGCCTGAGAAGAGCGAAACCAATCATCTTGCGTGACGCCGGAGTGAAAACTCTTTTCGCCGCACGCCCCTTCAAGGATCTTTCCACTTTTGCCAGCGCCCTGGCCGACGAAGTGATTCTGGGCGGTGGTCTGTAGACCGTCCCTTTCGAGGTTTCTCCTGGCAGGAATAATTTGCTGGGCATCGTCGAAATATCGGCGTTATGGTATTGCCTATGAAAAGTATCATCGCCTTCGTCGCGCTTATTCTCTCCTCTCCTTTTCTGTTGGCTGCTGACCTGACGGGAATCTGGTTGCACTCTGCAAAGCAGCCTGATGGTCATACCAGCCAAATGGTCCTGGCGTTGCAGCAGTCCGGCAACTCGCTTACCGGCAAGATCGAACACCCTTGGGGCGCGCTCATCATCAAGCAGGGCAAGGTTGACGGCGACCACTTTTCTGTCTCCGCGATGACCAACGAGGGACGTTCCTATGTATGCGAAGGCACGTTGGAGGGCGACAAACTGCACTTTACCGTGCGTGAAGGTGACGCCAAGCCCTACGACATTGTTGCTGCTCGCGCGAAGTCCGATCCCTTCCAGCCTGTCGGCCCGCCGCTGACGCCTCCCGCCGTGCGCGATCTTCCGCCCAACGGACTCGCCAAAACTCCACCGATGGGATGGAACAGCTGGAACCTGTTTGCCGGGCGCGTCGACGACAAGATCGTGCGCGAGATGGCCGACGCCATGGTCTCCAGCGGTATGCGCGATGCGGGATACGTCTACCTCAACATCGACGACACCTGGGAGGGCGACCGCGACGCCAACGGCGTGATTCAGCCCAACAATAAATTTCCCGACATGAAGGCGCTAGCTGACTACGTGCACTCTAAGGGACTGAAGTTTGGCATTTACTCCGGGCCTGGCCGGTATACCTGCGCTGGATACGCAGGCAGCTATGCTCACGAGGCGCAAGACGCCAAGACCTACGCCGGGTGGGGTGTGGACTATCTGAAACACGACTGGTGCAGCGCGAGCAATCTCTATCCCGACTCCGCGATGCAAGCCGTTTATCAGAAGATGGGTGACGCCTTGCAGGCGACCCATCGTCCTATCGTGTACAGCCTCTGCCAGTATGGCCGCGACAACGTATGGGAATGGGGCCCGAAAGTCGGAGGCAATCTCTGGCGTACCACCGGCGACATCAACGACACCTACAAGCGCATGATGGAGATCGTCGACACCCAGTCCGTTATCGCCAAGTGGGCTGGCCCCGGACACTGGAACGATCCTGACATGCTGGAGGTCGGCAACGGCGGCATGAATACCGACGAATACCGCACTCACATGAGCCTGTGGGCGATCTTCGCCGCGCCGCTGTTGGCGGGCAATGACGTCCGCGGCATGACAGAGGACGCGCGCTCGATTCTGATGAATAAGGACGTCATCGCGATCGATCAGGACGCGCTGGGCAAGCAGGGACAGCTCGCGCTTAAGCGCGGCGATGTGGATTACTGGAAACGATCTCTCCGAGGTGGCGGAGTGGCCATCGCGGCGGTGAATCGCGGCAACGCGGCCGTATCCGTGAAAATTCCGTGGAAGGAGTTGGGCATCGATGGGGCGTTGGTTTTCAAGGAGGTGTGGAGTGGCCTCGATGTGAAGGCGCCTTCGGACTCAGCTTTCACTATCCCGCCGCACGGTGTCGTGCTGCTTCGTACCACAACGATGCAGTGAGTTCCGCGTGCCGCCGGGCATACAATGGTGGGTATTCTCAGTCAGGAACAATTCATAGGAGATCGGCAATGCTCAGACTTGTTCTCAGGGCGTTCGCATTTGCAGTGTTAGCTGCCTGTCTGGTTCCGGCGCAGACCAGCAAGCCCAACTCACGGCCGAGCGCCAGTTTTGTTGGACGCTGGGAATGTGGCCTCGGCGTGGCCGGTCAGACCTTCTACATAACGCTGGAGAAGGACGGTAAGGCGACTAAGACGCATGGGTCGCCGAACGGCAAGTGGACGGTGTACGGAGACGAGGCTCGAATCACTTGGGACGACGGCTGGCACGACGTGATCCGCAAAGCCGGAAATCACTACGAGAAGGCCGCGTATGGGCCGGGCAAGTCTTTCACGGACTCGCCTGACAACATCGCCGATGCAACGAGGACCGAGCCGCTCTGACCGTCAGGAAAGCTTAACTGAGCCCCACCCTACCGCCAAAGGAAGGCGGTAAGGGTGGGGCATCCAAGTCACGTCTCGTTCCTAGGTCTCGAATGAGCGGGGGCCCGTGCTCCGGATCGCACCAACCAGGCGAATCTCTACTTCTTCGTTTCCGCCGACGCTGGTGCGGGTGCCGCAGGCAGGTCGGAGTTGAAAATGTCGGCTACGACTTTCCATTTGCCGTCCGCCTGCTTCTTCCAGACTTCTACGAACTTGCCTTTGTCGTTCACCGGATTGCCCTGCGGATCTTTCATGGTCAACTGATAGGTGCCCTCAATGTAGGCAAGGTCGCTGGAACGCGCGACCTCCACTCTGTTCGCCTGCCAGGAAATTGAGGTCCCGGGACCGAGCAGTGAGGCCCACACGGCGTGAATGGCCGGCTTGCCCGAGGCTATGGGAGCGTTGGGAGCCAGGAGGGAGGCGTCCTCGGCGTAATACGCGACAGTGCCCTCCAGGTCACCGGCCGCAGCGGTCTTGGACCACTGCGTGTCCGCATCTCGCATCGCACCTTCATCTGCCGCCCGCGTATCCGGTGGGGCCTGATTACAGGCGGATGCTAGAAGCAACAACGCAACACAGCCACACAATGCCAGTTTGAATGCTTGTTTCCTACGACGAGTGCTCATTGGTAAGTCCTCCTGTAAGGGCGACCAGAATATCACTCTCGCGCTGGTGCCTGGTGCACGCTACGAAGCCTACCTCTGGCTGGTGAGTTCGCGGGCACGCGCAGCTCCCCGCAGCGCGCCGCGCCGTCCAGGTGCATTTGCCAGCGCTATCTGAAACTCCTTCAGCGCCGGAGCCGGGCGATTCTGCTCCAGCAGCAAGTAGCCAAGCTGTTCGCGGGCCGGAATGATCGGCCCCGGCGTTACCGGAAGCTTCTCGATTGCGTCCTCCTCGTCGGCCGCCGCGCGCATGGAAGCCACGGCCTCCTCCGGTTTCTTGTCCGCCTGGGCTGACCACGCCGTGACTTCGCGCCTTAGAATTTCCACCTGAGTAGCCCAATAAGTGTTGCCCGCCGTGTGTAGCTGATCTTCCAGCTGCTGCAACCTATCGATCTCCGCGCGCGCTTCGGTTGCACGACCACTTCGAGCGAGACCCATGCCGCGAGCCCATACGGCAATCGCGATGACCTGGGGTGGAGCTCCTGTCGGAGGGGCAATACCCGCAGCTTCGGGCCATTGACTCCGCTCGACCGCGTAACGCACAGGCATCGCGGTTGCGGCGTAGGATATTTTGAAATTGCCTTCGCTCAGCCCAGGCATGTTCTTAAGTTGCTGAATGACCTGGCTCGCGTCTTCGTCGCGTCCACTCTGCAGGTAGGCGTACACCAGATAGTCCATAGCGTGAAGTTCTTCTCCGGTGTCGCTCTGCTGTTGTGCCGCCGCCTTTGCCGCAAGGTTGGAGGCGATGGAATCGTCCCATAGGCCGAGTCGCGTGAAAATGTGCGACGGCATATGCAGTGCGTGCGGCGCCGAGGGTGCAATCTGGGAGTAGGCTTTGGCCGCCGGAAGTCCTTTTGGCGCGAGCTCCGCATTGTCGTAGGCGTGGATGAGGTAGTGGGGAATTCCCGGGTGCTCCGGGTAGCTGCGATCTAGCGGTTCGAGCAGAGCGGCTGCCTGCTTCTGCTTCGCATGTGTCTTGTCGGTCGGAGGTGCGTTCGACAGCAGCTCCAACGCGTAAAACACCTGAGCCTCGACATCTTTCGTGTTCTTGGCAGCAAGATCGCTCATGGCGTCTTCGTAGTTCAACGCGCGCGTGCGGTACGGAACGGTAGCTGGGTCCTGATAGATCAGGCTCGCCGCATAGATGAACTGGCGCTCCCTTTCGGAGCCGGCACCGATCTGCTGCGCTGTCTGGATTTCCTTTTGCGCAATCGGAATCGTGGCGGGTGAGAGGGGTGGCTCCCAAAGCTGGTGAAAGTACGTCATGGCCATTCCCCAATGTGCCATCGCACACAGCGGATCCAGTTCGGCCACGCGCTGGAATGCTTTTTCGGCGGCGGTGTAGGCGAAAGAGTGAAGCAGAGCCACGCCTCGTTCGAACTGCTCCTGAACCGCCGGTGCACAAGAAGTTGGAAACGATACCTTCCCCAGTTTCTCGGGTGCCGGGTGGTCATGCGTCTCCTGGGCTGCCGAGTAGGGAACGATCAACAACAGGGTCAGCAATATTCGCCATATGTGGGGCACGCGGATCTCCATTGGGGACGGGCGCGTTTCGGGTGTCGGCATTTTACATCGGAGGCGGCGATGACAGTGCGTTTGGGGCTGGCGGCTTCTTTTGTCCCTAGTCGTTGCGGTAGTTAATCAGCGGCTTCTGCTGGGCTGGGATGGCTGTGTAATAGCTCTTCCCTGCAAGCTGCTTCTTGAAATCGTCCTTCGCCGCCTGTAGCAGGGCCGGATCGGTGAACAAATCGAGCGCCGTGAGAGCGATGGCCTTCGCCGCAACTACCATGCCCTGCTGCCCGATGCTGGTGCCCGAGGTCGCAGCCGCCTGCCACGTATGGGCTGCGGTACCCGCCGGCCAGGTCGCCGCGTCGAATCCGATAGTCGGCACATTCCAGCTCACGTCGCCCACATCGGTTGACGCTGCCGGCTGGTTAGGGTCGAACTTGCGCAGCGGCTCGATCTCCTTCGAGGCGTCCAGGCTCGGCGGAGTCTCCATCCCGAAGCTCTTTTGTAATTGGAGCGCGAACTTCTTTTGGTCGGCATCCAGGGTATAGCCGCCCACTTCTTCCAGGTTCTTCTGCGCCACCGTAGCCAGCGCATCATTGGGAATGATGTTGGCGTCGCTGCCAATGTCTCGCATTTCCAGCGTTGTGCCGGTCATCAGAGCGGCTCCCTGCGCGATCTTTTCGATGCGGTCCCATATCTCTTTCAGCGTCGTATTCGACGGGCTTCGCGCCATCAGGTCCATCTGCGCGAGGTCGGGTACGATATTCGGCGCCACGCCACCCTTCGAAATGATGTAGTGAATGCGCGTGTTACTAGGCACATGTTCACGCAGGAACTCGATTCCGTTGCCCATCAGCATCACTGCATCCAGCGCCGAGCGCCCCCGGTCTGGAGCCATCGCCGCGTGCGCCGCCACCCCGTGAAACGTGAACTTGGCCGAAACCACCGCCAGTTGTCCACCGTTGGCCACCGAATTGCTAGCTGCCGGATGCCAATGCAGCACCACGTCCACGTCCTTGAACGCGCCGTCACGGACCATGTACACCTTGCCCGACCCGCCCTCTTCCGCCGGTGTGCCGTAATAGCGCAGCGTTCCCGCCACGTGGTGGGCCTCCATGTACTGCTTCAGCGATACGGCAGCCAGCGCTGCGCCTGACCCGAGCAGGTTGTGCCCGCATCCGTGTCCCGCCGCCCCCGCTTTCACCGGATCCCTCTCCGGCACCGTCTGCTGCGAGAGGCCGGGCAGCGCATCAAACTCGCCCAGAATCCCGACCACCGGTTTGCCCTCGCCATAGCTCGCGATGAACGCCGTGGGCTCGTCGGCGACCCCCGCCTGCACGCGGAAGCCGGCCGCTTTCAACTGTTCCTGCAGCAGCTCCGAGCTTTTGGTCTCGTGATAGCCAAGCTCGGCATAGTCCCAGATCTGTTTCGAGACCTGTTGCCAGTGGGCAGCATCCTGGTCGACGAGCTTCAGCAGTTGCGCATGGGAGTCCGAGGAAGTTTGGGCCGCTGCCGCGCCTGTCAACAGCGCCACAATCGCGACAGTCCACAACAGCGTTCTGGGCTTCAGCGGCAAAGATGGCGACAACGACAAAGAATACGGGGAAGACTTCTCCATGGGCAGACTCCTCACGTCGTCGACACGACGGCTGTCAAGTTGAACAGAGTGGAAATCATGCCACACGGGTGGCGATGTATGCGAACTGGCTCGGAGCGTTACTCCTCTTCTTCCACCACTTCGCCGCGCTCCGCCCTGGCTGCGGCGATGATTTTCTCCTGCTGCAGTGCCGGAACATAATCGTAGTGGTCCATTTCCATCGAGAAGCTGCCGCGACCTTGCGTCATCGAGGTCAGGTCGGTGCCGTACGTCAGCATTTCAGACATGGGCACCACGGCCTTCACTACCGTCTTCCCCGCCTTGTTGTCCATGCCCTGGATGCGGCCGCGCCGGCTGTTGAGATCGCCCATGATCGAACCAGCGAACTCGTCGGGGATGGTGATCTCCACGTTCATGATCGGCTCGAGCAGCGTGGGCTTGGCCTGCTCCATCGCCTTACGGAAGGCGATGCGGCCCGCGGTCTTGAATGACAATTCGTTCGAATCCACATCGTGGTACGAGCCGTCGTAGAGAATCACACGGAAATCGACGACAGGGAAGCCTGCCAGGTAGCCGCGTGCCGCTGCTTCCACAATCCCCTTCTCGACCGCGGGAATGTAGTTCTTGGGGATTGATCCGCCGAAAATCTCGTTCACGAACTCGAAGTTGGCGCCATGGGGCAGGGGTTCCATCTTGATCTTGCAGTCGCCGAACTGGCCGTGGCCGCCACTCTGTTTCTTGTGGCGTCCCTGCACGTCGGCCTTGCCGCGGATGGTTTCGCGGTATGGCACCTTCGGCGCCTTCAGGTTGACCTCGGTATGGTAACGGTTCTTTAGCTTCGAGACCACAACTTCGATGTGCTGCTGCCCGGTGCCCGCGATCAGGAACTCCTTGGTCTGCGCATCGCGGAAGAAGCGCAGCATGGCATCTTCTTCCATCAGCTTGTGAATGCCGTTGCTCAGCTTGTCTTCATCGGCACGCGTCTTCGGTTCGATAGCGAACGTGATCGCCGGCTCGGCAAACGTCACCTGCGGATACTGGATCGGCGAGCCCTTGTCGCCCAGCGAATCGCCGGTGAGCGTGTCACGGAGTTTCGCCACCGCGCCAATGTCGCCGGCATGAAGCTCGTTCACTGGGATGGCAGTCTTGCCTTGCATGGTGGAGAGATGGGCAAATTTCTCGGAACTGCCACGTGAGAAGTTCTGCACCGTCGCGTCGTTCTTCAGCACGCCCGAAACTACTTTGAAGAACGAGATGCGTCCGGAGAAGGGATCGCTGATCGACTTGAACACATACAGCGACAGCGGCTCTGAGTCGCTGATCTTGCGCTCGGCCGGAGCGCCGTTGTTGGCCGTCGCAGTGGCTTTCACTGTGCCGCGTTCCACGGCCGTCGGCATGTAGTCCACCAGGAAGTCGAGCACCTCGTCGGTGCCCATGTTCCCCAAGCCTGAGGCAAACAGCACGGGGAAAATCTTGTCTTCGCGAATGGCATTGTGCAGGCCGGCGATGATGTGCTCTTCGTCGATGGTCCCTTTCTCGAAGAACTCTTCCATCAGTTTGTCGTCGCCCTCAGCCACCAGCTCGACCAGGCGCTCATGCGCGACCTTGGCCTCTTCTTCCATGTTGGCGGGAATCGGTCCGATCGTCGCCTTGCCGTTGCCACCCATCTCATAGGTGTAGGCGTGCATCTTCACCAGGTCCACAACGCCAGTGAAGCTCTTCTCCGAACCCACCGGCAGTTGCACCGGAACCACCGTTCGCCCGAAAGCTGTGGTCAGCGAATCCATCACGCGGGTAAAGTCAGCGCGCTCGCGGTCCATGCGGGTGCAGACAATGGCCCGTGGCAGCAGGAACTTGTCGGCATAGTGCCAGATGCGCTCGGTCACGACTTCCACGCCGCTGACCGCGTCGACCACGACCAGCGCGCTATCGACGGCAGGCAGCACCATCTCGGCTTCATGGATAAACATGTTGAAGCCGGGAGTATCGATCAGGTTGATCTTCGTCTTGCCCCACTCCAAAACGCCGGTGGTGGCCGCTATCGACATGCCGCGCGAGATTTCTTCCTCGTCGTGGTCGGTGACGGTGGTACCTTCATCGACGCGTCCGAAGCGTTGCGTGGCCCCGGCGGTAAAAAGCATGGCAGATGCAAGAGAGGTTTTGCCCGAATGTGAATGCCCAACCAGGGCGACGTTTCGGATGTTAGCACCTTCGTAAGTCTTCACGTATAAGACTCCTTGGATGAATGAGACGTTCCTCCAGCGCGACAGGTCGGGACTCCGCACCGTCTCAGAGGCGCTATTCCCCGGTGGCACGAACTGCAAACGTGCCTGACATCCCCGGGGTGCCGGTGAGGCAAACAGGGTCACCCAAACTACGCAATATCCGCGTCGCTCGGAGACCCCGAAAGGCGGGGCACCATGCCGGCCTGCGCATGGTGGAACAAACTCAGAATCCTAGCACACGCGGTTTTTCGCCTCAAACACAACTGGATTTCTGGCCTCAGTTGGGTTAGATTCCTGCCCTACCCTGTGGAGGGATTCGCATGGACAATCTCTTTCAGCCCAATGCGGTCGATACCCTGATCTCGCGGATCGATCAGCTTCAGCCCTCGTCCCAACGGCAGTGGGGCAAAATGGACGTCGCGCAAATGATGGCGCACTGCAGTGCGGCGCTGGACATGGCCTCCGGCAAGCTCGTTATCAAGCGAGGCCTGATTGGCTGGGTCATCGGGCCGCGATTTCGCAATTTGATGACGAACGACAAGCCGTTCGGCCACGGCGCCCCCACTGCGAAAGAGCTGAAGATCGTCGACCACTGTGCGTTCGCTCAGGAGCAGGAACGGCTCAAGCAGCGTGTCCGGGAGTTTCACGAAGGCGGCGATGCGCGGTGCACTACGCATCCTCATCCCTTTTTCGGTCCGCTCACTCCGCTGGAATGGAGCACCGGCATGTACAAACATGTCGACCATCACCTGAAGCAATTCGGAGCGTGAGTCCCGGGATAATAGAGGCGCACTAAGCGAATACGACGGTCTTGTTCTGGTAGACCAGGACGCGGTTTTCCAGGTGCCAGCGTACTGCGCGGGAGAGCACAACTCTCTCCAGATCGCGGCCCTTCCGCATCATGTCGTCGACAGTGTCACGATGGGAGACCCGCACCAGGTCCTGCTCGATGATCGGTCCCTCATCCAAAACTGCGGTGACATAGTGACTGGTGGCGCCGATTAATTTCACTCCCCGTTCAAAAGCCTGGTGGTATGGTTTCGCGCCCACAAAAGCCGGCAGGAACGAATGGTGGATATTGATCATGCGCAGCAGATATTGGCCGACGAATTCGGGGCTCAGGATCTGCATGTAACGGGCAAGCACGATCAGGTCCACGTCTTGCCCTAGCAGTTCAAGCATTTCCCGTTCGGACGCCTGCTTGTCCTGAGGGTTGGTCAACAAGTGAAAGGGCACACCGTAAAAGTTGGCCAGCGGCCCGACTTTTGCGTGATTGCTGATGATCCAGACAAGTTCGCATCCAAGTTCGCCGCTGCCGTACCGGTACAACAGGTCGGCGAGGCAGTGATCATAAGAGGAAACCAGGATAGCCACCTTGGGACAGTAATCCGAGAGCGCAAGGTGGTACTTGATCTGGAACTGATCGACCACCGGCTTGAAGTGCGCCTCGAAGTCGGAAACGGGAATATCGAAATGGTCGAGGTCCCACTCCAGTCTCGACAGGAACAATTCCCGTCCGCCGTCCACGTGGTCATCGCTGTGCACGACGCTTCCTTTGTGTGCGATCAGCAATTGCGCGATCGCCGCCGACACCCCTTTTCGAGCCAGTGCCACAGGACTACTAAACAGCAGAACAGCAGTGCGTCTCATCTCCAGAAATCTTATCTCACGGATGTCGCATACGAGACTCGGGCGCGCGATTTCCGTTACTATGTGAAGTGCGTGGTGGTGACCTTCGACGGGTTCCGCCATCCAACATTGCAATGAAACGTACTCTGTTCCGCCAAGCCCTGTTACTCACCACGTGCCTGCTCCTGGCCTGCGCTTTTGTCTGGGCCGGTGACACCTCCGTGCTGCGTCCGCCCAAGGGGTCCAAAGTCGCCATCCTCGTCTTCGAGGACCTGCAATGCCCTGATTGCGCCCGCGCCGCTCCGCTGCTGCACGAGGCCGCGAAGAAGTACAACATCCCGCTGGTGCAGTACGATTTTCCGCTGCCCATGCACAACTGGTCGTTCGAGGCGGCGGTCAACGCCCGCTACTTTGACACCAAGTCCAAGAAGCTGGGCGACGACTACCGGCTGTTCATCTTCTCCAACCAGCCCCAAATCACGCCTCAGAACCTGCGCGGCATGACTGAGCGCTTTGCCGCCGACAATAAGGTGGTATTTCCTTTCGTCGTGGACCCCTCCGGCGAACTAACCGCCAAGGTCAAGGCGGATTACGCGATGGGACAGCGGGTGGGACTCGACCATACGCCGACCATCTACGTGGTAAGCGATACCACGCGCGGAACGCCCTTCGTTGAAGTCGTCGATCGCACTCAGCTTTATCAGTTGATTGACCGGGTTATGAAGGAGGCGGGCGCCAGCGCCTCGCCGCAGAAGACCACCGCGGCAAAACCGGCGGCGGCGAGTAAGTCCACCAAGCCGCAGACGACGGCCAAGACGGCGCAAGTCAGCGATTCCAAGTCGCAGTAGTGTTACTATCTCCTGCATAACTGTGGCTCGCCCAAAACCGGGAAGGGCTCACTTTTTGGAACCTGCGGAGTCTGAAAGTGGAAGTACTATTAGAAATCGCCGCTCTTCGTTGTTGGGGACTCTTGGGAACGCTGAATTGATCTCGTTACTGAACCCGTAACACCTGAGGTTCAGTTGTGTTACTACTGCCCAAACGTCATGAGAATAGGAGTTTCGAAAACATGACAACGAAAACGACCTCCACACTTTCCTCTCACGACCGCATTTTATTGGCGGCCAAACGATTGTTTGCCGAAAACGGTTACGAAAATACCAGCACGGTTGCGATCGCGCGCGACGCCGGCACCAGCGAATCGCAGTTGATGAAACACTTTGGAAGCAAGCAGGGACTCTTGGTTGCGATCTTCGATCGAGGCTGGGCCAGCATTAACGAGCGCATCAAGGCAATTCCCAACGGGTCTCCAGCCGACCGTCTGCTGGCTGTTTTCGAGGCCATTACAGTTGAACTGGAACACGATCCTGATCAGAAGACCCTGACCATGTTGGAGGCGCGGCGCGTCCGCAAGGACAGCAACAGTGTGCTAATGGGCCAAGGTACACATCAGTTTCGTGAGATGCTCGACCGCATTCTGCAAGACATGCGCAACGAAGGCCAGATCAGGCCCGACATCAACCTGCAAGCCGTTCGGGCGGCGATCATCGGCATGGCGGAAGGGTTGTGGCGTGACCAGGTGGTTGCGAATCGTTCCGATTTGCGGGCTGACTACGGCTTCGACGACGTTCGCCAGGTCATGGAGCTCCTGATCGGCGCCTTTCAGGAGCCGCACTTTCAGCACGCCAAGGCCAGTTAATCCTCCCGATTCCTCGAACCAGGAAAAACCCCGCTGAAAGCGGGGTTTTGTCTTTGGACCTCGAACGACACAGAGGACGCCAGCCGAGACAGGGCCCTACAGCTTGCGCAAGACCTCGTACACTTCCTCGGTGTTGGGTGGACGGTCGATGGGGTACACCTTGGCAAAGGCCACCTTGCCCTGCTTGTCGATGACGAAGACCGCCCGCTCGCTGATGCCCGGGACGGGATCCCCTTCCCGCAGAATGCCGTACTTGCTGGCCACCTCGCCGTGGGGATAAAAATCGCTCGCCAGGGGCAAACTTAAAATGCCGATTTCCTTCTTCTGCCACGCAATGTGACTGGGAATGGAATCTACGCTAAGACCCACCACTTCCGCTCCATAGCCGGCAAATTTTTCCAGCTCGGCGTTGAAAGTCGGAAGCTCTGCAGAACAGACAGGCGTCCAGTCTGCCGGATAAAAACACAGTACGACGTTCTTCTTTCCCCGGTAGTCGCTCAATCTAACGCGTTGCTTAATATTACCGATTACCGCCGGCAGATCAAAATCGGGGGCTTCATCACCTACATTTACCACTGGCATTCCCTTCCTCCAGTACAAGTGGCGATTCTAGAGTTCGCTGCGATGTCTCGCAAGTAGCCGCGCCCTAGTTTCATTGGGTTGTAACTTCGCGCGGAACGGCAACTCTCATAGCTCACCAGTCATTCTTCCGGCCCGTCAGTTGTTATCCTGTCTGCAGTCGACTTGCAACGATGGTTGGAACTTCATGATATTCAGGGTCGAGCGCGAGCGCCCAAAGCCGTGGAAAGTCTACGCCGCCGGTAAGCCCCGGTGGCTGCTGCCCTTTCTGGCGGTAGAGTGGCTGTTTGCCGGGATCGCCTACGCCCTCAGCCACTGGTCTTTCCTCGAAGTCCTGGAATACCTGGGCAGCTTCTCAGTGCTCGTAGCCGTGGTGTTTTATTTCAGCGAGTCGGGCGACCGGCTGAAGCAGAAGCACTACCAGGCGTGGCAGGTCATCAACACCGCGCAGCACATGGGAGGCAGCGGAGGCCGCATCGAAGCCCTCTCCGAGCTGAATGCCGACGGCGTACCGCTGGTCGGTGTCGATGTCTCGTCAGCCTTTTTGCAAGGAGTGCAACTGCCCAAAGCGCGGTTGTTGCGCGCCAATTTCAACGCCGCCGATGTGCGCAACAGCGACTTTGAATCGGCCGACCTTTCTTATGCGTCGCTCGATGAAGCGAACTTCCGTCTCAGCAACTTGCGGCACGTCTCGCTGGTTTCGGCAAACCTCCGCGACGGCGACTTCTGCGGCGCGCAGTTTACCGGCTCAGACTTCTCAGATGCAGCGCTAGACGGTGCTGACCTCGGCAATTCCGACCTTAGCGAAATTCAGTGGCAGAAGATCAAGAGCATCCGCAACACCAATCTGGCGGGCGTGAAGAACCCGCCCCACGGCTTTCTCGACTGGGCGCTGAAGAACGGCGCAGTGCAATCGGATTCCGACCCGAACTGCCCGGTGGGTGACGTCGCGAAGTAGTCGCTACTCCCTCGTGGTCAGAATTGAATTCGTGGAAACAGTGCTCCCGTAGTGCGGCGATACTCTTGGTATTCAGTGCCGAAGGTGCGCGTCATGAATACCTCTTCCATCCGGCTCTTGATCGACCAGGCAAACCACAGCAGCACCACTGCCACCACGCCGCGGACTTTTCCGTTCGCCAGGAAGGTGCCCGCCATCGCCCGCAAAAGTCCCGTGTAAATCGGGTGCCGCACGAACCGGTAGGGGCCGCTCCGGATCAACTGGTGCTGCTGCTTGATCGTCGGAGCGCTGCTCCAGTTGCGTCCCAGGCACACTCGCGCCCAGACGGCAAGAGCCATACCCGCAATCGTGATCACGATGGCGGCGATCGCCGGCTGCGGCGTCTTCGGTAGGATGCGCTTCTGCAGCCACAGAATGTCGAGGTCCATCGAAAACATCAAATAGTACCCCAGCACAACCGGAATGCCGTAGTAGAGCCTGCGCCCCCAATCCACCCGCTCTGCGGCACGCTTGGTGCTCAACGCGGCCAACATCCAGAGAACAAAGAATGTCAGCCACAGATAACTGCAAATGTGCATGCCGTTGATCATGTCGAAAGAGTTTAGCGCACCGCGCGAAGGCCGACGGGTCGCGTCGCCTGCAACCGCTGGGGACGCTATACCTGCCCTGCGTCCGCTCACCCAGACCAACGTGCCGGGTGCAACTTCCAATGGCGAAATGGGTTAGAAACGGTTTCGAGCTACTCCAAAGTTGGATTTCACTCCGCCCCAAGGAAGACCATGCAATTCCCCTCCCGTGCGACCGGTTCGCACGTACAAAATTCAGGCTTACTGTCCCTTCCACGACGTGTGCTGATCCTGCTGCCGCTCCTTCTGGCAGGACTCATGCTGCACGCCCAACAGGCTCAGCCCGCTCCGCAGAACCAACCGGACCAGCAGGAAACCACCACGATCAAGAAGGATGTAAACGTAGTCAACGTCTTGGCCACGGTGCGCAACAAACAGGGCCAACTCGTCAACAACCTCACCAAAGATGACTTCAAGCTGGACGAAGATGGCCGCCCGCAGACCATCCGCTACTTTGCCAGAGTCACCGACCTTCCACTGACGCTCGGCCTGCTGGTGGACACGAGCCTGAGCCAGCGCCGCGTGCTCGAGCAGGAGCGCACTGCCAGCTATACCTTCCTCGAAGACCTCTTGCGGGAGTGGAAAGACAAGGCGTTCGTCGTTCACTTTGATAGCGAGGTCGAGTTATTGCAGGACCTCACCAGCTCGCGGCCCAAACTGGAGGCAGCGCTGCAAAAGCTCGAGGTCCCCAGCCGGGACCAATCCCAAGGCGGTGGTCCTACGCCGGCGCATATTGGTGGCGGCACCTTGCTCTACGACGCTGTCTTTCTGGCCTCTGATGAGATCATGAGCAAGCAGCAGGGCCGCAAGGCTATCATCATCCTCTCTGACGGCGTGGACCAGGGCAGCAAGGTCAGCCTGAACCGCGCCATTGAGGCCGCGCAACGCTCTGACACCCTGGTGTACACGATCCTGTTCGCCGATCCTCAGGCCTACAACAACTCTGCCGGCAATCCCGGCGGACGGCACGGAGGAAGTGTAGGCTTTCCCGGAGGCGGATACCCGGGCGGTGGATACCCTGGCGGGGGACGTCACGGGGGAGGCTATCCCGGCGGAGGATATCCCGGAGGTGGAGGAGGCGCCGGTGGCGGTGGTGGCAGATCACAGGGTCACGCCGATGGAAAAGCGGTCATGCAGCGGTTAGCTCAGCAAACTGGCGGGCGCTTTTACGAGGTTTCCAAAAAGGAGTCGATCGAGCAGATTTATTCCAGCATCGGTGAGGAACTCCGCAACCAGTACAGCCTCGGGTTTACTCCCGACCAGGCCGACTCAGAAGGTGGCTACCACAAAATCCTGGTCACCACGACTCAGAAAGACTCGACTGTCCAGGCCCGCGACGGCTATTACTCAGGGAAATGACGCAGTCTGGCCGCTGGGATCGGGGATCGGCCTGGGCCTTCCCGGGACCCAGAGAAAAATCCTGTGTCCACTGTCTCGCCGATAACCGAGCAGTTATTATGGAGTACACGGGGTGAGATGCGTGGGAACTCAGCAGCATTTTTCGGGTTTTACGTCTAGCAAGATGGCATTTCTTAACCGCATGATCTTGCTGCTAGGCCTGATTCTTTTCGCATCCGCCGGTCTTGCTGCGCAAGAAACTCAAACGGTCGCCGCAGCGCTCCCGAATGCTCCCAGTTACAGTCAGGAACAGGAGCAATCTTCTTCCCGGCCGGGCGATTCCAAGTCGCAGCAGCCCGGCCCTGATGCCAAGCTCCCTGATTCGTCGGTCCCCCAGCAGAACTCCGCCCAGACTCCGGTCTCAAAGGAGCAACCCAAGCGCATCTTGTACATCATTCCCAACTACCGCGCGGTTAGCGCCGATGCCATTGTGGCTCCGCTCGATGCCAAGGGCAAGTTCAGGCTCATGGTGGATG
>Ga0070766_10000355_pt1 | contig 19583 bp, 20 predicted proteins | sample HubBroMetageWFT6_FD_69782 | JGI IMG/M metagenome (GOLD analysis project Ga0070766, IMG submission 69782) | Warmed and freeze-thawed soil microbial communities from the Hubbard Brook experimental Forest, New Hampshire - Hubbard Brook CCASE Soil... | ecosystem: Environmental > Terrestrial > Soil...
GCCGTACTGCTTTTCCAGCTGCCTGATGAAGGCGGGGTCAAGCCCGCGGGCGCCGCGATATTGGCTTTCACCGGAACTCGGAGCATTTTTTAGTTCGCCGCCGGTGCCGCTGATCCGCTCGGTGGCGCTGATATCGTTGCCTTTGAGCTTTGCGATCATCTGCTGGACCGGCCCACCCGGCGCCGCCTGCACGATGACGAAGTTGACGACCATGATCGCGAACAAGGTCGGGATCATCAGGAGGATGCGCCGGATTGCGTAAGCTATCATGGCTGACCCTGGCCGCCCTCACTCGTGAGGGGAAGGTTCATTTCTGCACCTGGCCCTTTTTCACCTCGACGGTCTGTTCGGCCTTTGGATCGACCCACCAGGTATCGAGGCCGAAGCCGTATTTGGGCGACACCTCCGGACGGCGAAACTTGTCCCAATAAGCGATCCAGGATGCCCCGAGATGAAATTGCGGGATCACGTAGTAGCCATATTGCAGCACCCGGTCGAGCGCCCGGGTATGCGCGACGAGGCTGGCGCGGTCGGGCGCGCGAATCAGCTCCTCGATCAACTCGTCGATGACCGGGCTCTTGATGCCGAGGGTATTCCGGCTGCCCTGTTCGTCGGCAGCCTTCGAACCCCAAAACTCGCGTTGCTCGTTGCCGGGCGACAACGACTGGCCAAACACTTCGATTGCCATGTCGTAGTCAAAGGTTTCCATGCGTTTTTCGTATTGCGCGGTGTCGACCGTTCGCACATGCGCGGTGATCCCCATGCGTTTCAGGTTCTGCGCGAAGGGCAGCACGATCCGCTCCATCTGCGGGTCGTTGAGCAGGATCTCGAACTCGAAGGGCTGGCCGGTCTTGTCGTTGACGAGTTGCTCGTTCTTGAAGCTCCAGCCCGCATCCTTCAGCAGCATCAGAGCCTGACGCAGGCCGTCGCGGATATTGCCCGAGCCATCGTATTTGGGCGGGTCGTATTCCTTGGTGAAGACCTCGTCGGGGACCTTGCCGCGAAACGGTTCTAGGATTTTCAGCTCCTCGCCCTGCGGCGTTCCGGTCGCGGCCAACTCGGAATTGTCAAAGTAGCTGCGGGTCCGAGTGTAGAGGCCGTAAAACAGGTTCTTGTTCGACCATTCGAAATCGAAGGCGTAGGCGAGCGCCTGCCGCACCTTCGGGTCCTGAAACAATGGTCGGCGCAGATTGTAGCCGAAGCCCTGCATGCCGCTCGGCAGCTGGTTCGGTATCTGCTCCTTCTTGATCAGCCCCTCGCTCAGCGCCGGGCTGTCGTAGCCGGTTGCCCAGGATTTCGAGGAGTTCTCGCGGCGGATATCGTACTGCCCGGCCTTGAACGCTTCGAGCGCGATCGTGCCGTCGCGGTAATAGTCATAGCGGATCACGTCGACATTGAAGCGGCCCTTGTTGACCGGCAGGTTGGCGGCCCAATAATCGGGCACCCGGCGATAGGTAATCGAGCGGCCCGGGTCAACCGAGTCGATCTTGTACGGGCCGCTGCCCAGCGGCGGATCGAGTGTCGTCTTCTCGAAGTCGCGGTTTGACCAGTAGGCTTTCGACAGCACCGGCATTTCGCCGAGAATCGACGGCAGTTCACGGTTCTCGGCAGATTTGAAGGTGAATCGCACACCGCGATCGCCCTCCTTCTCGACCTTGGTCACGTCGCCGTAATAGGAGCGGTACATCGGCGCGCCCTTGGCGCGGAGCGTGTCGAAGGTCCAGACGACATCGTCCGGAGTGATCGGCGAGCCGTCGTGAAAGCGCGCCTCCTTCCGCAGGGTGAAGAGGACCGACAGCTTGTCGGGAGCGACATCGACGCTTTCGGCGATGAGGCCGTAATTGCTGCCGGGCTCGTCTTCCGAGCGGGTCATCAGCTCTTCGAAAATCTGACCGATCCCAGCGGCGGGCACGCCCTTGACGACAAAGGGATTGAGCGTGTCGTAGGTGCCGATCGCCGAGAGTTTCATCGTCCCGCCCTTCGGCGCGTTCGGGTTGGCGTATTCGAAATTCTTGAAGTCCGGCGGGTATTTCAAATCGCCAAACAGCGAGAGCCCGGAGGTCCCGGCCGCTGCCAGTGCCGCGATCGCGAACAGCGGCAAACCGAGGCTGGAAAGGGCAGCCGATAACCTGCGCATGGTCTTCCTCGCGATCGCCTTCATCCGGCTAATAACGCCAGAGCCTCGCGATGCGCACGCGCATCGCCGGCAATCAGCACGCGGCCGTCCGAAGCCAAATTAAGCGGCCGGCCTTGCCAGTCGGTCGCGATCCCGCCGGCGCCTTCTACGATCGGCAGCATCGCGCTGAAATCATAGGGCTTGAGGCTTGCCTCGATGACCACGTCGATGAAGCCGTGAGCGAGGAGACCGTAGGCGTAGCAATCGGCGCCGAAGCGGACGAGCTTGGCGGCGCCGGAGACGCGAGCGAAGGCGGCAGCGTCCTCGCCCCGGAACATGTCGGGGCTGGTGGCGAATACCGTCGCCGGCGCGAGCGCCGGGCACGGGCGGCAACGGATCGGATTGCCGTTGAATGTAGCGGGTTGGCCGGCAGCGCCGATCCAGCGCTCGCGCGATATCGGCTGGTCGATGATGCCGACAACGGGCCGCCCGGCCCGGGCGAGGGCGATCAGCGTGCCGAACAACGGCACGCCGCTGATGAAGGATTTGGTGCCGTCGATCGGATCGAGCACCCAGACGAATTCGGCTCCCTCGCGCTCGCGGCCGAATTCCTCGCCGATGATGCCATGCTCCGGAAAGCGCGCCGCGATTAGCTGCCGCATCGCCGTTTCGGCGGCGCGATCGGCCACTGTTACCGGCGACAGATCGGGCTTGTCTTCGACCTGGAGTTTCTGGCGGAAATGCGGGCGAATCGCCGCTCCAGCCGCGTCGGCAAGTTCGGCGGCGAGTGCCAGGAAAGGGTCAAGCTCGCCCACCGTCCTCCTATTTCAAGCTTTCGAGATAGGCGACAACATCGGCCCGGTCCTGCACTTTCGGCAGGCCGGGGAAGGTCATCTTGGTGCCCTTCGCGAACTCCTGCGGCTTGAACAGCCACACATTGAGTTTATCCGGGTCCCATTTATCGTCCTTGTGCGCGAGCAGCGCCGACGAGAACTGGTAGCCTGGCACGCCGGCGATATTCTCGTCCATCACGCCGTAGAGATTGGGGCCGATCTTGTTGGCGCCGCCCTTATCGAAGGTATGGCATTGCAGGCAGACCTTGGCGACCTGCTCGCCATGCTTCGGATCGGCCTTGGCCATCGCCGGCTCGATCGACTCGACCGCGGGAGCCGCCGCCTGTTGCGCTCCGCCTGCCGGCGCGGCCGGGGCGCCGCCTTCGGCGCCGGGCGGGACGTAGACCGGTTGTTCCAGGTGCTTCGGCCGGACCAGCTCGCTGGCGAGAATACCCGTGACCATGGCGACGATCATTGCCGTCAGCACCGATGCAATGATCTTGTTCCACTCGAAAGACGACATCGGCGTCCCTTCGGATTCTCCCCTGAGCCGCAGAAGGGCGAACCCAACGGCGCGCCGCAGAAAATCGGATTCCCGGCGGCAACTCAACCGAATTATTGCGCTTCCGGCGAGCAAACGAACCGGGCATCTTGTCGCTCCCGGTTACCTCGAACGCTGGTATCGTGACCGCGCTGCCGAAGAACCCGATCGTTCTGATCCCGACCCGGCTCGCCTCCGCTCGACTGCCGAGAAAGGCGCTCGCCGAGATCGCCGGCTCGCCGATGATTCTGCACGTTTGGCGTCGAGCCGTCGCCGCCGAGGTAGGGCGGGTGGTGGTCGCCTGCGGCGATCGCGAGATCGCGGATGTGGTGGAGCGGGCCGGCGGCCGGGCGGTGATGACCGACCCGGCGCTGCCGACCGGCTCCGACCGGATCCATGCCGCGATCAATGTCCTCGACCCCGGCCGCGCGCACGATGCGGTCATCAACGTGCAGGGCGACATGCCGATGCTCGACCCCGCCGCGATTCGGCTCGCGGTAGCCGCGCTTGAAGATCCCGAGACCGACATCGCCACCCTGGCCGCCGAGATCGCCGATCCGGCCGCCCTCCACGAGGCGAGCGTCAACAAGGTGGTCGCCGGCTTTGCCGATCCGAATCGGCCCACGCGCGCATTGTATTTTTCGAAGGCGCCGGTGCCGTGGGGCGAGGGCCCGCATTACGAGCATGTCGGACTCTATGCCTATCGTCGCGCCGCGCTGGAGCGCTATGTGAGCCTGCCGCGCGGCATCCTCGAACAGCGCGAGCGATTGGAGCAGCTGCGCGCTCTGGAAGCCGGGATGAGAATCTCGGTCAGTCTGATCGATCCGGCCCGGCTCGGCGTTCAGGTCGACACCCCGGCCGATCTCGACCGCGCCCGCAAGCTGCTGCAACACGGTTCCTGACGATGTCCGATCCGGCCCAGACGATCGCCTTCCAGGGCGCGCCCGGCGCCTACTCCGATCTCGCCTGCCGGCGCGTGTTCCCGGCGATGACGACCTTGCCTTGCGCGGCCTTCGAGGATGCCTTTGCCGCGGTGCGCGACGGCGCGGCGGCGCTGGCGATGATGCCGATCGAGAACTCGGTCGCCGGCCGCGTCGCCGACATCCACCACCTGATGCCGGATTCGGGCCTCTACATCATCGCCGAGCATTTCGAGCGGGTGGAGCACCACCTCCTCGCCCTGCCCGGCGCCTCTATCGACAAGATCCGCGCGGTGCGCAGCCATGTCCACGCGCTGTCACAATGCCGCGATTTCCTGCGCGCCCACGGGCTTACTCCGGTGGTGCGGGCCGACACGGCCGGCAGCGCCTCAGAGATCAAAGAGCTCGGCGACCCCTCGATCGCCGCGATCGCCTCGGAGCTGGCCGGCCGGATCTACGGCCTCGTCTCGCTCGCCGAGAACATCGAGGACGCCGAGCACAACACAACCCGGTTTCTGATCATGTCGCGCGAGCCGAAGCGGGCGCCGCGCGGCGGGCCGACGGTCACCACCTTCGTCTTCAATGTCCGCAACGTGCCGGCGGCGCTGTACAAAGCGCTCGGCGGTTTCGCCACCAACGGCGTCAATATGACCAAGCTGGAAAGCTACATGGTCGGCGGCCGCTTCGCGGCGACGCAGTTCTACGCCGATGTCGAGGCGCACCCGGACGATCGCCCGCTGAAATTGGCGCTTGAAGAGCTCGCTTTCTTCTCGACCGAGGTGAAGATCCTTGGCGTCTACCCGGCGCACCCGGCGCGCATCGAGGCGCGCCAGGCCGAGCGTCAGGCCGACTGAGGCGCTCCGAGCGGCCTAGCGCCGCGCGCGGCGCGCGGGCGAGCGCCGGCGGCGGGCGGGTGCGCGACGGGGTTTTGGACGCTTCCGGCGCAATTTGAGCGCCGCGAGACTGCGTGCATCCGCGACCAGCGCGACCGGCAAGAGCACGAGGGCCAGCGCCATGATCCCGCTGGCGGCCCGCCCGAGCCGGGAGAGGTCGGCAGCCACCACGGCCAGTCCGAGCAGCGTGCCGCCGGCGAAGAGCAGCAGGGCCGCCTTGGTGTAGCGCATCGCGTTCCTGTTGCGATCTTCGTGCCATTCCCGGGCGCCGAAACAAGCCGGCGGCCGCGGTGGAATGGCTTAGCGCGGCCGGTCGCCGGCGAGGGTCACCCGGTGCATGACCCGGCGGAAGCCGTGATAATCGTTGATCGGATTGTGCTGGGCGCAGCGATTGTCCCAGAAGGCAAGCGAGCCCTTCTCCCAGCGGAAGCGGCAGGTGAATTCAGGCCGGGTCTGATGCGCGAACAGGGAGCGCAGCAGCGGCGCGCTTTCCTCTTCGGTCATGTCCTTGAAGCGCACGGTGTGCCCGCCATTGACGTAGAGCGCTTTCCTCCCGGTCTCCGGATGGGTGCGCACGACCGGGTGCGAGGCCTCGTATTCGGCACGGGCAGCGGGATTGGCGCCGTCGCGCATGCGGTCCTCGCGGGTCTTGGTGGTGTCCGCCTTGGTCGAGGAATTGACCGCGACGAGGCCGTCGAGCAGCCGCCGCATTCCCGGCGACAGGGTCTCATAGGCGAGATACATGTTGGCGAACAGCGTGTCGCCGCCATAGGCGGGCACCTCGCGCGCGATCAGCATCGTCCCCATTGGCGGGATCTCGAGATACGTGGTGTCGCTGTGCCAGAGTCCGCCGAAATTGACCTTCTCGTGCTCCAGCTTCACGACCGGGGTGATTTCCGGAAAGCCCGCGATGCCCGTGACGAACGGATATTCGATCGGCTCGCCGAGACGACGGGCGAAGGCCAGAAACCGGGCCGGCGGCAGGTCCTGGTCGCGGAAGAAGATGACAAGGTGGTCGAGCCAGGCGCGGCGGATTTCCGCGATTGTGTCGTCGTCGAGCGGCGCCGACAAATCGACCCCTGAGATCTCCGCACCAATCGCCCCGGCGATCGGGCGAACCCCGATCGAATTCTTCCGCATCGGTCCCGATCCTTGGCTCTGACCTCCCGGATGTCAGGGCTCCTTTCGCCCTATGGTGCCGGGCTGTCAAGCATTCGCGAGAGGGGGGCTCAAGCGTGCTCCTCGGAGATGTCGCGATTGGTGTAGTCGGGCATCATCACGGTCGCCACGATAGTCACGATCGAGCAAAACAAGATATAGACCGCGATCACATAGCCCGAGCCGAAGGCGGCGAGCAACGCCGTTGCGATCAGCGGCGCGGGTCCGCCGGAGATTACCGAGGAGAGCTGGTAGCCAATCGAGCAGCCGCTGTAGCGCAGCCGCGGCGTGAAACATTCCGCGATCAGAGCCGCCTGCGGCCCGTACAGGATGTCGTGCGGCACGAAGGACAGGACGATGCCGAGAAAGATCCACTGCGGCACCATCGTGTTCAGCATCGCGAAGTAGATGAACCCGAAAATGCCGGTCGCGACCGCGCCGATCAGGTAGATGCGCTTGCGGCCGAACCGGTCGGAGAGATGGCCGGCCAGCGGGATCGTGATGAACGACACCAGCCCCGCGCAGATCAGCGATTCGAGCAGAAAGTCGCGCGACTGATGCAGCACCTGGGTGCCATAGGCGAAGATGAAAGCGAGATAGATGTAGGCCGGCGCCTGCTCGGCCATGCGCGCCAGCGCCGCGAGGACGATCTCCTTCGGCTGACGCTTGATCACCTCGATGACCGGCACGCGTTCGACGCGCTGTTCCGCGACGAGGCGCTGGAATGCGGGGGTTTCGAGAATCCCGAGCCGGATATAGAGCCCGATCGCGACCATAACGATGCTGAGCAGGAACGGGATGCGCCAGCCCCAGACCAGGAACTGGTCGCCGGAAATCCCGCTGAACACGAATACCGCGAGGTTGGCCAGCAGCAAGCCGGCGGGTCCGCCGAATTGCGGCCAGGAAGTGATAAAGCCGCGATGCTTGTTGGTGCGTGCCCACTCCATCGACAGCAATACCGAGCCGCCCCATTCGCCACCGACCCCGATACCCTGGATGAAGCGGACGATCGTCAGCACTACCGCGCCCCAGATCCCGATCGACTCGTAAGTCGGGACCAAACCGACCGCGAAGGTCGCCAGCCCGGTGATCAGCAAGGTCGCTATCAGCGCCGCCTTGCGGCCGATGCGGTCGCCGTAATGGCCGAAGATCGCGGCGCCGATCGGACGCGCGATAAACCCGACGGTGTAGACCGCGAAGGCCTCCAGCACGCCGACCAGGGGATCGGATTTTGGGAAGAACAGCTTGCCGAAAACCAGCCCCGTAACGATGCTGTAGAGCAGGAAATCGTACCATTCGATCGTGGTGCCCACCGTGCTGGCGATGACCGCACGGCGCAGCTGCCGCCGGTGCTCGGCCTCGGGTAGAGCAACCGAAACGATATCGACGGCCGTCATTGCAGTTTCCTCCCGTTCCGATTGGTTTATTCGGCTTTAATTCGGGAATTAAGAACGCGACTCAACCACCGCGTCAACCACCGCCACCCGCCTCAATCGCCCCTACGGAGCCCAGCCGCGGCGCAGCAATGCTCGCTTACGGCTGCATTCGTGAAAACCGGGCGCCTGACCCCTGGCCCTAGCCCAGCAGTTTCCGCTGCGCCGCGCACTGCTCCTGCATCGAGCGCAACAGCCGCGCTTCCGGGGTCGGAGCGCAATTCGAATAGCCGGCGCCGAGCTCCTTGAGCTGCGCCGCGTTGCGCGGGAAGGCGGCGTGGTTGAGCGGCAGCGCGAGGCGCGCTCCGGCGCCCTTCCTGACCGCTTCGCGCACCCGGTCGATAGCGGCGACCAGCCGCGGATGATCGGGATGGCCGCTGACCCCGAGCGAGCGCGACAGATCCGACGGCCCGACCGCCAGCAGATCGACCCCGGGGACGGCGGCGATTTCGTCGATGCGTTCGACCGCCGCCATGTCCTCGATCATGCAGGCGAGCAGGATCTCGCGGTTCGACTTCGCCATGTGTTCAAGGAGCGGCGTGTTGCCGAAATCGGCTGCGCGGCTGCCCGCCGCCATGCCGCGATCGCCCTCGGGCGGGTAGCGCACCGCCTGAACCGCCGCACGCGCGGTCTCCGGGTCAGAGACATGCGGAACCTGAATGCCCTGCACGCCCTGGTCGAGCAGGCGCAGGATGAAGGCGGGGTCGAAGCCTGGGGTGCGCACGATCGAGGTGATGCCGACCCGCTCGGCCGCCATGACCATCAGCGACACGTCGTGCAGGTCGAAGGCGGTGTGCTCCATGTCGATAAACGCGGCGTCAAAGCCGGCCAGCCCGATGATCTCGACGATCTGCGGATCGGCGATGCCGCCGGTATGGGTGCCGAGGGCGAGCCCGCCTTGGGCCATAATCCGCTTGACCCGGTTATCTTGCATTGTCTCCTCCCGAATGCAGAATTTTCACCCCCGCCCGCTGGCGGAGAGGGTTGGGCGCTCGGCGAGATAGTCGTCAGCCCGTGTGTTTGCGAATGAACGCCTTGATGCGTTCAATCGCCGGCTTCGCGTAGGGCGCGTCGGGCTTGCCGGTCATGAAGCCGTGATTGGCACCCTTGTACAGCTCCAGTTCGACCTCGCCGCCCGCCTGCTTCCAACCGGCGACGAGCCGCTGCATGGTCTCGAGCGGCACCCATTCGTCGCAGTCGCCGCCGAACACCAGCGCCGGCGGCAGATGCACCTTCTCGCCGCGGTCGAGGATCGCCGGCGGGCTGCCCTCGCTCATCGTCGCTTCATCGCCCCAGAAGGCGTGGTGGTTGTCGAGAAGCTCGGCATTACCGGCCTTCCTGGCGAGGTGATAGCGCAACAGCGGGTCGATCACGCCCCAGCCCGAAATCACGAAGGCGGCTCGGGCATCAACTTGCGGCGCTTCGAGCAAGGGCAACGCGGCATAGCGCGGATCGTCGTGCCGCATCGCCGCGAGCAATACCTGATGCCCGCCGCTCGAGGTTCCGAACAGGCCGACCCAGTCCGGGCGGCTGCCATAGGTGCGGGCACGCGCCTTAAGCCAGCGGACGCCAAGGTTGATGTCGGCGACCGAAGCCGGGTAGGGCGCCTTGGGCGGCATGCGGAAATCGAGCGAGGCGACGAGGATGCCGCTCTCGGCCAAGGCCTTGGCGATGAAATCGTTGTCGGTGCGGTCCTTGTTGACCCAGGCGCCACCGTGAACCTGCACCACCGCCGGATACGGACCGGTTCCGCTCGGCCGGTACAGCCGCGCCAACAATGCGCGCTCGCCCTGTCGCTGGTATTCGACATCCTCGATGCGTACCCCGGGCCGCGTCTCCGGGCGCGCATCGGCTTCGAGCGTTGTCGTCATTTTTCCCTCCGCAAGCGATGGAAAAGTGTAGCAGCCGCCGGGAGCGGCGTCTGCCGGGCATTGCGCCCCGAGCTTGAACGGGCGTATTTGCCGCCCCTACTCTCTGGTTGCACATTTTCGCGTCAGGAACACAACCTTGCGTCGATCTGCCGGGCCCGGAAGAAGCGTCGAAGCCGATCCCGCCGAGGGCTCGTCGGGCCGCTCCTCGGCGCGAGTAATAGCGGCGTTGGAGGCGTTGACCCGGTCCGAGGAGGGGCTTGGACTAGCCGAATTGAGCCTTGCCGTCGGCGCGCCGAAGAGCAGCCTGTTGGGCATCCTCCGCTCGCTCGTCGTACTCGGCTATCTCGCGCACAGCCACGGCCTCTATCGCCTCGGTCCGCGATCGTTCCGGCTCGCCGCCGACATGCTGGCGGTCCGGCGGTTCCCGAGTCTCGTCCGCCCGGTGCTGCAGGATCTGCACGCGCGCACGCAGGAGACGGTATTCCTAGTACAGCTCGACGCCGTCGCCCGACGCTCGACCTATGTGGAGGGCATCGATAGCCCGAACCCGGTCCGCTACACCGTCCCCACGGGCACAACCCGCCCGCTTTATGTCTCTGCCGGCGGCTTGATGCTGCTCGCCTTTCAGGACCCGGGCTTCATCGATGCCTATCTGCGCTCGGTGCCGCTCGACCCGCTGACCCCGCGCACGATCACCGATGTCGGCAAATTGCGGCAGCGGTTGCAGACGATCCGCCGCGAGGGCTTTGCCGTCAGCATCGGCGAGACAGTGCCGGGCGCGGCCGGGCTGGCGGCGCCGATCTTCAACGCCGACGGCAGCGTCACCGCCGGGCTGCTGATCGCCGCGCCGGTAGAGCGCTTCGAAAAGCGGCTGCCGGAATTCAAGCGGCTATTGCGCGAGGCGACCTCGATCGTGTCCGGGATCACCCCGGGCCCGGCGCCGGAAGCGCCCGCATTGGGAGCGCCGGCGCCATCGGAAGCACGGCCCGCCGGCCGCCGTCGAGGCCGTCGCGTGGTCGGGTCCGACGTGGCGACCGGCGATTGACCAAGCCCGCAGCGGCGTTCAGATTGCGGAACGGCGTTCAGAAACAGCCTAGGGACTCGGTAGCGCGATGATCAAACGGTTCCATGCTCTGTATGTCGGCCAGATCGAGCTCGACAATATCGGCCTCGACGGCACCCCGGCGAACGACCGGCGCTACTCGAACGAGCGGCTGTCGGAGGTGTTCGCGGCCTCGCGCGAGGTCGCGCGGGTGATGGACGGGCTCGGCTATTACTGCTTCTGGGCGCCGAGCATCATTTCCAGCGCGAAGGCTATGAGTGCATCCCCAATTTGGTCCAGTGGGGGCTATGGCTGGCGACACAGACGCGGCAGCTCAAATTCGGCTGCGCCTTTAACGTCCTGCCGATGTGGCACCCGATCCGCCTCGCGGAAGATTATGCGATGGCCGACATTGTCACCGACGGAAGGGTGATCATGGGGGTGGGGCGCGGCTATCACACCCGCGAGGTCGAGAGCTTCGGCGCGCCATTGCTCGACGCCGCGGCCAATCGCGACCTGTTCGAGGAGCAGTTGCAGCTCTTGTTGAGGTGCTTCAACGAGGAGCAGTTCCACCACAAGGGCAAATATTACGAATGCCCGCCGCCGGTACCCTATCGCGGCTACGATCTCACGGACATCACGATGGTGCCGCGGCCGAAGCACCTGCCGGTCGAGATTTTCATGCCAATCGCCAGCGGCCGCACGATCGACATGATGGCGCAATACGGCCTGAAGGCGATGGTGACGCTGAACGGCGAAAAAATCCTCGACGACGTGGTGCGCGCCTTCCACGATGCCTGCCACCGCCATAACCGTCCGACGCAGCTCGGACAGGACATGGTCTGGGGCGCCGGCATCTATCTCGCCGACAGCCAGGAAGAAGCGATCCGCCGGCTCGAGCCCTCGCATGACGAACGCTACAAATGGTTCGCGCCGTTCGGCTTCGTGCGCTACGCCGATGAGCAGGGCCGCACCTGGGGCACGCCCGGCGCGCCCGCCACGGTGCCTACATTGCGCGAGGGGGTGAAGCAGAAGGCGTGGTTCTGCGGGACGCCGGCCCAGGTCATCGACGGCATCAAGTCGATCGAGGCGAAATACCCCGGCCTCGAAGACTTCATGGTCCATTGGGCCGAGGGCCTGCCGCCGAGCGAGTTCATCGAGCAGCTGCGCTGGTTCGCCAAGGACGTCATGCCGGCCTTCAACCGCGACTGATCAGTCGCGGCCGAGGACGGCGCTAGCGGTCTGGTTGAACAGGATTTTGCGCTCCTCGTCGGAGGGCGGTGCGTTGCGGCGCCATTCCTTGCCGAGATCGACGCCCCTTTGCACCGCCGGCCGATCTCTGACCGCAGCGCGCCAGCGCGACACGTTCGGGAAGTCGTCGAGCGGCTGGCCCAATGGCTTCGCGATCAGCACCCAGGGCCAGCTCGCCATGTCGGCGATCGAATATTCGCCGACGATGAATTCGCGCCCCTCCAACCGGCGCTCCAGGACGCCCAGGCAGCGATTGTATTCGTCGGCGTAGCGCTTGTGCGAATAGGGGTGCTCGCCCTGCGCGTAATTGACGAAGTGGCTCAGCTGGCCGGCCATCGGCCCCAAATTGCCGACCTGCCAGAACAGCCATTCCAGCGTCTCCTTCCGCCCGTGCCGACTCTGCGGCATGAACCGGCCGCTCTTCTCGGCGAGGTGGATCAGGATCGCGCCGGACTCGAATACTGGCAGCGGCCCGTCCGGGTCGTCGTGATCCACGATAGCGGGCATGCGGTTATTCGGGCTGATCTTCAGGAACTCGGGCTTGAACTGATCCCCCTTGCCGATATTGACCGGGACGACGCGATACTCGAGGCCGCATTCCTCGAGCATGATTGCGACCTTCCAGCCGTTCGGCGTCGGCCAGTAGTAGAAATCGATCACAATCACTCTCCATCGGCTGCGAGCGACACGCGGTTCGCGCGCAATCCCGCGATCTCGGCGGGGGCGTAGCCAAGCTCGCTAAGGACTGCCTCGGTGTGCTCGCCGAGCGCCGGCGCACCGTGTCGGATCTCGGCCGGCGTCCTCGAAAAACGTGCGGCGGCCCGAGTCTGGCGCAGCCGTCCCGCCGCCGGATGGTCGTATTCCTCGAGGAGGCCCAGTTCCCGCACCTGCTCGTGGCGGATGACCTGATTGCGGGTCAATACCGGCGCGCAGGGCACATTCGCCGCGGTGATGATGTCGAGCCATTCCGTGGTCGGGCGAGCCAGCAACGCCTCCTGGGTCAGGCGCAGCCGTTCGTCGACGTTTTCCGCCCGCAGCGCCGGCGTCTTGAAGCGCGGATCGTCGAGCCATTCGGGATGCTCGACCGCGTTTGCCAGCCCCGCCCATTGCCGATCGGTCTGCACCGCCACTGTCATGTAGCCGTCGGCGGTCTGGTAGATCAGATCGGTCGCGCTCGCCGCCGCCTCCTGCCGCACCGGATCGTCGCCGACAAAGGTCTGGCCGCTCATGTCGGAAGCCCACAAAAAGGCAAGCACCGCCTCCAGCATCGACAAGCGCACATGCTGGCCCTCGCCGGTCCGCTCGCGCGACAATAATGCCGCGGTGATCGCCTGCGAGGCGGTGATCGCGGTCAATTTGTCGGGCAAGATCGTGCGCAGCATGCGCGGACGTGCCTCGTCCGATCCCGCCTGCACCGTGGCGAGGCCAGAAAAGCCCTGGATCAGCGGGTCGTACACCGGCTTTTGTGCATATGGACCCTTCTCGCCGAAGCCGCTGATCGAGACATAGACGATATTCGGCGCAACGGCCCGAACTGCGTCCTCGCCGATGCCAAGACGCTCGGCGACACCGGGCCGGTAATTCTGGATGAACACATCCGCGGTCGCCGCGAGCCGCATCAGCGCCTCTTTTGCCTGCGGGTCCTTCAGGTCCAATACCATGGAGCGCTTGTTGCGGTTTATGTTCAGGAAACCGGCGGAAAACCCTCCGCGCCGATTGGCGCCGGCGCGGGTATGGTCGCCGCCGTCGGGTGGCTCGACCTTGATCACCTCGGCGCCTTGGTCGGCGAGGATCATTGTCGCCAGCGGCCCCGAGACGTTCGAGGTCAGATCCACGATGCGATAGCCGTGCAATGGTCCCGGCATGGTTCACCTTCTCGATCGGCTTCCGCTAATATGGCCGATCCCGCGCGCTTGCGGCACCCATTACGAGTTTGCCTTTGCCCGTCTCGACCCAGCAGCGACGTTCGGCCGTTCGGACAGACAATGAGCCGAGCCTTCGCATCGTCTGCCCGAACGGGCATCTCGGCTTCGCGCCGATCAAGACCGGCAGCTTCGTCATCGGCTGCGCCGCCGAGCCCGATCTGATCTGCGCCGATTCCGGCTCGTGCGATGTAGGGCCGGTGCCGCTCGGCGCCGATATCTCGTCGAGCCCGCGGCGATGGCAGGAGCACGACCTCGAAGTAATGCTGCTCGCGTCCCGCCGGCTCGGCGTGCCGATGATTATCGGCTCGGCCGGCGACACCGGGACGAACAGCCGGGTCGATCTGTTTGTCGAAATCCTTCGCGATCTCGCCCGCAAGCACGGGCTGAAAAAATTTCGGATCGGCTATTTCTATTCGGAGGTCGGGAAAGAGGAGCTGCGCCGCCGCATCCGCGACGGCGATGCCGTCGAGGGGCTGGACGACCGCCCGGCGCTCGACCTTGCGACCCTCGATGCAACCGACCGCGTCGTCGCGGTGGCCGGCGTGCACCCATACATCAAGCTGTTGGACGAAGGCGCCGACGTGATCATCGGCGGCCGCAGCAGCGATTGCGCGATCTTCGCCGCGCCGGCAATCCGCTGCGGATTTCCGGCGGGGCTCGCCTATTTCTACGGCAAGATCCTGGAATGCGCCTCGTTCTGCGCCGAGCCCTACGGCGCCAAGGAATCGGTGCTCGGCGAGATCACGATGGACGACGTCAAGGTGACCGCAATGTTGCCCGAGCAGCGCTGCACCATCGCCTCTGTCGCCGGGCATGCGATGTACGAGCGCGCGAACCCGTTCTACGAACACTTCCTCGGCGGCCATCTCGATATGAGCGAGTGCCATTACGAGCAGTATGACGATCGCACCACCCGGATCACCGGGCCACGGTATGTGCCGGCACGCGAGCTGCGGGTGAAACTCGAAGGCTCGGGCAAGATCGGCGAGCGCTATGTCGGCATCGTCGGCGTGCGCGACCCCTACACGATCGCGCATATCGACGATGTCATCGGCTGGGCGCGGCAGCAGGCCAGAGAGCAGCTCGGCGATAGCGGCTACGAGCTGCATTTCACCGTCTATGGCCGCGACGCCATTCTCGGCGAATTGGAGCCGCTGAAGGCCACGCCGGCGCACGAGATCGGCATCGTCGTGCAGGGCATCGCGCGGACCCGCGAACTGGCCGAGGAAGCCTGCATGATCGGCACCCGGCAAATGTTCTATGCCCGGCTGCCGCGGGTAAAGGGCACGGCCGGCGGCGTCGCCTTTCTGCTCGACGAGGTCATGCCGGCAAGCCCGGCCTATCGCTGGACCTTGAACCACACGATGCGGGTCGATGACCCGCTCGAGCTGTTTCCGACCTTTCTGACCGAGGCAGGCGTTTGATGGCGACGCGCACCCTCGCCGAGATCGCCAAGACGATCCGCAGCAAGAATGCCGGGGTCGATCGCATCACCTTCGATCTGATCTTCGCCGAGCGCGCCGATTACGAGCTGGTGCGGCGGAGCGGCGTCGTCTCGCGTAGCGCGGTGTGCCGGATCTTCGGCATCGAGGACAGCCGCATCACCGATTACGTCGAGTTCGACCCAGCATTGGCGATCAAGTTCACGATCCGCCGCACGGTACCGAGCGGCAGCCCGGGCGACGGCGACACCTTCGGCAGCCAGCAATACGGCCCGCTTCTGGGCATTGAAGTACCTGAGGGGTAATCGCGGCGATTTGTGTTTAAGCGGGCGCGCTCGGCATGCGATGCTGAGGTCATTCCACGCCTCGGAGGGAAGAAATCATGGCGAAATACATGCTGGTCAGCTTCAAGACCTGCCCGTGGGTGCAGCGCTCGGCGATCGTGCTGCGCGAGAAGAACACCGCGTTCGAGTTCCGCCACATCGAGCCCGACAACCGGCCCGACTGGTTTCTGGCGATCTCGCCGCACAAAAAGGTGCCGGTGATCCGCATCGACGACAAGGAGTCGCTGTTCGAGTCGAACGCGATCAACGAATACCTCGATGAGACGATCGCGCCGCGGCTGCACCCCGAAGACCCGATGACGCGCGCGATCAACCGCGCCTGGACCGATTACGTGCCGACCTTCGCCTCGTCGGTGACCGGCTGCGCCTATGCAGCGACCGAAGCCGATTACGAGAAGGCCGTGGCGAAGATCCCGGAGGCCTTTGGCCGCCTCGAGAAGGCGCTCGAAAAGCACGGCGACGGCCCGTTCTTCAATGGCGCGAAATACTCGCTGGTCGATGCCGCCTACGCGCCGTTCCTGCAGCGCTATTTTTTCCTCGACCGGATCAAGAAGATCGGCGAGATCGAGAAATATCCGCGGCTGAAGGCGTGGGGCGAGGCGATCATGAACCGGCCGTCGACGCATTCCTTCCCGGCCGCCGAGTTCGAAGAGATGTACCGGGCCAATGTGAAGCGGCGCAGTTCCTACATCTCGCAATTCATCGAGCCGGCCCGCGCCGCCGCCGAGTAACCGGCGCGGCAGTGCGATCCTCTCTCATAATGCGAGAGGATCGCCGGCGCGGAAGCCGCGCTTACAGACCGAACCGGCGCTGGCGTTGCTGAAACGTCCGGATGGCGCGCAGAAAATCGATCTTGCGGAAAGCGGGCCAGTTCACGTCAGTGAAGTAGAACTCGCTGTGCGCGCTCTGCCACAGCATGAACCCGGAAAGCCGGACCTCACCGCTCGTGCGGATAATCAGGTCGGGATCGGGCAGTCCGGCCGTATAGAGATAGCGCCCGAGGGCCTTCGGCGTAAGCTCCGGAATTATCTCGGCCAAAGTACGGCCTTCGGCTTGGTTATCCGCCAGGAAGGCGGCGACCGCGTCGATGATTTCCTGACGCCCCCCGTAAGCCACTGCGATATTCAACACCATGCCGTCATAGCCGGCGGTTGCTTCCTCGGCCAGCCGGATCGCCGCCCGGGTGCGGTCGGGAACAAGGTCCAACTTGCCGATCGCCCGAACCCGGACGCGCCCCTCGTGAATCCGCGCATCCTGCGCCAAGGTCAGCAGCTTGGCCTCGATTGCGCCGAAGATGCCGGACACCTCGGCGGTCGAGCGCCGCAGGTTCTCCGGCGAGAAAACCCACAACGTAACCGTCGGAATGCGCAGGTCGTCGCACCAGGCGAGCACATCATCGAGCTTGTGAGCGCCGAGGCCGTAAACCTCGCGCGGATCGGAGATGCCGAGCGCGCGCGCGTGGCGGCGGTTGCCGTCGAGGATGATCCCAATATGGCGCGGCAGCACATGGTCGCGCAGCGCGAGCACCAACCGCCGTTCATACCAGCGGTAAAGCGGCCGCAGCAAAACCGGCAGCAGCGCAGGACGCGGGACTGCTGCCTCCCGCGCTGTCTGCGGTGCGAGCGGCCGATCGGCCGGCGTCAGGGTCATCGGCGCGGCGGCGATGCCGCGGCCGGCGTTCGGGACGTCGACAATCGTCTCCAGGATCGCGCCGGGCCGAGCATCGAGGCCAATCTCATAGGGTGTTTGCCGCACGTGATGCTGACGGAATAGTCGGGTAAAATTGTGACGCTCGCACGCAAATTCAGCGGTCGAGCCACACATCTTCCATGCGCCAGCCGTTGTACTGGCTATTGACCATGACGGTCAGCCCCTTCAGCTGCGGCTGCATGCAGGTGCCAAGGCGCGTGTGATAGATGATCGGGCGCGCCACGTCTTCCTGCAATTTCCGGTCGATCTCCCAGACCAGTTGTTTCCGCTTCTCCTGGTCGGTCTCCATCGACTGCTGGTCGAATATCTTCTGCAGCTCCGGGTTGCAATAGCCGGTGTAGTTGCGCTCCGAGCCGCAGCCGTAATTTTCGTAGAATTGCTGGTCCGGGTCATCGACACCGCTGCCGGTGTTATTGACGCCGATCTGGTAGTCCTTGCGCGCCAGCTTGGGAAACCAGGCCGAGGTTTCGATCGTGTCGAGTTCGGCGTCGATCCACACCTCCTTCAGCTGATCGACCAAGATCACCGCGGGGTCGCGATAGGTCGGGATATTGCGCGCGGCGACTTTGACCGCGAGGTGCTTGTCGGCGCTGTAACCGAGCTTTGTCATTATTTCGCGCGCCGCCGCGCGATTTTTCGCGATATCGGGGTCGTAGCCCGGAACCGTGGCGAGAACATCGGCGGGCATGCCCCAAACGCCGGCCGGCGGCGGCTCCATCGCCCCGCCGATATCGCCCTGTCCCTGGGCCAGGATATCGATAAAGCTCTTGCGGTCGAGCGCCAGCGTCAGGGCGCGCCGCAGATCGGCATTGTCAAAAGGCGGCGCCTCGCGGTTGACCAACAGGTTGGTGGCGGAGTTCGCCGACACGAGGTCGCAAATCGCATTCGGCGCCTGGGCCTTCACGTCCTTCAGCACCGGGATCGTGACCTCATAGGGGAATGTCAGATCGAACTGGCCGGCGACGAAGGCGAGGATCGCGGTCGAGCGGTTCGGGATGATCGTGTACTCGATGCCGTCGAGATAGGGCCGGCCAGGCTTCCAATAATCGGGATTGCGCGCCAGCTTGATCCCCTGGTTCGCCTTGAACTCGACGAATTTGAATGGGCCAGTGCCGATCGGATGCTGGCGCATCTGCGCCGGCGAGACGTGACACGGGTAGACCGGCGCCAGCCCGGAGGCGAGCAACGCTAGGATCGCCGGCTGCGGCCGTTCCAGCACAAAACTCGCTTCTGCCGGGCCGTTGACGGCGATTTCCGCGACATTGCTCCACCACGATTTGCGCGGATTTGCGCGCAATTTCTCGGTCGAGCGCCCGGTCAACAGGTCCCAGGTGCACTTGACGTCGGCGGCGGTGAATGGCTTGCCGTCGTGCCATTTGACGCCCTGGCGCAGCTTGAAGGTGAGGCGCTTGCCGTCATCGCTCCACGACCAGCTTTCGGCGAGGTCGGGGCGGATTGTCTGCAGGCTGTTCTGCGGGATGTGCTGATCGAACAGGACCAGGTTGTTGAACACCGCCATCATCGGGATCGAGACCGAGTTGGTCCCTTCCTCGAGGATCGACATGCTGGCCGGGCTGTCGCGGTGATAGATCCGCAACACGCCGCCGGCCTTCTGCGCCGGCGCTGGAGCGGCTATGGCTAACAAGATGACCGCGGCGCGGGCGGCGAGGCGAAGCAATCCAATCATGGGCTTCTCTATCCGCTCGGCAGCAGTTCCGCCCGCCGCGCCGGATGCTTCGGTCATGCCGCTCCTCCCGGTCGCCTCTGCCGAATTGTCGCAAGGGCGCGCGGCGCAAACAACGGCTTCCGCTCTCGACGGGATGCAGCGCCTAGCCCAATTTCGCAACCGCGGGATCGGCTCGAGCAAGGAGACCGGCAGCTGGATGCACGCCTTCAGCGAGGTGCTGACCGCGCCGCCGGCGATCGAGATCCTGCACGTCGACGACGCGAAGGCTGCCTGACCCGGCGGCAGGCAGCCAGCCAGCCAGCCGTCAGGCGGTAACCGGCCGCTCTTCGAGCGCGCCGTATCTGCGGAGCAATTCCTCGAAATAATCGATGGTGCGTTGCAGGCCGGCGCGCAGCGGCGTTTTCGGCTGCCAGTCGA
>Ga0070766_10000356_pt1 | contig 19562 bp, 20 predicted proteins | sample HubBroMetageWFT6_FD_69782 | JGI IMG/M metagenome (GOLD analysis project Ga0070766, IMG submission 69782) | Warmed and freeze-thawed soil microbial communities from the Hubbard Brook experimental Forest, New Hampshire - Hubbard Brook CCASE Soil... | ecosystem: Environmental > Terrestrial > Soil...
ATCGGTGACGGTATGGGGCCGATTGCGCGGTGCAAGGTCGCCGGCTTGCTCGCGCGCCTTCTGATCGAACCAAGCCCGCGCCCGCTCTTGCGCTTGCGCAAAGCCGAACACGCTCAAGCCGTCCGGGTCCCGCGCATCGTCCGCCGCGCCGAGCGGGCCGTAATGCTGCCGGCCGTCGTCGGCTCGGAACCGGCCAATCCACGTGCCGCCCTTGGCGCCCTTGCGGTAGCCGAGCGCGCACCCGGTCGAGAGCACCGTCCAATACGGCTCGCGCCGCGCGGGCACCTTCGCGCGAGCCGAGCGGGTATCGATCTTTGGGTTACGAACGGTGCGGGCCATCGAATCGCCATCTTTTCCGTATTTTTCCGTACGCAGTGGGATGGTCGCGACGACAAGGCGGCAATCCGTACGGAAATTATACGGAATGGATGTGCCCGGACAAGCTTGGAATACGACGGATACTCTTTTTGGGAAGTTAGGAAATCTGCCGTCCGGCTCCGTCCACAGGTATCCGGCTTCCGTACGTTTGCCCCTCTTTCACGGCGGCAACACCGGTTCGAATCCGGTTGGGGACGCCACAAATTCCAATCGGTTACAAACTGACGCGGCGGCGGAATCTCCCTAACTTTCCCCGAACAACGCGTTTGGTTCTTGGCCGATCTCGGTTGACGTGCATGGCCGCTCCCATAAGTCAGTGAGCCGCCCAGCCGGGAACCGGTCTCCCGAAGCCCAGGGGCAAACCGAGGCGTCGGGAGCGCCGCACGCCAGCTGAGTGCATTTGACCTGTCGAGATACGCCGACCATTCTGCCGTCGAGGTAGCACGGAGAGGATCCTCCCGATGCGAACGAAGATCTCCTGCGGATGGCTGGTCGGTCACGATCCCCGCGGGCATGTCCTTCTGCGAAATGCCGATTTGGTTTTCGAAGGCAATACGATCCTCTTTGTCGGCGAAAACTTCCCCGGCGACGTCGACACCGTTATCGATGCGGCTGAGCGCCTCGTCATCCCCGGCTTTATCGACACGCATGTCCATTCGGGCCACCGCGCCTCCCACCGTCTGATCGCCGATGTCGGGCGTCCGGATTATTTCGGCCAACCCTTCCTCGAGATCAGCGTCGCGCGGGAGGGAACGCGTGTCGGCGGCGACCCGCGCTATGTTCGACCCGACGATAATGCGGCGGCCGAAGATCTGGCGTTCAACGCTCGCTTCACGGTCGCCGAGCTGCTTCGCAACGGCATCACCACCTTTGTAGAATTCGGCAGCCAGCGGAAGGTTCAGGAAGCGCTGTTGCAGCAGATCGCCGAACTCGGGCCTCGAGCCTATCTCGGTCCGGGCTTCGACAGCGGTCGCTGGGTTGCGGGAGAAGGCGGCAAGCTGGTACGGGTGATCGAAGAGGATCGAGGGCAGCGCGAATTCGAGCTCGCCCTCGATTTCATCCACCAGAATGACGGCGCGTGCGGCGGCCTCGTCCGAGGCATCATCGTGCCGCGCGAGGTCGAGACCTGCACGCTCGACCTGATGCGCGCCGCCGCCGAAGCCGCCCGTGAGCGCAAGCTGCCGGTGGCGATTCACGCCGCATACAACATCCACGAGGTGTTCGACATCATTCGCGAACACCAGATGACCTCGATCGAGCTTCTCGAAGCGGTCGGCCTGATGTCCGACACGCTTAATATCGGGCACGGCAATTTCACCACGGCCAATCCGCTGATGAATTATTCCGGCTCGCGCGATCTGGAGATCATGGGGCAGCACCGCTGCACGATCTCGCATTGCCCGGTGAACATTGCGCGTCGCGGCCGCTTCCTCGACAGTTGGCAGACCTACAAGCGGGCGGGTGTGAACATCGCGCTTGGCACCGACACCTACCCGCGCGACATGATTCTGCAGATGCGCAACGCCTCCTATATGGGGAAGATCGCCAGTCGCAACCTGAAGGCGGCGACCGCCGGCGAGGTGTTCGAAGCGGCGACCCTGAACGGCGCCCGCTCGATCGGCCGAGACGATATCGGGCGGCTGGCACCCGGCGCGCGTGCTGACATCGTCATCATCGACTTGACCGGCCGCGACAGCCTGCGCTACGGCCCGATCCGCGATCCGATCAAGAGCCTCGTTGATTGCGGCATCGGCGACGATGTCGACACGGTGATCGTCGATGGCGTGGTCAGGATGGAGAGCGGGCGGATCCCGGGCGTCGATTTCGCCGAGTTGCGGCGACTGGCGCAAGCGGCTGGGGACCGCATCTGGGATGGCTGGGCGAATTGGGATTCGCTCGGGCGCACCGCCGATGAGATGAGCCCCTTTTCCTTTCCGCGCGCCAACTAATGTCTCCGAGTGCGGAACGGGAAAAGCCGTACGATCCGCCAGATTTTTTCCGGTCTATGGCTTGCCGGCTCTTTGGGCTAGGTAACAAACTGTCGGCGGAAACTGGAGCGTTGGAAGACAATTGCACACTCGTATAGGGAGAGAGAACTCATGGACCTCAATGGCGCGGTCGCCCTAGTGACGGGCGGCAATGGCGGGCTCGGGCAGCGCATCTGTCACGCGCTCGCGAGGGAGGGTGTGCACATCGCCGTCATGTATGCACAGAGCCGCGACCAGGCCGAAGGCGTCGCCCACGAGCTGACATCGAGATATCAGAGCAACGCCGCGGCGTTCGCCTGTGACATCACCGATGGCGCGGCGGTGGAGGGCCTGATCGGCGAGGTGACCAAGCGCTTCGGCCGTCTGGACATCCTCGTCAACGACGCCGCCTACAACAAGGCGATCCCGTTCACCGACCTCGATAGTCTGACGATGGAGGTCTGGGACAAAATCATCGACGTCAACCTGACCGGACCGATGCGCCTCACCAAAGCGGTGGCGCCCGTCATGAAGGCCCAGGGTAGGGGCCGGATCGTCAACATCTCATCGGTTGCGGGCGTTGCACCGACGGGCTCGTCGATCGCCTACGCGGTGTCGAAGGCGGGGCTGATCCAGCTGACGCGCTGCATGGCGGTGGCCTTGGCACCCGAGACGCTCGTCAACTGCGTGGCCCCGGGCCTTTTGGAGGGCACGCGAGCGACAGCCAATCTCCCTTCCTCGACAATCGAGCGCTCCGCGGCCACATCGCTTCTGAAAAAACCCGCAGATAAGGACGACTGCGCCGACATGGTGGTCACCATGTGCCGCACTGAGACGATGACCGGCCAGACGATGGTCATCGACTCCGGCCGCTACTTTCACTGACGCCCCCGACAGCTGCCAGTCACCCCACCGAGATCAGACCGTCGAATACGGCCGATACAGCTCGCTAGCGCAGGCGCGGCCCCGGGTCCAATCCCAGATACACCCGGCCCCCGATGGGATACCACTCCGGCGCGATCGTGACCGTCTGGCCAACGACGTGCAAATCGCGCCAGCATTCGGCCAAACGGCTTTCGCGCTTGAATGAGGTGCTGCCGCCGTGCCGGTACACCAAATCCATCGCCTCGCGTGCGCTGTCGGCCGCATAGGTAGAAGCCAGCCGGCAGCGGGCGCGCTGCTCGAGCGTGATCTCCTTCCCCGACGCGACCATCGCCCATAACTCGGCGATCTGCGCGCTGCGGTAGGCTCGCCCGGCATTCAGGATTGCATCGGCCCGGCCGACCGCGTCCTGCACCTGCGGATTGTCGCAGAGCAGTCCGACGGGGCGACCACGCGGCTGCTTGCCGCCGGCAAGGTCGATCAGCGCGTCGATGCCAGCCCGCGCGATGCCGGTGATAACCGCACTGTGGTGCGGCCCGACCCAGCACTGGACCGGCAATGCATACATCACCCCCGGCCAGCGCGACCACTGGTTCTCCAGCGGAATGCCGATCTGCGGCATGGTTCGCCGCTCGGGCAGGAAAACGTCGTCGACCGTCCAATCGAAGCTGCCGGTGCCGCGCAGCCCAGCCACGTCCCAGCTCCCGGGTACGATCTCCACTTCGGCGCGGGCGAACACGCCGCGCCAGTAGAGCGAGTCGCCATCAGGATGGCGCCGCGGCTGGCCGTCATCGCCAATCACCTGGAAGCTCCCCAGCATCCAGGAGGCCTCCTGACAGCCGCTGCCGAACTGCCAGCGCCCGCTGACGCGATAGCCGCCCGCGACCGGCACCGCTTGCCCGCCGCCGGGCACCGCAGTGCCGGCGATGATCGTGTCGGCACGTTTTCCGTAGATCTCTCCGACTCCTTCGTCTGGCAGCCCAAGCGTCACCAGTTGGCCGACGCCGCCATTGCCGAGGTTCCAGCCGACCGAGCCGCAGCCCTCGGCCAACCGCTCGACGACGCGGAGATAGGTCAGCGTGTCGACCTGCAATCCGCCGAGTGTGCGCGGGATCACCATTCGGTAGAAACCGGCTTCGCGCAATTGCCCGACCAGAGCCGGCGGCATGCGCTGCTCGCGCTCGATCTCATCACGGTGAGCACGGAGCACCGGCTGCAGGGCGGTCGCCGCCTCGACCAAAGGCTGCGCCTCGACATCCACCGGCAAGCGCGTCTCTTCGACCATCGTGTCCATCGGCTCCTCCCGCCGTGCAAAGCCTACCACGTAGCCCGTCGGGCGGAAGAGCGACGTGTATTTCGCCGACCATGCTTCCTTCGTGAAAATCAGCCGGCGGCGATGTTTTGCGCAAGGTAGGCTCGATCGGCTACTCGGCAGCCCGAAATGAACCCCATTTAGGGGCGCGCGTAACGCCAATATTTGTCTGATATTACTGCTGACGGAAGGGTACTTCGTTCAACGGGATAGCGTGGCCAACCTCGGCTTGCGGTCCCGGATTTGCAGGGGCGACGGCACCGTTTCAAGGGGCAATGAGCGATGGGCAAGCCGTTTCATCTCGGGTGGTTTCTGCAAGGGTCGAGCGCCCAGGCCTGGGGCGAAGCCTGGACCGGCCATATCGGCACGACCTGGATGCAGCCCACCTTGTTTCTCGACCTGGCGCGAACGCTGGAACGAGCCTGTTTCGATTACATCCTGATCGAGGACTCGTCCTATGTCGGCGAGAGTTGGGCCGGCTCGACCGACATCTATCTGAAGAGCGGGATCGCCGTCCCGCGCCAGGATCCATCGGTTGTGGCTTCGCTGATGACCGCGGTGACGTCGAGGATCGGCATCGTGCCGACCTTTGGGACCTACGCCTATCCGCCCTATTTGCTGGCCCGGCTGATGGCGACGCTCGACCAGGTATCGGCCGGACGCGCGGGCTGGAACATGGTGACCGGCAGTTCCGATTACGCGGCGATGAATTTCGGGATGCCCGGAATGCCGGAGCACGATTTGCGCTACGACATGGCCGACGAATACCTGGAGGTCGTTAACGGGTTGTGGGATTCCTGGGAGCCGGGCGCGATCATCGCCGACAGCGAGACCGGTACTCTCGTCGACTCGGCGAAGGTTCATGCGGTCAATTACGAAGGCCAATGGTTCAAGACCCGCGGCCCGCTGAATTCCGGCCCTTGCGTGCAGGGCCGTCCTGTCATCGCCCAGGCGGGCGGTTCGCCCCGCGGCCGCGAATTCGCTGCTCGTCACGCCGACACGATCGTCTCGCACCCGAAGGGCATCGGCGCGATGAAGGCGTATCGCGATGATGTCCGTTGCCGCATGGCGGCGCACGGCCGCGACCCCGACCGCTGTAAGGTCTTGTACCTCGTGGCGCCGATCCTCGGCGAAACGGAGGCCGAAGCCCAGGAGCACAAGAGGATGCGGGCGGCGCGGGCGGCAGTGCAGATCGAGCAGCGCCTCGCCCATTTCGGTAAGACCCTCAACATAGACTTTTCGGTGTTCGACCTCGACCAATCGATGGAGGGCGTCGAGCTGACGACCAACGGCCATCAGCAAAACCTCGAGCAATTCCTGCGCATGGCGGGGAACCGTACCCTGCGCCAGGTAATGGCCGATTACAGTGCCACCGGGCTTTCGGTCGAACTGGTCGGCACCCCCGACTCGGTCGCGGCACGCATGGGTGAGGTCATGGCCGAGGTCGGCGGCGACGGCTACCTGTTTTCGCTCCCCAACGTCAGCCGCCGCACCCTCGCGGAAATCGAGGACGGGCTTGTGCCGGCCTTGCAGCGCCGCGGCCTCGCGCGCAAAGCGTACACATACCCGCAGTTCCGCGACAATTTGCTGGAGTTCTGACGCCCATCAGTTCCCGCTCCGGCCAATCTTTGCCGGCAGCAATATCCCCGCTTCGATCTCGATCGATACGCAACGCCTTTGAGGGCGTTGCACCTCCGTATTGCGGGCAAAATCGCGCAGAAGCCCCGCGGGAGAACAGGGCTTCCGGCGGCGGGTGCGCGATTTGGTAAGACGCGATCGGTTAGCCCGTCCTTCAGACCGTCAACACCACGCAGGTGAGAGGAATTTTGCTAGACTAGTTGCGGGCCGTGCCGTTCAGGGTCACCAAAAATGCGGTGCGGGCGGAATCCAGTGTCCCCACGGCGTGAAATGCGGGGGGACCGGATGCCAGCCAGGCCCACATCCGCCGGCGACCAACTGGACACCGGGCGCGGGCAGCGATTCCGGCACAGCCGGCCCGCTCGGGACAGCATTCGCCGCAAGCGGCAGCGCCACAAAGGCAAATGCTCCTAGCAATGCAGAGACAGCGACACGCATCAGGACCTCCTTCAATGACGTACCAAACGCCCGTGCGCATCGAACCAGATAGTCGGCCCGGGCGCTGCACGCCTTGACGGAGGTCAATTCATGTTCGGAGCATCGAGATCCGGGCCTACTCCGCCGCAACCGGCTGCAAAGCCGCCGCGGCGGTCTCGAAATAGCGGCGGCCGCTGGCGCGCTGGTTCTCGTAGATCGAGCCCTGATGCTCGGCCGCCGGCAGCGGCAGGCGCACCGGCACCGGCGCGAGCCGCGGCTCCAGGGTAGGCGCGCCGGCGAGCAGCAGCTCGTCGAATTTCTCGATGCCGCCGGGAAAGCCGAGCAGCGGCCAGGCATCGGCGGCGCGGTACTGGAACAATAGGAAGCGTCGTTCCCGGCCCGAGAAATTGGTCGCCGAGCCGTGCACAGCGCGCACATGATGCACGGTGATCGAGCCGGCCTTGCCGAGGCAGGGCATCGCTTTTGACAAATCGATGCCGCCCCCGCCCTTAGCCAAATTTGCCGGGTCCATCGCGCCGCAGAACCGGCCGTTCGGGCCGTGATGGTCCCAGATCGGCCCTTTGTGGCTGCCTGGCACGACCAGCATCGGGCCGTTCTCCATCGTCATGTCGTCGAGCATGATCCCGACCGCGGCGAGGTCGTCGTTGGTGTGCGGGTAGAACGCCCAATCCTGGTGCCATTCGACCGGCGCGCCGTAGCCGGCCGATTTCATGTTGAGCTTGCCGGTGTCGAAGCGGACGCTGCCCCAGAGGTCCTTCAGGATCGCGACGGCATTGTGGTTGCGGCTGGCGCGGAAATAGGCCGGGTGGTGAAGATGCGGCGCCTTCAACCGCCGCACCCTCGGCTCGGTCGGCGAATGCGAGTCCTCAAGATCATAGATCTCGTCATTGGCGGAGACGGACGCGGCGTTGCGCACGAACTCGTCGGTGACCCGGCGCAACTCGTCGATCTCGGCGGCCGAGAAGACATTCGGCACGACGATAAAACCGTCCCGGTCGTAGGCAGCATGCTGCGCGGCGGAAAGCATCGGTTGGGCCTCCTTATCCCTTCGTTGACAGGCCGGCGCGGCGGGCGAGCACCGCGTGCACGGCGCCAACATCCTCCGCGACATAACCTTGCGCCTCGGCCTCGTCATAGAGCGGCGCGGCGGCCGCCAGCATCGGCGTGTCGACCCCGAGCGCGCGGGCGAATTCGGCGATGATCGCGCTGTCCTTCTGCAACACATGCATCGTCGCAGTCGGCGGGGTATAGACCCCCTTCGCCATCATCGGGCCTCGCAATTCGAAGATGCGCGAGGTGCCGGCGCCGCTGCCGATCACCTCAAGGATGCGTTCGGGATCGAGCCCGGCCTTGGTGCCGAGCACGATCGCCTCGGCGGCGGCGACGTTGTGCACGGCGACCAGCAGGTTGGCGACGAATTTCATGCGGCTGCCGTTACCAAAGGCGCCGAGGTAATGGCTGACCCGGGCAAAGCCGGCAAAAGCGTCGCGGCACCGGGCAAACGCTGCCTCGTCGCCGCTGCCGTAAAGCGCGAGGTCGCCAGTGACGGCCTGAGCGCCGGTGCCGGACAGCGGACAATCGAGCATCGTGATACCGGTGGCGGCGAGCCGGTCGCGCGCCCTTTCCTTTGCCTCGATCGGGAAGGTGCTGATCTCGGCGAGAATGAGGCCCGGCCGCGGCTCGGTAACGAGCGCGTCGGCGGTCGAATCGAGCGCCGCGGCACTCGGCAGGCTGGTCAGCACAAGCTCGGCGCCGTGGACCGCCTCCGCTGCTGAGCCTCGCACCGCAATACCGGACGATGCCGCTGCCGCGGTCTGGCCCTTATCGACATCGAAGCCCCTAACCGTGAAGCCTGCGGCGAGCAGATTGCGGGCGATTGCCCCGCCCATGATGCCGAGCCCGATGACGGCCATATTGCGCACAGGCGGCGCCATGTTCCGGCTCAGGGCTGGATCGGCTCGCCGCGCATGTATTTGCCGCGGCCGAACAGGAGGGTCGGCCTGTCGGTATAGGCGAAGCGCTCGACGTGGCCGATGAAGATGATGTGGTCGCCGCCGTAGTGGCGGAACTCGTTGCGGCACTCGAAATGCGCCGCCGACCCGATGATGATCGGGGCGCCGATCTCCGGAATGATGTGGTCGACATCGATAAATTTGTCGTCGCTCTGCTTGGCGAACTTGTTCGACAGCTCGATCTGGTCGTAGGCCAGGATGTTGACGACGAAATGCGTGCCTTCCTGAAAGGCCGGCAGGCTCTGCGCATAGAGCGAGCTGCTCCACAGCACCAACGGCGGGTTCAGCGACACCGAGGTGAATGAGTTTGCGGTCATCCCGTGGAGTTTGCCATCGCGGCTGCGCGTGGTGACGATCGTCACGCCGGTGGCGAAGGCGCCGAGCGCATTGCGCAGCTCGCGCGGGTTGAACCCCTCGGCCGAGGTATCGTGTACCGCCGCCTGATGACTGCCCGGAAGATCCCTTGACACTGTCGTCCCTCGAATCTGCCGACTGGTTCTAGAGCGTCGCATCGGGCGATAGGCCGAGCACCACGCGCCCGTACATTGCCCCGTTGATGTCCCAGTTCAGCACGTAATGCGCATTCGCCGCATGCACGTCGCGGAACGCGCGCTGTAGCGGGTTTCTCGCATAAATCGCGCCACCGCCGGTCGCGCCGAACAATACGTCGACCGCCCTGGTGCAAAGCGTCGCAGCGTAGGCGCCATCACGGCGATAGCGGGCGCGCTGGTCGAGGTTCGGCACCCGGCCTTCCTCGACGATCCGGGTTGCTTCGTCGCAATCCGTCAGAATGACCGCCCGCGCCGCGTCGGCGATCGCCGACGCCTCGGCGAGATGCACCTGCAGCGTGACAAAATCAGCAAGGTTGCGGCCGGTATAGTAGCTGGTGCGAGTGCGCGTCGTCTGGGTGAAATACTCGATCGCACCCTGGGCGATGCCGAGCGAGACGCCGGCGATGCAGAACGCGAACAGGCTGATCGCCGGCAGCTGATACAGCACCGCCGGGTTGACCTCGCTGCCCGGATTGGGACCGCCGGTGATCTGATCGACCGCAACCGAGCGGTATGCCGGCACGAACACGTCCTCGACCGCGACATCCTTGCTGCCGGTGCCCGCGAGACCGATCACATGCCAGGTATCGATGATCGTGTAGTCGCTCGCCGGCAGCACGAAGATGCGGGGCTCGGCAATCCCGGCCTCCTCGTCCTGCATGATCGCACCGATCAGGTTCCAGGCCGCGGCATCGACCCCGCTCGAAAACGGCCAGCGACCGCTGAGGCGATAGCCGCCGGGCACCTTGCGGGCGCGGCCGCGCGGAAAGATCAGCGCCGAGCCGATCAGATTGTCCGGCGACTGTCCCCAGATCTCGTCCTGCGCCTGTTTCGGCCACATACCGAGGAGCCAGTGATGCGCGGCGAGGTTGGCCAGTACCCACGCGGTCGAGCCACACCCGCGGCCGATTATCGACACCAGCTCGACGATCGAGCGGAACGGCAGCTCGCCGCCACCGACGCGTTTCGGCTGCAGGATGCGGAAGAGCCCGGTGCGGTGCAGATCCTCGATCGTCTCATCTGGTATGCGGCGCAGCTCCTCGGCGCGACCAGCGCGCTCGCGCAGCACCGGGGCAAGCGCCTCCGCGCGCGCCAAGAGCTCCGCGAAATCCGGCGGTGCGCCGGCCGGGGTCATCTTCGCGTCGGGCATTGCGGCACCTCTCTGGTCGCCGGCCAACCTGGGACGGCGATGTTCCCGAGCCCAGTCTACTCGCCGCGCCCGGTCTCGGCGAGATGGTCGATGATGGTGGGATGGCCATGGAAGCGAAGGGTCTTGGCAGGCTTGCCCGAGCGCAGGAGGCTCCCCCCTGATTTCTTATAAATTATTTCTCCTACACTTAAAATTTGTTGCGTAATGCTCACGAAGCTCTCCGATGTTATGGATCTATTAACCCAGATTGCCGATGAATGTGGCGATCAGAGCCACCAAACCGACGGTCAGCTGCCATGTGGAATCTTTCTGGGGACGACGTCGAGCAAGCCAAGGAGCAGCTCAAGGGCCGGCGCGCCGCGATTAAGGCTCGTTACGACGACGAGATGAAACGGGTGGACGACGAGCTTTCGACGCTCGAAAAGTTCGAGAGCGCCGCCGTGGAGTTCATGTCGCAATACAAAGGCGAGGAGGGGGCGTCCGAGCTCGTGGTCGAAACGGAACTCGCGGTAGAAGAATCGGCGGCGATTACCGAGCCCGCGACCGAGGAAAACGACCCGATCGGCGCTCACAGCCCGGTCGAGGAGCCTGTCGAGGCCCGCGTGAAGGCCCCGGCTGAAGCAGCGGCTGAACAGACCGGCTCATCGCGCTGGCGGCTGCGGCTTAACGGCAGCTCCGCCACCGAAGCGGCGTAGCGGACTCCTTCCGTCAATCGTAAACGGGCCCACCCACCGCGCACAGCAACGGGCGGTCGGCTCTGCCCGCCCCCTTTGGATGCCGCCAAACGGCGGTTCTGCCGCGGCACGCTTACGCGGAAGCGGCGCATCGGTGCAGCGCGCGGTGCTATACTGCTGTCTGCGCCAGCAGGCCGACGCGGCGTAAAAAAATCATTCGGGGAAGGAACACGTCATGGCGAAATTCCTGATCACCGGCTCATACACCGCCGAGGGGCTGAAAGGTCTGTACAAGGACAAGGCGACCGGGCGCCGCAACGCCGTCCGCCAGGCGCTCGAGAGCGTCGGCGGGAAGCTCGAATCGATGCATTACGCGCTCGCTGAGTACGACGTCGTGATCATCGCCGAGGCGCCGGACGCGGTCGCTGCCAGTGCCCTCTCGCTCGCCGCCTCGGCGACCGGTTTGGTACACACGCGGACAACTGTATTGCTGACGGTTGAGGAGGCCAACAAGGCGCTCGCCACCGCCGTCAAGTTCCGCGGCGCCGGGGCCAAGTAGCCGAGCCAGACCGACCAGCCGGGTGCTTCGGTTCGCGATAAGATCGGCGGGCGTGCTCGCTGCCGCTGCCCTGTGGTCGCTTGCCGCCGGAACAGCGACCGGACAAACGCCCGTACCGCCTCCGGTCGCGGCGGTTGGCGATGGCCGGTTTTCGGTGAGCGAGCCGGCCGGCACGGGCATTTTGTCGATCTATACCTCGCAGGACTGGAGCCAGCCGCTGTCCGCGATCCGTCGCGTTGTGATCATCGTTCATGGCTACGAGCGAAATGCAGCCGATTACGCGCGGATGATGCTCGGCTTGGCTCCGGACCCGGCGGCTACGTTGGTGTTGACGCCGCAGTTCCTAGCCGCCGAGGACGTCGCCGCGCACAACCTTCCTGACACGATGCTGCGCTGGCAGCGCGGAGCTTGGGAGGGCGGCAACCCGGCCGATGGACCGGCCCCACTCAGCGCGTTCGACGCATTGGATGCGCTGCTTGGCAAAGCGGCGGATAGACGAGTTTTGCCGAACCTATCGCAAATCGTGCTCGTCGGGTTCTCAGCGGGCGGTCAGCTAGTCCAGCGTTATGCCGTCGTCGGACGAGGCGAAGGCGCATTCGGACGTGGCGGGATCGATTTGCGCTATGTCGTCGGCAGTCCGTCTTCTTATCTTTATTTCACCGAGGATCGGCCCCGCCCCGAAGGCGGCTTTGGCCCGTTCGCCGAGGCGGCGGCGTGCCCGAATTTCAACCATTGGAAATACGGGCTCGCCGGCGACCTGCCGCGCTATGTCCAGCCCGCGCTGCAGGACGGCGCGGCGGCGCTCGAACATCGCTACATCGAGCGCGACATCGTCTACCTCGTGGGCGCCAGGGACGATGATCCGAACCACCGTTTCTTGGACAAGTCCTGCGCCGCCGAGGCGCAAGGGTCGATGCGCCTTGCCCGGATACAATCTTTTTTTCAGCAATTGAAACAACGCGACAGCCGTGCCTTCAAGCAGCAAATGTGGGTGATCGACGACGCGGCCCATAATGCGGCGCGGGTGCTGGGTTCGCCCTGCGGCCGCGCCGCACTGTTCGATACCGGCGGCTGTCCGGATAAATGATGGAGCCCTGATGATTATTGATACCCATGCGCATGTCGTGCCCGGCACGATGCTCGACGCCTTGCGCAGCGAGCGACGGCTGTTCCCATCGGTGCGTTTGCATGAAGGCAGCACGCCCCGCATGGAGTTTGCCGGCGGCGGCCCCGGCCGGCCGATTCAGCCGCGTCTTTCCGATCTTGAGCAGCGCCGCGATTGGCTTCGGAAAGCACGGGTCGATCATCAGCTGGTCGGCGGCTGGACCGATGTCTACGGCTACGAATTACCGGCGGCGGAAGGTGCCGATTGGGCGCGGTTCTACAACGAGCACATGGCCAGAGACGCGGCGGCGCTGACCTCCTTGACCGCGCTGGCCACGGTACCATCGCAGGACGGCGCGCTGGCAGCGCGGGTGCTCGAAGAGGCGCTCGATGCCGGCTTCAAGGGCGCGATGATCGCGACCCAGCCGAAAGGAGTGGGCGGCAATCTTGACGACCCCTCGCTCGACCCGTTCTGGGAGCTCGCCTCGGCGCGCAAGGCCGCGATTTTTCTGCACCCGCATTACATCTGCGGCGACGAGCGGCTCGCTGGCTACGACCTGGTCAATGCGGTCGGCCGCCTGGCTGATTCGACGATCGCGGTCGCGCGGCTGCTGTTCTCCGGGCACCTGACCCGCTTTCCGGGAGTCAATCTGATCTTGTCGCATGGCGGCGGCGCGCTCCCCTATGCGCTCGGCCGGCTAAAGCGCAACCACGCGATCCACCCGGACTATGCCGACCCGGTTCCTGGTTTCCAGAGGCTTTATTTCGACACTGTGTTGTTCGAACCGCGGGCGTTACGCTTTCTGTGCGACACGGTCGGCGCCGACAAGGTCATGCTCGGCTCGGATTACCCGTTCGGAATCGGCGATCTCGATCCATGTAGGATCGTTGATAACACTCCGCTTACAGAGCAAGAGCGCCGCGCCATTCTCGGCAACAACGCGATGCGGGTCTTCCATGTCCAGTGCGGCTGCGGCATGGCGGCGAACGGCTGATGGATGACGGTCTCAGGCGGCCGGCCGGGAGGCGGTCAAATCCGCCCTGGAAACCGCGCATTGTGGCGGGAAGGTGACAATGGCTGCGGTCCCGGCGCCGAGCGTGCTCTGAAGCACCAGCTTGCCCTGATGCAGCTCCATGATCCGCTTTGTCGCGGGGAGACCGAGCCCGGTTCCCGCGTGCTGCCGGCTCACCGGACTGCCGACCTGCACGAATGGTTCGAGCACCCGCGTCAAATCTTCCGGCGCGATGCCAATCCCGGTGTCCTTTACCGTGATGGCCACGCCTGATTGATGATCGAACCCGCCAAAGATCTCGATCTGTCCCCCAGCCGGGGTGAACTTTACCGCGTTGCCGATCAGGTTGAAGAAAACCTGGCGGGCCTTGCGCTCGTCGGCCCGCAGCATCGGCAGGTCCGACGGGAGCCTGATATCGACCGCGAGCCCGGCCTTCTCGATCGGTGGCCCGCTGACCCTGACCACCGCCTCGATCACCTCTCGCAGATCGAAGACCTCTTCCTGCAGTTCCAGCTTGCCGGCCTCGGCCTTGGTCACATCGAGTATGTCGTTGATCAGATTGAGGAGGTGCGTGCTGCTGAAGTGGATGTCGGCGATGTACGAGCGATACTGCTCGTTCTCGATCGGTCCCATTACCTCCTCTTTCATGAGCTCGGTGAAGCCGATAACCGCATTGAGCGGCGTGCGCAGCTCGTGGCTCATCGTGCCGAGAAACTCGGATTTGACGCGGTTGGCGGCATCGGCTTGCTCCTTGGCATGTCGAAGGGCCGCCTCGTAACGGACGCGTTCGCTGACATCGCGCACCACGCTGACGACCTCGACGACGCCGGTTTCGGGGTTGGCGGAGCGCGTCAGGCTCGCCTCAACCCAGATATAGGTCCCATCCTTGCGTCGCCCGCGATACGTCACGGGACCGACATCATCGCCCTGTTCCAGATGCACTAGCGCCTCATGGACCTTGGGCAGATCGTCCGGATGGATGATGTCCACCGCCGACATCGCCAGAGCTTCGTGCGGCTCATACCCATAGAGCCGGCGGCAAGCCGGAGAGATGTAGGTCCGCCGCTGATTGCGTGGATCAAAGCGGACGATCATATCGAACGAACTCTCGGCCAGCAGCCGGTAACGGCGCTCGCTGTCAAGCGCAACGCGCTCGGCGTGGCCGCGGCGGCGCAGCTCCCGGACAAGCGCGATCGCGAGCAGGATCGCCGCGACGGATAGCCCCAATATCGCGAAGGTCACCGCCATCGCGTTGCGTTCCTTAACCCAAGCCGATTGGCGGCACCCCGCCGAGGTTTGGGCCCTATGATGCACGGGAGATAATTAACGTTCCGTCGCCAAACCCTTGATCGGAGTATTTTTTACCGCGCCGCGTTCCGTCGCGCTGCTCAGCGGAACCTTCCGGGACTCAATGGTTTCTAGCTTTGTAATTTTGCGTCATCGCCGATGTTCATATAGTCACCGCGGTGAAAGCAATATGCGCATAATAGGCGTATATTGAGCTTCGGCCTCCCGGGAGGATCGCATGGAACGCGGTCATTACATCGAAACCAGCAACATCGCGTATTTCAGCCACCAGTACGACAGCGAGCATGCCGATATGCGGCGGCTCTACGAACAGGCCAAGCTCGACCAGTGGAATGCGGCGACCGATATCGATTGGGGGCAGCCGCTGGAGGGCGATGGCGGCCTGATCGCCGACGATCTCGTCGACATCTACGGCACCAAATTCTGGGACCGCCTCTCGGATGACGAGCGGGTGGAGCTCAATCACCGGGTCGCGCGCTGGCGACTGACCACCTTGATGCATGGCGAACACGGCGCGATGCTGGTGTGCAGCCAGATGGTCGAGAACGTCGTCGGCCAGGACGCCAAACTGTTCCAGGCCTCGCAAGTCGTCGACGAAGCGCGGCACAATGAGGTGCTGCATCGCTATATCGCGTTGCGCCTCGATGGCGAGACCTATCCGCTCGCCGGAAATGTCCAGGAGATCTTCGATACGCTGCTTGGCACGTCCGCCTGGTATCTGAAGACGATCGGCCTGCAGCTTGTCGCCGAGACCTTTGCGGTATCGCTGTTCCGCATGCTCGCCGAGTCGTCCAAGGACGCGATCCTGCGCCAGGTTTGCCGCCGCATCCTGCAGGACGAGGCCCGCCATATGGGTTTCGGCATGCTGTCCTTGCCTGCGGTCGTGGCAGAAGCTTCGGCTTCGGAGCGCCGCGAGATGGAGGATTTCGCGGTCTGGGCGCTCAACCGTACCCTGCGCGGCATCTTCCCGCTCGGCGCCTACGAGGACATGGGCTTCGATCGGAGCGAGATCGAGGAAATCCGGCTGATGCGCCGCGAGCGGGCGGCCGGCGGCGACGAAACCGCGTTCCGCAAATTCTTCCGCCGCGACTTGCACCAGGGGCTCGTACGCAACCTGACCAAGGTCGGAGTGCTGACGCCTCGCATCCATCCCGATCTCGCCTCGCTCGGCATCTCGCTCGAAGCCGCGTAGCCACGGGGAGACTACCCCCTCAACCCCGGCCGACCGTGGCGAGCGCCTCGGTCACGGCGAGGGCGTCGCGCAGGGCTACGGGGTCATGGGTGCGAATGAAATCGACGCCGTGTTCGGCTGCGTATAGCTCGGCGGCCAAGGTAGCCGCGCCGAGTTCGCTCGACTGCTGGCGTCGGGTGATCGCGCCGAGAAAAGATTTGCGCGAGACCGAGACCATTATCGGCAGGCCGAAGCGGCGCTTCAGCCGACCGAAATGTGCCAGTACTGACAGCGAGGCCTCTGGCCGGCTGCTCAGAAAAAAACCCATGCCTGGATCGAGGATCAGCCGCTCGCGCGCGACCCCGGCCTGCTCTAGCCGCGACACGCGTTCGCCGAAGAGATCCTCGATCCGCCGCCACACCTCATCGGCGGCAAGGTCTACCCGCTGAGCGCGGCCGTCCTGCTGCACCGAATGCATGACAACGAGGCGGCAGCGGGCGCCGGCGAGCTCGCCGTAGATAGCCGGGTCGGGAAACCCGTGGATATCGTTTAGGTAATCAATGCCACGGTCGATCGCGAAATGCTGCACCTCCGGCCGATACGTATCGATCGCAAGCGCGATCCTGTCTGCCTGAAGCGCAGCGATTACCGGCTCCAGGCGGCGGATCTCCTCCGCCGCTGCGACGGGCTTTGCCGCGATATTGCTCGCCGCGGCGCCAAACTCGACAATGTCGGCGCCGCCGGCGACAAGTCGCCGCGCATGGACGATCGCCGCCGCTGGATCGAGAAAGCGCCCGCCATCCGAAAACGAATCCTCGGTGATGTTGACGATGCCGACGAGAACGGGGCGCGGCATCGGCTCAAACCGGCCGAACCCGTTCGAGTACCGCGCCGACACCCTCCGTCTCCGGAAAGACGTCGAGCTTCTCGACGCTGACCCGAATCTGCGCGACGCGCGGATCGGCGAAACAGGCATCGCAGATGCGCTGAGCAAAACCCTCGCAGAGATCGATATGCCCCGAGCCGGCGATCTGCCGAATGGCGGCAACCACATGCTCGTAATTGATGACCCGGCGGCGGTCCTCGCTCGGAAAACTCACCTCTTCCGTGGCGGTCAGCTCAACCGAGACGCGCACGCGTTGCGGCCGATCGCGTTCAGCTCGGCGAATGCCGATGCTGCACATCAGCACGAGGCCACGGACGATGACGGTGTAGCGGTCCGCGCCGGCCATCCGTCTCAGCGCTTGAGCAACGAGGGATCGTGTACCGTCGTGTCCTGGCCGCGTACCGGATCGGCGATCGCCTGCTCAAGACCGCGGACACCTTTCCATTCTGCGTCGGGGCGCGCCCTTCCGTCGCTGCCGAACTGGTCGATGCCCCAATAGATTTCGAGACGGTGATTGTCGGGGTCGCGGAACTCGATTGCGAGCTGGCAGCCAGCCCGGCGACGGCCCTCGAAGTCGATCGTGACGCCGTGTCGGATCAGGTGATCGCGGGCGCGCAGCACCTCGTCGAGCGTCGCGACCTCGAATGCGATGTGGTTGAGTTCGACACTCTCGGAGGCGGCGGTCATCGAGCCTACCAGAGCGATCCCGTGGTGGTCGGGATTGCAGCGCAGAAACGCCATGCCGCCCGGCACCATCTCGTCGGGATAGACATCGGAGACCTCCAAGCCGAGCACCTCGATGTAGAACCGCACCGAGTGGGCCACATCGCGCACATTGAGCACGACGTGTCCGATCTTGCCGATGCGGAACGGCAGCCCGCGTGGCCGGCCTAAGGCCTTGAGCGTCTCGGGATCGATCATCGTGTCAACCCTGTCGCGGCGGCGGGCCGCCCGCCATTCGGTCGAGTTTTGCCGCCATGATGAAATCGTTTTCGTGCAGGCCCTTGATCTTCTTGGTGCGCAGCGACACCGTCGCATAGCCCCAGCCGAAAGAGATGTCGGGGTGGTGCATCTCGGTTTCGGCGAGCGAGGCCGCTCGCTCGACAAACCCGAAAGCCTCGCCGAAATTCTTGAAGCGGTAGGTCCGCTCGATTCGCGTCGCACCGTCGGCAAGCGTCCAATCCGGTGCTTGCCGGCGATAATCTTCGGCTTCCTCGCGGCTGAGTGGCGGTATGCCGCCGCGGCAAGGGGTGCAGCTCTTCTCGGCGAGTGCTGATTCCATCGCGATCCTCTCCCCGAAACGCGCAGGATTGGACGGGAACGGCGCCACAGTGCCATATTGCGCCGGCTTTGCAATCCGACGCGATGCCCGCCGCGGTCCCGGCCACCCGACAAACGACACGATCATGACTTGGATGCGGCCGTGCTTCGCAGCCCGCTCCTGCGCTGTTGCGCTGCTTCTACTTTTGTGTGGCCAGCCAGCCGAGGCTGCGGCAAAGCCCGCGCACCGCTGGCAAGCGGTTCTCGCGGCGGGCGACAATGCCCAGCCGGTGTTCGATAACGCGGTCGGCAAGATCGCTCGCCAGCTCGCCTCGCGTGGTGTGCCGGCCGAGCACATTCATCGGCTGAGCGCGAACGGCACATCCGGCAACTCTGGCGCGGAACCGGCTTCGGCCGAGCGGCTGCTGGCGCGGATCGCCTCGCTACCCGCACGCCGGGGCGATCGCTGCCTTTTCTTTATTACCTCGCACGGCCGGCAGGACGAAGGCGTTTGGCTTGGGTACGACCGCGAATATCTGGAGCCCGCGGCCCTGGCGCGCGCCCTGTCGAGCGGTTGCGCCAGGGTGCCGACCGTCATCATCGTTTCCGCGTGCTACAGCGGAGCGTTTGCCGATGGGGCGATGCGGGCTCCGAACCGTATCATTCTGACCGCGGCAAGGCCTGATCGGCCATCCTTCGGCTGCCAGGCCGACCGCACCTACACCTATTTCGACGAATGCCTGATTGCGGCATTGCCTCGCTCGCCGACATGGCGTGCAGCGTTCTCCGACACCGCCGCCTGCGTGGCTCGGCTAGAGAAGAAGCTTGCGGCAAATCCATCCGAGCCGCAGGCTTGGTTTGGTGCAGCGGCGCGCAACCTGCGGGTCCCCTGATACCGCGCGTCCTTCAGTGGACGATGACGACGCGAACCTGGCCCTGCCGGTGGGTGACGGTCGCCGCAACCTCGCCGTCGAAGCGGTGCAGCATAACATCGGCGACCGCATCACCGAGCCGCAGCTGGCGAACGTGCAGGTACTCGAGAAAAGCGGGCAGCATCGGTTGCTCGAAGCGGATCTCGCCGGCGCCGTGATCGAATTTGAGCCCGAGGCTCGCTTGCACCAGCGCGAAAACCGAAGCGCTGGCCCAGGCCTGCGGCGAGCACGCGACCGGATACATCGTCGGCGCGGTATGCCGGCGCGCAAAGCCGCAAAACAATTCGGGGAGCCGCCGCGGATCCCAATACGAGGCAGCATCGAACA
>Ga0070766_10000357_pt1 | contig 19553 bp, 18 predicted proteins | sample HubBroMetageWFT6_FD_69782 | JGI IMG/M metagenome (GOLD analysis project Ga0070766, IMG submission 69782) | Warmed and freeze-thawed soil microbial communities from the Hubbard Brook experimental Forest, New Hampshire - Hubbard Brook CCASE Soil... | ecosystem: Environmental > Terrestrial > Soil...
GAAAGGTCGCGGTCGTCACCGGAAGCGGCCGTGGCATCGGCCGCGCCTACGCGCTCGCTCTCGCCGGGGCAGGCTGCGCGGTGGTCGTCAACGACGTCGACGGCGATGTCGCTGAAGCAACCGCTGACGAGATCTCCTCGGCGGGCGGCCGGGTCGTCGCCGAGGTATGCGCGGTCGGATCCTCGGAGGCGGCGGACCAACTCGTCTCCGGCGCGGTGAAGGCGTTCGGCCATCTCGACATCATGTGCACCAACGCGGGCATCCTTCGGGACCGCGTCCTCTGGAACATGAGCGACGACGATTTCGACGTTGTGATCGAGACCCATCTGCGCGGTACCTTCACGTGTGCGCGAGCCGCGGTGCGGCAGATGCGCGAGCAGGGCTCGGGCGGACGCATCGTCGTGGTCTCGTCGATCGCCGGGCAGCGCGGCAACTTCGGGCAGACCAATTACGCCGCCGCAAAAGCAGGCATCGCCGCGTTCGCCCGCACCTGGGCGATGGAGTGCGCCAAGCACAACATCACCGTGAACGCGATCGTCCCCAACGCGATCACCCGCATGATCTCGACGATTCCCGGCATGGCGCCACTCGTCGACGCCGCGGAGAGGGGCGAGCCGCTTCCCGCGACGGTGCGCAAGCAGATGGGCATGGGCACGCCGGACGACGTGGCGCCCCTGCTGGTGTTCCTGAGCTCCGATGAGGCCGCGGGGATCACCGGACAGTGCATCGGCCTCGGGGGCGACAAGCTCACGCTCTGGGCACATCCGAAGGAGATCTCGGTCGCCTTCCGCGACGGCGGGTGGAGCGCCGACGCCATCGCGGAGGTGTGGTCGACCTCGGTCGGCTCCGAGCCGGAGACCTACGGCATTCCGTTTCTCGGGGGCACCACCTGAGCCGAGGACTACGGAGGAGGCGAGAGCAACGGTGGCGGCTCCGGGGGTGCGGGAGCCGCGGCGGGAGCGGGACCGGCGCCGATGACGAGCGCTGAAACGTTGTAGAGGACGACCAGAGCGAGGATGACGAGCGCCACGACCAGGCCGGTTCCCGGGGTGACGTTGAAGAGCGAGGCGGCGTCGAGCCCGGGAACGCTCGACCCCTGACTGGATGAGATCTTCGCCAGGAGCACGTCGTGGACGTGAAGCTGGTCAAGCAGGAGCAGAGCCACGGCCCCGGCTCCGAATATCGCGGTAACGAGCGCCCGGCTTCTTCCCGACAGCAGGCCGATCACGCCCGCGAGCGCGAAGAGCAACCCGAGGCCGATGCTGACCAGCGCGAGGACGACCAGGAGTTGCGGACCGATGTTCGCCGACGAGGTGTCCGCGCCCGCGGCGTTGCCCTGGTTGCACGGCGCCGGGACCGACCCGATCACCGGATCTCTGCCGAAGGCGAGCTCCCAGCCGCTGTAGGTGAGGATGTTGACCCCGTCGAGCGCGTTGATGCATGTGGTCACCTGGGCGGCCTGCGCCGAGCTCACGCCCTGGGACGCGTCGATCGACCCGATTGCCGATCTGGTCGCGGAGGTGTTGCACGACACCCCGGCGAAGGCGAGGAAGAACGTCAGGATCACCAGCAGAAACAGGAGCGGGCTGACCCGGCGCGCACCGGGCTCGCCCGCCAGCGCGGTCGAGTTCACGCGGCCGCTGACGTCGACATCCCAGCCGGCCCGGTCTCGGGGACGATCCCACTACCTCCACTCACGCGTCGCAGTGTATCGGCACACCTATACTCGCCCGCGATACCTGCCCCGTTCGGAGGGAACGTCATCGCGGGCTTGCGCCGCCTCGCCGTGGTCACAACGGCATTTCTGCTGCTCGGCGCGTGCGGCGGTCCGTCGCTCGACGCGACGAAATTGCTGAAGACGACCAAGACCGTGCTCGACGGCACACCTTCGTTTCATTTCGTGCTCACCAGCGCCAACGTGACCGGATCCGGCGCGCAGCTCACCGGCGGCAGTGGAGACATGAAGCGCCCGGACAGCATGGCCGGAGTCCTGCAGGTGTCGATCTTCGGCCTGGCGTTGAGCGTGCCTGTCGTCTCGGTCGGCGGGACGTTCTCGGTGAAGCTGCCGACAAGCTCGAGCTTCAGCTCCGCGAACCCCGCCGACTACGGCTTCGCCGACCCCGCCAAGCTCATCGACCCGCATGCCGGCCTCTCCTCGCTCCTGCTCGATTGCCAGTCGCCGCAGCTGGAAAGCGACGATCGCTACAACGGCGAGTCGCTGCACGAGATCGGCTGCTCGCTGCCGGGCACCGCGGTCGCGGCCCTGCTCACCAGCGCTGATCCGTCGAAGAGTGTTGCATCCACCTTCGGCATCGACACGAGCACCAATCAGCTCCGGCGCGTCGTGCTCACCGGCCCCTTCATCAGCAAGAGCACCGACACCACCTACACCCTCGTTCTTACCAACTATGGCGAGAACGTGTCTGTGACGCCGCCACCCGCCAGCGGGTGAACACCCGCCGGCGCTGGATCCTCGCCATCGCGGCTGTGTCGGTGCTGGTCGCGGCCATGGACACCTACGTGATCGTCCTCGCGCTGCCCGCGATCATGGCCGACGTCGGCATCGGGATCGACCAGCTCCAGGCGGCGACGCCGATCGTCAGCGGGTTCCTGCTCGGCTATGTGGTGGTGATGCCGCTGCTCGGCCGGCTGTCGGACATCTACGGTCGCAGGCCGCTCCTGCTCCTGTGCCTCGCCGTGTTCGCCGCGGGGTCGCTTGTGACCGCCTCGGCGACCGACCTGGCCTCGGTCGTGGCGGGCCGCGCGCTCCAGGGCCTGGGGGGCGGCGGTCTTGTCCCGGTGACGCTCGCACTGGTCGCGGACCTCTGGCCCGCGGAAGAGCGAGGTCTGCCGCTCGGGATGATCGGCGGCGTCCAGGAGCTGGGGAGCGTTCTCGGCCCGCTCTACGGAGGGTTGATCCTCACGCTCTCGTCCTGGCAGACGATCTTCTGGCTCAACCTGCCCGTCGCGGGCGCTCTCGCGCTCGGACTGGTCTTGTCCGGCCGGCCCGTCGCAGAGCCCGACGGCGGACCGACCCCACGAGCGCGGCTCGACCGGGTGTCACTGGTGCTGGCCGGGGTCGCCCTGGTGGCCGGGGGCCTGGCGATCGCGGCGCCGGGTCCACTCCGTGACAGTGACGCCCTGGGCGTGGCGTACAGCGCGCTGGGCGGCATGATCTGGCTGACGCCGATCGCGCTCGTCGCCGCCGGGGCCGCCGCGGCGCTCATCCTCTGGGAGCTGCGCGGCCATGCCACCACCCGGGGACTGATCGCCGTCCGGCGCCTCCCAGCACTGGCCGCCGCGGTGGACTGGCCCGGCGCAGTCCTCCTCGGCGTCGCACTCTCGACGGTCATCGTCAGCTTCTCGGCGGAGGACCCGACCACGGGGGCGATCTCTCCTGCGGCGCTGTGGCTGCTGCCCCTCGGCGCGCTCTCAGCGGCATGCTTCGTGATCCGAGAACGGCGGACCCGGCACCCGCTTATCGCGGCCGCCGAGCTCCGGTCTCGCGGAGCCTACGGTGCCCTGCTCGCCAACCTCGCCGTGGGGGCAGCCTTGATGGCCGCGCTGCTCGACATCCCCGTGCTGGCCCGGGCCACCGTGGACCCGAATTCGCAGCTGGGCGCCGCCCTGGTGCTGCTCCGCCTCCTCGTCGGCGTGCCGATCGGAGCCGTCGCCGGCGGCTGGCTCTCACAGCGCCTCGGCAACCGGCTCGTCGCCGGTGCCGGCATGGCAATCACCGCGGCGGCGTTCCTGGCGATGACCGGCTGGACGGCGACGACCCTCGGGGATCCCTTCGGACCGGGATGGCTGCACCCGAGCGACCCGGTGCTCGTCGCCTGCGGTCTGGGCTTCGGCCTGGCGATCGCCCCGGTCAACGCCTCGATGCTCGCCTCGGTGCGCGAGCAGCTCCACGGGCTCGCCTCGGCGTTGGTGGTCGTGGCGCGCATGATCGGCATGCTCGTGGGCATCTCCATCCTCACCGCGGTGAGCCTGCACATCTTCTACACGACGGCCTCGGCGTTCCCGCCGGCCCAGGCGTTGTGTCCGACGTCACCCCTCAACTGCCCTGCCTACGAGCGCGATGTCACCTCCGCGATCGTGACCGAGCTGCGCGCCGTGTTCCTCGGCGCGGCGATCTGCGCCGGAATTGCCGCGATCCTCGCGGCCGCCCTGCTTCGGGGCCGTCCCGAACGCCTGGTGCCCGCGGTCTCGTGACCGCCACCGTCCGCGAGGTCACCCCGGACCCGCCGGAGCTCGAGGACATTCTCGAATCCATAGCGGCGGCGGCGCGCGCACTCGACGCGGAGGTCTACCTCGTCGGCGGCTTCGTTCGGGACCGCCTGCTCGGCGGAACCCAGGGCAAGGACATCGACCTCGTCTCGGTGGGCATGGACCCGATGCCGCTGCTCGCCGCGGTCGCATCCGGTTTCGGGTGGCACCCCCCGGAGCGCTTCGAGCGCTTCGGCACCGCCCAGATCCGCGGCGGGACCTGGATCGTCGAAGGGGTCCGGGCCCGGGCGGAACGGTACGACCCCGAGTCGCGTCACCCCGACGTCCGGCCAGGCACGCTCGCTGAGGACGTATGGCGCCGGGATTTCACGGTCAACGCGCTGTGCCAGACGCTCGAGGGCGAGGTGATCGACATCACCGGCCAGGGGCTCACCGACCTGGTCGCCGGGGCGCTGCGCACGCCGCTCAATCCGGCCGAGACCTTTGCCGAGGACCCGCTGCGCATGTACCGGGCAGCTCGATTTGTCGCCAGGCTCGGCTTCGCGCTCGCCCCGGGGACCATCGAGGCGATGCGAGCGCAGGCGGCGAGAACCTCGATCCTGTCTGTCGAACGGGTCAGCGACGAGATCCGCCGCATGCTGGTCGCGCCCCACACGGGTGCCGGGATCGTCGTGCTTCTCGAGGGAGGGTTGCTCGAGCTCGTTCTGCCCGAGCTGGTCGCGGGGATCGGCATCGAGCAGGGGGGCTACCACACCCACGACGTCTACGGGCATAGCGTCGCGACCGTCGATCTCGCACCGGCCGACCTGGTGACGCGAACCGCCGCGCTGCTTCACGACATCGCCAAGCCCCCAACCCACGTGGTCGCCCCTGACGGCCGCCACACCTTCTACGACCACCCGCAGATCGGCGCCCAGATGGCCGCGTCGATACTGACCCGCTGGCGTTTCAGCAACGACGAGATCAACGACGTGAGCCAGCTGGTGCGCCTTCACCTCCGCCCGATCCAGTACGAGCGCGAATCATTCGGCGACGCCGCGGTGCGCAGGCTGATCCGGGACGCGGGGCCTTTGCGCGCCAGGATGCTCGACCTCGCCCGCGCGGATACCAGAGCGTCCGCCTATCCGACCCTCGAGGAGCTCGACGAGCTGGAGGAACGCATGGCCCGTCTCGACGCGGGGGGCGCGGTATCAGCGATGGCGGACCCGCTGAGCGGCGAGGAGCTCATGGCCCTCGCCGGGCGCGGCCCGGGCCCATGGGTGGGACGTGCGAAGGCGGCGATCCGCGAGGCGATCATCGAGGGGACAATTCCAACCGGCGATCGCTCGCGCGCGCGCGAGTGGGTCGAGACGCACGATGCGATCCTGCGTGGCGACTGAGCGCACACCCGTGCGTGCCGCCTTATGCGTGCGGGTGCCCCGCGATCGAGTCGAACGGCAACAAAGTAGAATGCGCGGTTCGAGATGTTGAGCAAGCTCCGCAGCGCCAAGCGCCTTTTCGTCGACCTGCCGCGCATGCTGCGGCTCGCATACTGCCTGATGTTCGACGCGCGCGTGCCGGGTTACATGAAGCTCGCGTTCGGTGGTGGACTTGCATTGATCGCGCTGCCGGTGGTCGATCTCCCCGAGTCCCTTCCGGTCATCGGTGAGCTCGATGTGCTCGCGCTCAGCCTGCTCGCAACCCGCGCCTTCATCGCCGCCTGCCCCCGCCACGTCGTTGCCGAGCAGGAGGAGTTGATCACCCAGCGGCGCAGTCGCTTCGACGACGACGTTCGCAAGGGAGAGCGGATCGCGCTGATGATCTACCGGCGGCTGCGCCCCGAAGAGCGGGAGGCGGTGTCGTGAAGGTCCTGTTTTTGAAGGAAGTGGCAGGAACGGCGAAACCCGGAGACGTGCGCGAGGTCTCCCCGGGATATGCGCGCAACTTCCTCTTCCCGCAGCACCTCGCGGTGGTCGCCGACCAGAACACCGTCGACCAGATCCGCCGCCGTGAGGAGGCAACCCGGCGTCGCGTCGAGAAGGCGCTCATCGATGCCCGCGAAACCGCCCAGCGGTTGCGCAAGCTCACCGTCACCGTCTACGCCAAGGCCGGCGAGGCGGGCCGTCTCTTCGGCACCGTCACCACCGCCGACGTCGCCAAGCAGCTGAAACGCGAGGCGGGGATCGACATCGACAAGCGGAAGATCGAGATCGATCCACCGATCCGATCGCTCGGCCCCCACGAAGCCACCATCGAGCTCCACCCGGAGGTCACGGAGACACTCAAGGTCGTCGTCGCGGCCCAATGACCTCTCTCCCGCAGGCCGAGCTGGTGGGACGCGGGACCGCTGCGGGGGCGGCGTCGATGCGCGTCCCACCACACGACAACGAGGCCGAGCAGTCCGTGCTCGGCGGCATCCTCATCGACCGTGAGGCGCTGTCGATCGTGCGCGACGTCCTGGTGCCTGAGGACTTCTACGCGGAGCGGCACGCGGTGCTCTATCGCGCCGCACTCGCGCTCGACGATCGCGGCGAGGCGATCGATGCGGTCACGCTGCGCGACCAGCTCGAGCGCGGCCCGGGCATCGGCCGTGCGGGCGGGATGGACTACATCGCCGAGCTCACCCTGGTGGTCCCGAGCTCGGCGAGCGTCAAGCACTACGCGGACATCGTCGTCGCGCACGCGCTCCGGCGCCGTCTCATCGAGGCGGGCGGCAAGGTCAGCCGGCTGGGGTTCGACAACACGACCCCGGTGATGGAGGCCATCGACCAGGCCGAGCAGGAGGTCTTCCGAATCGGCCAGGAGAGCCGCGGCTCGGAGATGCGCAACATCGCGCCGGTGGTGCGCGAGTGGTGGGACGTCCTCGAAAAGCGCATCGAGCACAAGCAGCTGGTCACCGGCGTGCCGACCAACTTCTCCAAGCTCGACATGCTCACCCAGGGACTGCAGCCCGGCGAGCTGATCATCCTCGCGGCCCGCCCGGCGGTCGGCAAGACGTCGTTCGCACTCAACATCGCTCGCAACGCGGCGGTGCTCGCGGGCAGGCCGGTGGTGGTGTTCTCGCTCGAGATGTCGCGCCAGTCGCTGGTGCAGCGGCTCATCTGCAGTGAGGCGCACGTGGACTCGTACATGCTCCGCACCGGTCAGGCGGATTCGATGGCTTTCCAGAAGATCGCCAAGGCGATGGACACGCTCACCCACGCCGACCTGTGGATCGACGACTCACCAGGGCTCGCCATCAACACCCTGCGCGCCCGCGCCCGGCGCATGAAGGCGCAGCACAAAATCGAGCTGATCGTCATCGACTACCTCCAGCTGATGCAGGGCGGCAGGCGCGACTCGCGGGTGCAGGAGGTGTCCGACATCTCCTCCGGGCTGAAGGCGATCGCCAAGGAGCTCGATGTCCCCGTGCTGGCGCTCTCGCAGCTCTCCCGGGCGGCCGAGCAGCGCGAGAACAAACGCCCTCAGCTCAGCGACCTCCGCGACAGCGGCTCGATCGAGCAGGACGCGGACGTGGTGCTTTTCCTCTACCGCGAGGGGATGCACAACCGCGAGATCGACAAGGGGAAGACCGAGCTCATCGTCGCCAAGAACCGCAACGGTCCTGTCGACGATCTCCCGCTGGTGTTCATCGCCGAGCAGACCGCGTTCCGGGAGCCCTACCTCGCGGCCGAGTGACAGGCTGCCCGCGTAACGCGTCGCGAGGAACAGTCGGCGTGTCACGGACCTGCCAACGCCGAGAAGCGAGGTGTGCCACCCTGGTTCAATGAGGCCGATGAGACGAGCCGTGCAAATCGCCCGCACCGTGATCGGTTCCCCATGGACCCGGGTCAGCGGAACGGTCGTTGGTCTCGCCATCCTCGCCCATTCGATCAACCTGCCGCAGGCGGTGGCGAGCCTGGCCCATGCGGATCCGCTCTGGATCGCTGCCGCTCTCGGGCTCACCGTGCTCGCGGTCGCGGCGAGCGTCGTCGAATGGGGCGTCCTGCTCCGCACCGCCAACGCGCCGGCCGGCGCCGGACCCGGATCCCTGCTCAGCTGGCGCCGTTTGAGCTCCACCTACCTGCAGGGCGTGTTCTTCACACAGATGCTGCCCGCCGGCGTCGGCGGTGATGCGATGCGCACCGTGGAGATGGGCCGGCAGATCGGCCATGGACGGGTGCTCGCCTCGCTCGCCGGCAGCCGCCTCGCCGGAATGCTCGGCATGACCTGCTGGGGGATCGCCGCGGCCATCCTGCTGCGTGCCCTGCTGGGCACCGGGGTGGTGATCGTGATCGCCGGGCTCGCCGCAGCGGTCGTGGTGATCTGGCTGGTGGCGCTCAGCGCCGATCGCATCGTGCCCCACCGCCTCCTCTCTCGCGTGTCCGGCGCCATGAGCCGGGGCGTGCGTTCGTTCAGCGACGCGTTCGCCGGGTACCGCAATCACCCTCATGCCGTGGCACAGTCGCTCCTGGTCGGAGCCGCCGGCTGGGGATTCAATCTCCTGGCCCTAAGCGTCGCCGCCCGCGCGATCGGTGTCGACCTGAGCTGGACGGTGCTCGCCGTCTGCATTCCGATCACGCTCCTGGTCGCGCTCGCTCCCTTCAGCATCAACGGCCTCGGGCTTCGCGAAGGCGTCCTGGTCGCGCTGCTGTCCCACAGCGGCGTCTCGGTGGCGCACGCAGGCGCGATCTCCGTGCTCATCGACCTGCAGATGATCCCGTTCGCCGTGCTTGGCGCGGTCCTCTGGTCGCGCCACAGGCGGAGCAGCCGGACTCCGGCGCAGATCGCGGTGGAGGCTGCCCGTATCGAGGATGCCGCGCTCGCGGAGTTGACGTCTGCTGCGCCTAGACTTCAGCGGCGTGACCCGGCAGTTCAGCGACTTCCTGGCGGCCCACGCGGCGCGGATCGCCGATTTGTGGGAGAGGCAGATATCACCGGCTGACGCCGGTGCACCCCTCGATCGCGCTCGCGGACCCCGGCAGTTCGTCAATGCCGTACTCGTCGCGCTCACCGCCGACGACTTCCGGCCGCTGGTCGCCTACCACCATCTCGACGCCGGCACGGGCGTCGAACGCCGTCTCCACAAGGCCCTCGCCAACCTCACGGCGCTGCGCCAGGCGACCGCGGAAGCGGTCCGCGAGGAGCGACTCGACGCTGAGGAGACCCTCGCCCTCGCCGCCACCACGTCCGACGACATCGAGGCGGTGGGGCAGCATCTTGCTGCGTCGTGCGTCGCGACCCTCGAGCACCGCCTCTCGAGCGCGACCTCCGAGTCGTCGGCCCGGGGCACGTCACTGTCGATCACCATGCACGAGCTCCGCCGTCCGCTGACGATTCTCAACAGCTACGGACAGCTGCTCAGCGCCGGGATGCTCGGGGCGATCCCGGAGACGGCCATGGTGGCCATCGAGGGCATCACCGCCAGCACCGAGATGATGGTGCGCATGGTCAACGCGCTCGCGGAGCTGGCCCGCCTCGAGGACCCGGATGACCACCTCGCGCTCGAGCTCATGGATGCCGAGGAGGTCGTCGCCGAAGCGATCGAGCACGTGGCCATGGAGGCCAAGCTTCGCGAGTCGACGATCACCAGCGAGTGCGAGCACGGGCTGAAGCTGAAGGGTGACCGGCGCCGTCTCATCCTCGCCCTGACCAACCTGCTCGGCAACGCGGTGAAGCACGGACCCATGGGGTCGCCGATCGAGGTCCTGGCCATGCGCGAGGGCGACGCGGTGCGCTTCACGGTTCGCGACCACGGCGCCGGGTTTCCCGTCGCGGACACCGGCCACCTCTTCGACAAGTACTTTCGGTCGGTGGCGGAGCGGCAGCGCAAGGTGCCGGGAAGCGGCCTGGGTCTGTACATCGTCCGCACCGTCGCCGAGCGGCATGGCGGGACCGTGGCCGCCCGCAGCGTTCCCGGAAGCGGCGCCGAATTCGACATGACGATCCCATTGCACCGGGAGGAGGTGAGCGCGTGACCACCACGCCGACCCGCAAAGAGCGCGACTCGATGGGTGAGTTCGAAGTGCCGGCTGACGCCTATTACGGCGCCAGCACCATGCGCGCCAAGGTCAACTTCCCGATCAGCGATCTGCGCCTGCCGCGCGGCTTCATCCGCGCGATCGGGCTGATCAAGCAGCAGGCCGCGCTCGTCAACCGCGAGCTCGGGTTGCTCGACGAGGACATCGCCGGGGCGATCATCCGCGCCGCGCAGGACGTCATCGACGGCGCACTCGACGGCGAGTTCATCGTCGACGTCTTCCAGACGGGCAGCGGGACCTCGACCAACATGAACGCCAACGAGGTGATCGCCAACCGGGCGATCGAGCTGCTCGGCGGTGTGCGCGGATCACGCGCGCCGGTGCATCCCAACGACCACGTCAACCTCGGTCAGTCGAGCAACGACGTGATCCCGACGGCGATCCAGGTCGCGGCCGCGGTCTCCATCCGTGAGGACCTGGTCCCTGGCCTCGCCGTGCTCGAGGCCTCCCTACGGCGCAAGTCCGAGGAGCTGTGGTCCGTGATCAAAACGGGCCGCACTCATCTCCAGGACGCGACGCCGATCCGGCTGGGCCAGGAGTTCCTCGGTTACGCCGGCCAGATGGAGCGAGCCCGCCTCCGCTGCGACGAGGCGATCTCCACGCTCGCCGAGCTTCCGCTCGGGGGGACGGCGGTCGGGACCGGCGTCGGCACCCACCCCGAGTTTCCCGCACGGGTGATCGCCCTGCTGGCGGCGGATGTCGGGATCCCGTTTCGGGAGACCGACAACCATTTCTGCGCGCAGTCGACGCTCGACGCCGTCGTCGCCGCGAGCGGCGCGCTGCGCGCCGTGGCGATCTCCATCTACAAGATCGCCACCGACATCCGCCTGCTCGGCTGCGGTCCGCGCGCCGGGATCGCCGAGATCGCGATTCCGGAGGTGCAGCCGGGGTCGTCGATCATGCCGGCCAAGGTGAACCCGGTCATCTGCGAATCCGTGACCATGGTCGCCGCCCAGGTGATCGGCAACGACGCGACCGTTGCCTTCTGCGCCGCCGCGGGGTCGATCCTCGAGCTCAACGTGATGATGCCGGTCGCCGCCTACGACCTTCTCCAGTCGGCATCGCTGCTGGCGGCATCGGCGCGCAACCTCGCGATCCAGTGCGTCGACGGCATCACCGCCACCGAAAATGGTCCCGCCATGGTCGAGCGCGGGCTCATGCTCGGCACCGCGCTCGCCCCGCGCATCGGGTACGACGCCGCCGCAGCGATAGCCAAGGAGGCGTACAGCACCGGGCGCACCGTGCGCGAGGTGGCCCGCAAGCGCAGCGGTCTTGACGAGGCGGAGTTGACGCGGCTGCTCGACGCCGAGGCGATGACCCACCCCGGCCGCGACGCCGGCCCCGCGGGCGGCTGAGCGGTAACGATACCGCCATCATCGGCAGCAACTCATCGACGCTCCGGTCGCCGCCCGCTGGAGGGCAGCGGTCAGAGCAGCCCGAGAGCCTCCAGCATGTCAGCGACGCCGCCATCCTCTGGTGGCGCACACGTAGCGTCAGCGGCCGCGATCACCTCCGGGCGCGACGTGGAGACCGCGACCGCGTAGCCCGCGGCGCTGAGCAGCTCGACATCGTTGGGCGCGTCACCGAAGGCAACCGCGTCCGCGAGGGAAAAACCCAGTCGCTCGCAGACGATCTCGCAGCCGACTGCCTTGCTCACTTCGGGGTCGAGGATTTCCACAAACTCCGGATTTGACCTGGTGACCCGCGCATCGGCGCCGAGCTCTTTGGTCATCACCGTCATTGCGCGATCCACCTCCGCGAGGTCATCGATGACGCAGGCGGCTTTGGTCGTGCCCGAGACGAGCAGAGGCTCGAGGTCCGGCACCAGACGGAATGGCACCCCGCTGATCTTCGAGTACAGCCACGCCTCGGGGCGGTCCTGATCACAGAGCAGCTCATCGTGCTGATACGCCTGGAAATGCCAGCCGTATTCGCGGGCGACGCGCAGGGCCCGTCGCGCCGGTGCCGCCTTGAGTGGCTGCTCGAAGATGGTGAGACCAGGCGAGCCGTCCTCCCGAGGCGTTTCGCGGACCAACGCCCCCTGATAACAGACCAGCGGTTGGTGCGCAGCCAGCTCGACGGCCCAGGGCAGCGCTGACCGGTACATGCGTCCGGTGGCGACGATCACCGGCATGCGTGCCGCGACGGCTCGGACGGCATCGCGGACCCGCGGGTGAAGCCGCTGGCGGTAGTCGATGGTGGTGCCGTCGAGGTCGAGCACCACAACGCGGGGGACGAATGCACCGGTCGCTGCTTCCGAGTCGCGGATCCCGATGAGCCGGCTCACCGGGGCTCGAGCGCGCTGGCGCGGTTGCACGGCATCAGGCGATCTTACCCAGGCGTAAACGCGCCAATCCGGGGTAGACTGAAGTTGTCTTGCGTTCGTCTTCTCGCGCGCGGTTTGGTAGACCGCTCGCCGCAAGGCCCCGCCCGGTGGCTTCGGCGCCGGTCGATGAGGCCTTGAGCACCATCATTCCCGAACCGGTCAGCTTCGACGAGCTTGCCTTGAGCGTCGCGATGCAGAACACGGTGGCCGAGCTTGGATACACCATGGCCACGCCGATCCAGGCAGGATCGCTGCCGTTTGCGATGGCAGGACGCGATGTCATCGGCCAGGCGCAGACCGGGAGCGGGAAGACTGCGGCGTTCGGCATTCCGATCATCGAGCGGCTCGATCCGCGCGACGGGCCCGTGCAGGCGCTGGTGCTCTGCCCGACACGAGAGCTCGCCGTCCAGGTGCACGACGAGCTGACCAGGCTCGGCAAGCGGCATGAGCTGCGCAGCGTCGCCATCTACGGCGGCGATTCGATCGGCCGTCAGATGGAGGAACTCCGCCACGGCGCGCACATCGTCGTGGCGACTCCGGGCAGGCTCGGTGATCATATCCAGCGGCGTTCGCTGACTCTCGCGAACGTCCGCGTTTGCGTGCTCGACGAAGCCGACCGGATGCTTGACATGGGGTTCGCGCCGGACGTCGAACGCATCCTCCGGCAATGTCCGCCGCAGCGCCAGACCCTGCTCTTCAGCGCCACCATGCCCGAGTGGGTACGCAGGCTCGCCCTGCGTCACATGCACGATCCCGAGACCGTGGAGATCAGCACCCGGCCGGAGATCCCCTCCGAGGTGCGCCAGCTCTATGTTCAGACAACGTGGGCCGACAAGACCGACGCGCTGGCACAGATCCTCGATCAACCCGACGTCGTCATGGCGCTGATCTTCGTGGAGACGAAGCGAACCGCCGACGTGCTCCAGGCGCAGCTCGGCGGCCGCGGGTACCAGGTCGGTCTGCTCCACGGTGACCTCACCCAGCGCGAGCGCGATCGTGCCATGCAGCAGTTCCGTGCCACGCACATCAAATACCTGATCGCCACCAACGTCGCCGCCCGCGGACTCGACATCGACGACATATCGCACGTGATCAACTACGACGTGCCGCTCACCCCCGATGAGTATCTGCATCGCGTCGGCAGGACCGGCCGCGCCGGGCGCGCGGGTGTCGCGGTCACGCTGATCACGCCCAGCGAGATCCTCAAGCTCCGCGACGTGGAGAAGCACGCGCGCACCCACATCGAGCCGGCGACCCTCGACGAGGACTTCCCCGCGACCGTTGTCAGCGTCCAGGCCTGAGACCGGGCGGACATGCTGCCGGCCATCCACGACACCGGAACTGGGGCACCGGTGCTGTTCCTCCATGCGTACACCCTCGACGCATCGCAATGGGACCACCAGGTCGCCGCGCTGTCGGCTGATCTGCGCTGCGTTCGCATCGACCTGTGGGGTTGCGGCTCGTCGCCCGCACCCCCAGGTGGCGAGCCAACCCTCGACGGCTTCGCGTCAGCCGTGCTTGCCACCCTCGATTCGCTGCACATCGAGCGCGTCGCGGTTGTGGGGCTGTCCATGGGCGGGTACCTGGCCTTCGCGTTGTGGCGGCTGGCGCCGGAGCGAATCCGAGCGCTCGTGCTCTGCAACACGCGCGCCACGGCCGATGCCGCCGGGGCGCGCGATGACCGCATCGCGATAGCGGGTCAGGTGGAGCGCGAGCAGTCGGTGGAGTCGATCGTCGAACCGATGGTCGTCCGGATGTTGAGCCCGCACGCCCAGGCGGAGGCGCACATCGCCGACCCGGTGCGCGGCAGGATCCGGCGCTGCACGCCCGCCGGGATCGCCTTTGCGCAGCGAGCCATGGCGGCTCGACCCGACAGCACCGAGCTACTCGCGTCCATCACCGTGCCCAGCCTGGTCATCGCCGGGAGCCAGGACGCGATCATCCCGACGCCCGAAGTTCTTGACATGGCTGACCGCATCCCGGGGGCACGCTACGCCGTGCTCGACTGCGGCCACCTGAGCAACCTCGAGCGTCCCCGCGCCGTCAACCAGCAGCTCGCGGAGTTCCTCGCACCGGCGAGAATGGGGTCATGAGTCAGCTGCCCAAGGATCTCCTCGACATCCTCGCCTGCCCCCGCTGCCGGGGACCGCTCGCGATTGAAGCGGCGTCGCTGCGTTGCGACGCCTGCATGCTGCGTTATCGCGTCGACAACGGCATTCCCGTGATGCTCGTCCACGAGGCCGAGCCCGTCAACGGCCCGGAGCGTCCGGATCCGGACCAATGAGTGATCCGTCCGTCAGCTAAGCCGGATCAGACGGCGGCGCCGACCGCCTCGGTGGCGACCGATGCCGGAGCCGCGCAGAAACCCTCGTAGTCGATCGGCTCGGTGATGGAGGGATTCTCCCCGCACACCGGGCACTGCGGGTCACGCGGGACGCGGAACTCGCGGAACTTCATGGCCAGCGCATCGATATGCAGCAGCCGGCCGGTGAGCAGGTCTCCCGCGCCGGTGATCAGCTTGATCACCTCGGTCGCCTGAAGAACGCCGACGATTCCGGGGAGCACCCCGAGCACGCCCGCCTCGGCACATGACGGGGCTTCCTCTGGCGGCGGCGGTGAGGGGTAACGGCAGCGGTAGCACGGTGACTGAAAGGGGACCACGGTGGTGACCTGTCCCTCGAAGCGGAAGATACCGCCATCGACCATCGGCTTTTTGGCAAAGATGGCCACATCGTTGGCGAGATAACGAGTCGGGAAGTTGTCGCAACCGTTGACGATGATGTCGTACTGGTCGAAGATCTCGCGCGCGTTCTCGCTGCTGAGCACGACGTTGTGCTCGACGACGCGGACATCGCTGTTGAGCGCGGTGAGCGCGATCCGAGCGGACGCGGTCTTGAGCATCCCGATCCGGTCCTCGGTGTGCAGGATCTGCCGCTGCAGGTTGCTGCGGTCCACGGTGTCGAAATCGACGAAGCCGATCGTGCCGACGCCGGCCGCAGCGAGGTAGAGGGCGGCAGGACTGCCCAGGCCGCCGGCCCCGATGAGCAGGACGCGCGCGTCGAGGAGTTTCGCCTGGCCCTCGGCGCCGATCTCGGGGATGAGGAGATGCCGGCTGTAACGCTGCTGCTGCTGGGCGCTGAGAACACGGGGGACGATGAAGTCGAATCCCGCCTGCTTCCACGCGCCATAGCCACCCGCCATCGACTGCACGTCGGAATACCCGAGATCCTGGAGGGCACGAGCGGCGAGGAGCGAGCGAACCCCACTGGCGCAGTAGAGCGTGATCGGGGTGTCCCGCCTGGGAACCGTGTCCTCGATCCGGGTCTCGATGAATCCCTTGCTGAGATGCAACGCCCCGGGGATGTAGCCCTCGTCGAACTCACTGCGTTCCCGAACGTCGATGAGGGTGCGGGATCCCGCCGCAGCGCGCACCTGCTGCGGAGAAACCTCCGGAACGGTGCTGCGAGCGTCGTCGAGGAGGTCGCGCGAAGACTTGGCCATGCCGCCAGTCTACCCAAAAGCGGTAGAAACCTGACCTAGCTGGTCTGGATTCGGCTCAGACCTTGCGAGGGCGGCCGGCGGGCTTGCGTCCGCTGACGCCGCGGGTTGCCGGCCCGGCGGTCGCGGCGGGGCGTGTCCTTGGCCTGCCGACCGGGCGTTTTGCCGCTGTGCCGCCCGCCGCCTTGGGGGGCCGCCCGACCGGGCGTCTCGCCGGCGCCGTCGACGCCGCAACCGAAGCTGGGGCGGGCGCCATCGCCGCGAGGATCGTCCGTTCTGTCTCTTCGAGCCGGGCGGCGAGCGCGAGGACGCGGCTGCGCGCGGCGCGCGTGGCGGTCAGCGCGTCAGCGAGCGAAACCGGGGCGCCACCACTTCGCTTTTGTTTCTTTCCAGCCATGATCGCAGCGACCCTACCATAGACTGCGACGGTGGATCCGAGGCAAGCAGCGCGCCCGCTCGCGGCTCTGCTCGGCGCAGCCGGAGTCGACGCGGCGCTCACCCCGAGGTCGGCGGCCATCGCCGTCACGGCGATCCACTCGGACTCGCGTTTGGTGAGACCGGGCAACCTGTTTGTTGCGGTGCCCGGACGCCAGGCTGACGGCCATCAGTTCATCGCCGCCGCGGTCGCGCGCGGCGCCGTCGCCGTCGTGGCCGAACGTCTGCCGGAGGTGGCACTCGACGCCTCGATCCCCGTCATCACCGTCGCCAACACGAGACTGGTCGTCTCCGATCTGGCGGCCGCATTCCATGGCCACCCCAGCCGGAGCCTGTGCGTTGTCGGGATCACGGGAACCGATGGCAAAACCACGACGGCGACGCTCCTCTGGCACGCGTGGCGTGCCTCGGGGATTGCCGCCGCCTCGATCACCACCGTCGACCGCAGGACGGGCGACGGCATTGTCGCCAACCCATCGCGACAGACCACTCCCGAGGCACCCGAGTTGCAGGCGGAACTTGCCCGCATCCGCGATGCGGGCTGCACGCACGTCGCGCTCGAGACGTCATCGCATGCGCTCGAGATGCGCCGAACCGACGGCGTCGAGTTTCGCGCGGCGGTCTTCACGCGGATCACCACCGAGCACCTCGAGCTGCACGGCAGCCGCGACCGGTACCTCGCCGCCAAAGCCCGCCTGCTCGAGCACGTGTCGACGCGACCCGACGGCATCGCGGTTCTCGATGCCGGCGACTCATTCGCATTTCCACGTCTCGCTGCCATCCCGGTGGCGACGAGGCTCACGTACACCGACCTGCCCGACATCGACGCGGACCTGCGCGCCGACGACGTCGTCGCCGAGCCGGCCGGCGTCCGCTTCATGGCCCGGACCCCCTGGGGCGACACCGCCGTGCGCCTTCGCGTGACCGGCCGGTTCAACGTCCGCAACGCGCTCGCGGCGCTGGCGGCGGCCTGCGCCACGGGCGCGGACCTCGGCAGCGCCGTCCCGGGCGTCGAAGCCGCGGAGGCGGTCACCGGCCGGATGGAGCGCGTCGATCTCGGCCAGCCCTTCGCCGTGGTGGTGGACTACGCGCACACCAGCGACGCGCTCGAAACCGTGCTCACCGAGCTGCGTCCCACCACCTCGGGCAGGCTCTGGGCAGTCTTCGGGTCGGCGGGCGAGCGTGACCTCGAGAAGCGCTCGGCAATGGGATCGGTGGCCGCGCGTCTCGCCGATATCACCGTCATCACCGATGAGGATCCCCGCGGCGAGAACCGCGAGCGGATCCTCGAGCAGATCGCCGCCGGAGCCGTCGTGGCCGGCGGCGTCCGCGGCGACAATCTGTTCGTCATCCCCGATCGCGTGGAGGCGATCGGCTTTGCGGTTGCGAACGCCGCGGCGGGGGACACGGTGCTCTGCGCGGGCAAGGGCCACGAGAAGACGCTGGAGACCGCGACCGGCGAGATTCCGTGGGACGAGCGGGCGGTCGCAACCGCGGCGATCCGCCGCCGGCTCACCTGATCGGGTGCCGGTTCGGGATCCCGGACCGGCGCGGGTAGTCGTGCGGAGTGGGTGCGACCTTGGACACGCGCAGCACCCCGTTCGCCGGTGCTTCAGGACCATCCCCACCGCACGCGAACGCCGCGACCGCACACGCTGAGCGCGCCGCCGGCGCGTCTGCCACCAGTGCGCACAGGTTGCCCCCGATGTGGAGCAGGGGTAACGCGAGCTCGCACAGCACCGGCGGTGGCGCGGTCGCTCGTGACGTGACCAGGTCAAACCGTTCGCGCATGCCCTCTCGGCGCCCGGCGTCCTCGGCACGGAGCGCCTCCACGATCACCCCGGACAGGCCCAGCAGACCGGCAACGTGGTCGAGAAATGCGGTCTTGCGACGGTCGGAATCGAGGAGGGTCACCGACAGGTCCGGCCGGAGAATCGCGATGACGATCCCGGGCACGCCGCCGCCGGACCCGATGTCGACCACCCTGGAGTGCGGTGATGGCGCGGCCACCCGGAGCAGTTCCTCGACCTCGACGACGTTGCGCTCCCACATCGATTCGCGCGGGATCGAGGTCAGGTTGACACGCTCCGACCAGCGCTCGAGCTCATCGAGATAAGCGTCAAGAGTCGCGTGCATGTCTCCGGGGCGAACCGATCCCATGGCGCCGAGCCTAGCGCCCGTCCTCGAGGGTGGCGGCTCGGTGACGGTGGCTCGATAGCCTCCCCGAGCGACCCGCTCCGTGCGATCATGCAGAGAGCGATGGAGATGAACCCGGAACCGTCCGACCGGTGCCCGATCTGCAAGGGTGAGATGCTCTCGGTGCTGTACTACGGCGCCGATGGTGAGTCGGTCGGGGGCCACCGGATCTGTCCCGGCTGCGGACCCCGGACCGCGGTGGAGCTTGTCGCCGCTGACGAGATCCGCCGGCGCCTGCTGGAGCGCAAGGCCTCGTAAACCCCCGGTCGGGCACACACTTGCTCGATCGATCCGGTGCTTCTCGCATATTCCGCCTTCGGCCCTGTCACGCGGGCGTTACGGGCCGTGACGGCGCGATGACATGGGGAGGCGACCCCTCGACCCGATGGGAGACTGGCCGCGATGCGTCTCCCCCGTTTTCCGTTCGCCCATCACCGGCTCGCTCTGGCTTTGCCGTTCGCGCTGGCGCTCACCCTGATCGCCGCGCCCGCGGCCGCGGGGCCAACTCCCCCGGGGCTCACCGCGGCTCAGCAGGCAGCCGCCGCCGCGGCGAAGGACGCGCAGAACGCCAAGGACGCGGCCAACAACGCTGACACCGCCCTCTCCCTCGCGCGGGCCGCGCTGGCGGCGGCGAATGCTCACCTCGCCGTGCTCACCACGCAGATCAGTGCCCTCAACGCGACCATCGCCGCCGACACCGCGATCCTCCGCACCGTCGACGCGCAGCTCTCCGCCGACCGAGGACACCTGTCTGCGTACATCCGTCAGTCCTATGAAAGCGGGGGCTCGCAGGCGATGCTCGCCTACATCATCTCGGCGAACACCATCGCGGCGGCGATCCAGCGGGATGTGCAGGTCAACGAGATCTC
>Ga0070766_10000361_pt1 | contig 19506 bp, 17 predicted proteins | sample HubBroMetageWFT6_FD_69782 | JGI IMG/M metagenome (GOLD analysis project Ga0070766, IMG submission 69782) | Warmed and freeze-thawed soil microbial communities from the Hubbard Brook experimental Forest, New Hampshire - Hubbard Brook CCASE Soil... | ecosystem: Environmental > Terrestrial > Soil...
GGCTGCGGGCGAAAGCGAAGAGGTCAAATACTGTACAGCCTGCTACACCGGCAAATATCCGACGAGGCTCGTGGACGTGGAAGACATCGAGCCGGCAATGGCCGCCGGCGACTGAGCGATCCAGGAGGGCAACGTGAGATTCGCGAAGCAGCTGATGAACAAGTTGCAGCGCTTGCTGCGACGCCGCTCTGAACCCCAAGATCCCTATTCCTACGTTACTGCTGGACTGAAACGCGGGCCGAGTGGACGCTCGACGGCAGTCGCTCTGGAAGATCCGACGTCCAGACGCTTGCTGAACCTGTTCGGTCGGCGGGTAAACGACTGACCAACCGCTTTCCTTCCCCTGCCTGTTGCCGCTAGAACCCCGACTGAAACTTTTATGCGATAGTTGTTTCGTGCGCCACCAACCTTTTCCAAGGAGAACACACCGTGAATCACCCTCCCAGAGAAATGGTTGCTGCGGTTTGGTTCAGCCTGCTCATCGCCTTTTGCTGGTCCTTGCCCGCATTGGCCGGGCAAGATAACGCATACGTCCCGAATCACGGCAAGGCAATCGTTCTTTTCGACGGCGGCAGTCCCGGAAGCTTCGACAGCTTTCTCAAGACCAAGGGACTGAACAACGATCCCGAACACGTCTTCACCTTTGAGAACGGCGTGATTCATGTGTCAGGCACCGAGTTTGGATACCTGATCACCAAGCAGGAATACGCCAACTACTACCTGCGCGCCGAGTTCAAGTGGGGAGAGGCCACGCATGCTCCGCGCGAAGGCCAGGCGCGGGACAGCGGGATTCTCTATCACATTCAAGGTGAGCAGAAAGTATGGCCAACCTCGATCGAATACCAGATTTGCGAAGGCCAAACCGGCGACTTCTACATGACGGACGGCGCCGCACTGACCGGCACCGACGGAAAGCGCGAGACCGGGCCTCCCAATTCGGCCGCCCGGATCAAGCGAATTGGCGAAGGGCCGTGGCAGAACGTAACGGGCTACCGCGACCCAAACGGCGAGATCGAAAAGCCGCACGGCGAATGGAACGTCGCAGAGATCGTGGTGCAGGGCGATAACGTGAATCAGTATCTGAATGGCAAGCTGGTGAATGAAGGATCGAAGGCGTATCCATCCAGCGGCAAAATCCTGATCCAGTCAGAAGGTGCGGAAATCTACTTCCGCGACATCAAACTGTATCCCTTAAAGCCCTGATGTTCCGACTGGGGATCATGCCAGCAGCTTCTTCCGCACGTCTTCGATGTAGTGATCGGTCATGCCGGCGATGTAGTCGCACACCACCCGCGCCGGTTTTTCGTGCTGGGTCTTTTCGCGGTAGCTGGGTGGGAGAGCGTCAGGGTGTGCCACCAGAAAATCGAAGGTTTCGGTCACGACTTTTTCGGCTTTGTACTTCTCCGGCTGGAGCGGCTTGCTTTCGTAAAGCGTCTTGTAGAGGAACGCCTTGGCCTCGCGCCGTTCCTGCCCGACCTCATCGCTGAACGCGACCAGCCGTTCGGGAAGCTGGCGAACGTCCTCCACGCTGGTTACGCCTGACTTTGCTACGCGTGACCTCGTGTTCTCGATCAAGTCGGTCACGAAGCGGTTGAGCATGCGCTTCAGCGCTTCGTTGAACTTCAACTTGTCGGGCGCATCGGGATATTTCGCTTCCATCGCGACAAAGAAACGCTCGAACACGCGAACGTTTTGCCTGACATCCTCTAACTTGAGCAGCTTCGCCTCGTAACCGTCGTCGAGATCGGCCGTACTGTAGGCGATCTCGTCGGTCAGGTCGATGAGCTGGGCTTCCAGTGGAGGACGCAGGTCCAGCAGGTATTCCGATAGCTCAGGGTGCTCAGCCACGGAGTAATCATGCGAGTGCTTGATGATGCCCTCGCGCACTTCGAACGTCAGGTTGAGTCCGCGGAATTCGGCGTAGCGAAGCTCAAAGTCTTCCACAATGCGCAGCGCTTGCAGGTTGTGATCGAAGAATTCGCCATGGCGGTGCATCGCGGCATCCAGAGCCTTCTCACCGGCGTGCCCAAACGGAGGATGACCGATGTCATGCACCAGTGCTAGGGTTTCCACCAGGTCAACGTTGAGATCGAGCGCGGCCGCGATGGTGCGCGAGATCTGCGCGACTTCCATCGTGTGCGTCAGGCGAGTGCGAAAGTGGTCAGAATAGCGGCGGGTGAAGACTTGTGTCTTGTTCTCCAGCCGCCTAAAAGCCCGCGCATGAATGACGCGATCACGATCGCGTTGGAACGCGTTGCGGTAGGGGTGCGGCGGCTCAGCATAGCGCCGTCCGCGCGAGTCTTCTACGCGGACCGCGTAATTGGCGGGCATACTGCGAGTTTAGCAGCGAGATTTGCTTAGCTGCCAGAGGAGTTGTCAGGCGCGGGGAAAGACAGCCGCCGCCTGCGCGTACGACCTAGGGTTTGTTCGCAGCTGAATTTTGCTTGGCCAGCTTGACCTTTGCTGATTCGAGGTCCTTCTGTACTTTCGCCACCTCGTCATTATCGATCTCGGCGGGAACGGTCTTGTTCCATTCCTCTAATGCGCGCTGCCAGTGCGCAGTGGCCAGCTTCAGTCGGCCCGTTTTCTGATACAGGTCTCCCAAGTGTGCCTGCACGGTGGGATCGCTGCCGATCTTTTCCGACGCCCGGCGCAAGTTCTCTTCCGCAAGGTCGTAATTGCCCATGCGGTAGTAGACCCATCCCAGCGAGTCAAGGTAGGCGCCGTTCTGGGGATCGAGCGCAACCGCCCGACGAATGTAACCCAGGGCCTCTTCCAGGCGCGTATCCCGATCCGCCAGCATATATCCCAGGTAATTCAGGGCTTGCCCGTTCTTGGGGTCGTCAGCCAGGACTCTGCGAAAGGACTCTTCCGCGAGCTCGTATTTCTTCTGCCGCTCGTAGATGGATCCCTCGACGAAGATTACGTAGTCCTTGTCGTCCGGCTTGGTGGAGAGCTCCATCGCCTTATTGATATTGGCTTCCGCCTGCGGCCAGTCCTTAGTGCGGCTGTACATCTGGGCCAGCGCGATATAGACCTCGCGGTCGTCGACGGTGCCTTTCAGCATCGACTTCACTTGATCGATTGCAGCGCCCGGGTTACCGAGGTCGGCGCGCTGCGACGCCGCTACCATCTGCAACTGGCGATCATTGGGATACTTCTTGGCCGCCTCTTCGGCGGTGGTGGTGGCCAATTGCCACTGCTTCTGATCGCGATACGTCTCAACGATCTGCTGATAGCCGCGAATTGCGTTGTCGTCGCCAAGGTCGAACATCCGCCGGAAGGTGTCAATGGCCAATTGCGGCTTGTTGGACTCGCGATAGACGGTACCCAATCGCTCCAGGAAAATTGCGCGATTGTTCTTTTCGGAGGTGTCGTACTCCCCATTTGCATGCTCGGTCTTCTGCAGCAACTGGTTGAGGATCGTGATGGCATCGTCGTACTTGCCCTGCGCATCCTCGATCACCGCCAGGTTGTACTTCAACTCGAGCGATTCGGGCACTACCGCGCTGGCTTTCTTCAGGCACTCCTGCGCCTCGTCGAGCTTGCCGTTGCGACGATAGATCTCAGCCATGCGCATGTAGGTTTGCGCGTCGGAGGGGTCGGCCTCGGCGATGACCTTGTATTGCACCAGCGCAGCATCCGGCTGGTTGTCGTTCAGCAGGTTCTGCGCCAAGCCGCGGACCGAGTCCAGATTGTCGTGGTCCAGGTCGACGGCCTTTTGATACGCCTCAATTGCCTTCTTGTAGGCCTTGTTCTGTTCGTAGGTGTAACCGAGCGCGGAATACAGCTTTGCCGAACGGGCGCCCTCGGGGAAAGCGTTCAACACTTCCAGCGCTCGAGAGGTATCTCCTTCTTCGTTGTACAGAATCGACAGAGCCGTGACCGCTTCCTCGGAGTCAGGCTGGATCTTTACCGCGGTCTTGAATTCGTTTTCCGCCTTCACCAGATCGTTGTTCAATCGATAGAGGCGGCCAAGCAGGAGATGGTCTTCCACACTCTTGGGGTCGAGCCGAATGATTTCTTCATATTGCTCAATGGCCAGCTTCAGGATCTCCTGCGACTGGGTGCCCGACTGCATGTCACCCAAGGAGCGCAGGTAGATGCGGCCCAGCAGGCGGTGAGCCTCGAGATTATTGCCGTCGCGCTTGAGAATGTCCTGCGCTTCCAACACCGCGTCCTTGATGCGGCCGGTGCGAGCGTATAGCTCGGCCAGTCCTGCGTTCAGGTAGTCCGAAGTCGGATCGTTGTCGATGGCCAGGCGGTATTCGTCGATCGCCTTGTTGGCGTAGTCGGCGCGGCCATACATCGAGACCATTTCCTCGTAGATGTGCGCCATCGCGAAGTGGTAGTACGCAGCCGCTTTGTCGGGCTTAGTCGGCGTGCTTGGGGTGGTTGACGCCGGAGCGCTCTGGTTCTCGGGTGAAGCGGGCGTATCTTGGGCAACACTGCCCATCGACCATGCCAGCAGGAACGCCAGGAGGACAAAACGGATGCGAGTTAGCTTCATTCTGTAGGACCAGCCATTACACCAATTGGATGACGTGACGCTGCGGGGGTCTTCCTTATTTTAGCCTGATAAGCGGTGAGATGGGAAAATGCAGGTTCCTGCCGCCGCTGAATTGTTCACCTCGTGGTAAACCCGGCAAACCGTTGGACGTCGCGGTGGAGGAAAGGTTAAAACATCCGCATAGTACAAAGTGCATCAAAGCATTTGCTGCAAAGGGTTGCTTAAGAGTAGTAATGCTAGCTAAAAAGCTGGAGCGTTCGATGGAGACTTTGCTGTATTCGCGCATGAATTCGCCAGTTGGCCCGTTATTGCTGGGCGTATCAGATTCAGCCTTGCTGGTTCTTGCCTTCGATCGCGGTTTGCCTGAACGATTCGCTGGAAAGCCAATCAGCTGGCGAGAGTCTCGCGACGAAACGAAAGCCGTCCGCAGCCAGTTGGAAGAGTACTTCGCAGGCAAGCGGCGCGATTTCACGGTTCCGCTCGATCTTCGCGGTACCGATTTCCAGAAGCGATGCTGGGAAGAGCTGTTGCGTATCCCTTTCGGCGAAATCCGAAGCTACGCAGAAATTGCGCGGGCGGTGGGAAGACCCAACGCCTATCGCGCGGTCGGACAGGCCAACCACTACAATCCGATCGCGATCGTGGTTCCCTGCCACCGTGTGCTCGCGGCCGGAACGATGCTGGGCGGCTACGGCGGCGGACTAGCGACGAAAGCGTTCCTGTTGCGGTTGGAGGGCGCCGAGTTTCAAGACGATTCAACTGTGGGCCACCTCCAACCGCCATTGAGCTTTACCTAGCCGCACTCTCTAATTCAGGGGTCGCCGCCAGCAGCGTTCGCGTGTATTCGTGCCGAGGGGCGGTCACGATTTGCTCGGTGGTGCCCGATTCAACCAACTCGCCCTGCTTCATGACCGCGATGCGTGTCGCCAGATAACGCACGACCGGCAACGAGTGCGAGATAAATAAGTACGTGAGCTGAAATTCCTTCTGCAACTGGCGCAGTAAGTTTACGATCTGCGCTCCCACGCTGACGTCGAGTGCTGACACCGGCTCATCTGCGACAATGAACCGAGGCTGCAGCATCAGTGCCCGTGCGATTCCGATGCGTTGCCGCTGCCCTCCGCTGAACTCGTGCGGATAGCGAGCGAGCGCCGACTCATCAAGGCCAACGGCGCGGAGCATTTCAGCAGCCTGCTGCCGGCGACCGCGGCGCGACTCGCTGCCGTGAATCACAATCGGCTCGCACACGATCTGTTCTACCTTCATGCGCGGGTCGAGCGAGCCGTAGGGATCCTGGAAGATGATCTGCATATCGCGCCGAAGCCGGCGCAACTCACCTCCGCGCACTGCCAGGACATCGTGGCCGTCGAAGCGCACGGTTCCAGCGTCCGGCTCAATCAGTCGCAGCAACATTCGTCCCAGGGTGCTCTTGCCGGAGCCCGATTCCCCCACCAGTCCCAGGGTTTCGCCCGCCTCAATCGACAGCGACACCTCATTCACCGCTCGAACTCGGGCGCCGGAGGGAGTCCCAAGCGCACTCTGTCCTGATGGGAATGACTTCACCAGATGCTCGGCCTGCACGAGCGGCATGCCGCCGATAGTAACAAATGTCCGAATGGTTAACTTGCGTGTCGCTTGAAAGCCGCGCCAATAGGGTGGTTAGCACGATTCTCACAGCGTTGGCGAGGTTCGTTAGACTTGGCATCCTATTCACAAGAGGCGCCAGGAGCCGCAGAACTATTGGTCGATATGGCGGTCGCCAAAATTCTCGAATCGAGACTGCACTGTTTTTCGTCACCCGTCTGTGGACGAGCTGCACTCGGTTGAAAACAATGGAAATAACCCCGCACAAATTATGTTGACTTGGAAAATAGCAGGAGTAAAACAAACTCGTTCTTTGGCAGTTTCCAAGGTTTCCCGGTTGGTTGGTGAGTCCGGGGCTGAAGCGAATTCACTGTTCCGCGCCTGCAGCGCTATGGCAACAGAGGGAGCGCGACGGTCGATAGCAAACCGCTGGTTGAGGAAACAAGAAACCGTCAAAGGCAAGATAGGATCCCGAGGCGTTTGAGCCCGATTCCGGTTGGCAGTAAGCCCGGAGCCCAAGTTGAGATCGTACGTCGCGTACGCAAGTATCCGGCGACCACAGGTCGGCGAGGGTCTAAAGCGAACTGCCGGTTGAGAAGAGGGAGCAACATCACCTCGGGATTCTTATTTGACCCTCCTCACTCTTCCGCAACAGGTTATTGGCTTTTCCCATGGACGCCGCGGCATCACAGCGGCGTTCCCCTCGGCCTATTCCAACGCGGTCCACTCCCCTGGGTCCGTGCTATTCCGGCATACATCCAAGTCGGCTGATTTGCAGACCTCGATGGAATAGACCGGATGTATCTCCCACAACGATGCGCGCTTGGGATTGGGGCGAGAGTTCGCCGTGCAAGGGGTGTGGCTATTGTCGTAGAACAGCTGCCCCTTAAGCCTGACAGGCTTGCCCAGCGCGTTCAGCTTGTCCGGCGTCCAGTTCGTGGGCCGGTAGTGCGGACTCATCTCCGCTGTCGTACTGTGGCACTCATCGGTATCTGTTGCACTCGACATCAGTACGATATGGATGTCGTTAGGGGGATTGCCGGACATGTTGCAATTGACGGCCTCGCCACCCGTGGTGTCGGAGTAGTGCGCGTTCTTGATGAGGGCGACGTAGCTGACGTAATTGCCTTCGCCAAGATTTTCAACATCCTTTCGGTCTTCGAGTTTCTTGGGAACGTTCGCGCTTGCGCTTTGCGTCTGCAGGTCGAGCAATTGCTGGTAGGTAAGTACGTCCGGATCGTGCGTGGGAGCACAGAAATTGTTCTTGGCCGTGCTTTCAGCCTGGGCCGCCGGATCGGAGCTCCCTCCCCGAATTCCGCAATGATCGTCGCTGGCGGGATTGCGCACCCCATTGAACGGTAGTGTGCAAACCGGAGTAAACGTTCCTGGCTGTTGAATCCCCGGGGGCGGAGGTGGGGCGACGGGGGCGGTCGGTTTCAAGCTCGACAGCGCTCCGCCGCCCACCAGCGCGACAGCCAGCGGGATCATCGGACCAACCGTTCGGACAACGCTGGCGGCAGTCTTCGACTTCGTGCGAGGTGCCACCGTTGTAGTTGGTGGCACAGTCGTCTTTGTGGTTTTTCTTGGCGGCATGGCTAAACCTCACCTTCAATCGGCGAATAGGCCGTGTGCGAGCGCGGGCAGCGCACGCAACTCCCGGGGCTAGCTCTGGCTTCCAGTCGCCTGGTCGGCAGCCTGCTGCGCTTTCGCGGCATTCGTCGCAGTCTGTTGCACCGCCTGTTGCGCGTTAGCAGCGTGCACGGCCGCCTGGTTAGCGGCCGCCACGGTAGTTGCGGCAGCGGCTTGCGCTGCGGCTGCGTTGGTCGCGGCCTCATCGGCCGCCGCCTGAGCATCAGCCGCACTGCCGTCTCCGCCTGCGGCTTGCTGCTGCATCAGTTGAGGCTGGCTGTAGGAGATGCCCTTGCCCACGGCGTACGTGCTGGCGCTGATGCCCAGCAGCGTCAGAACTCCGGAGGGAATGTCGGGGAATCCAGGAGGCGACACCTTCTCGACCAACCCAAACAAGCTGGTCGCAACCACGAAGGTAAAAATCAACAGTTGGAACCGGGACATGCTGGCATCGCCGTTCGCTTCGCTGAGCAACTGACTCAGGTCGATCTTCCCGGTCCAAATCATGAAGATGATCGTCGCCCCCATGGCGGCGAGAAACAGACACAGCATGATTCCGCAGATCGATGCCATCCAACCCATGAATGTCATAACTTCCTCCTAGTTGATCTTTGCATTCCTCGCAGCCCAGGCTTTTCCCGCAACGTAGATCCCGCTACTTCCACCGAACACGTAAAGCCAGTTGGCGCTGACGTCAGGGAGGTTCCCGCTGGTCGTGCGGGCCACCTCACCAAGGTAGCTGGCGCTGGCAGCGAGGGTTGCCAGCAGCAACTGTATTCGTTCGGGACTGGTCTGGCCTGTATTGTTTTTCTGACTGAAGAGGCCGGAAAGGTTAATGCGGCCGGTGAGCATCTGATAAAGGAGTGTGCCCCCGAGCGCATAGAGAAAGCCCAACAACTCGAAATGGAGAATACGAGCTATTGACATAGAAACTGTCTCGTTGAAAGCGTGCCGCACGTTACCACACTCGCTAGTCGCACACAACAACTATCTGAACTATCTGAAAGGAAAGCCCTTCCGCCGTTGTGGTGACCACGAAGGTGCCGAGACGGCCCGACAGCCCACGCTTTACTTTTGCCCAGCAGCTTTGGCCGCTTTGGCAGCCGCGGCCTGCGCGCGGAGCTTTTCCGCCCAGGCAGTAAATGCCGCCAGGGTCGCTTCCCTCAGAGTCAATCCCTGGCCCGCGGCCATCATCTTGATGTTGCGCTTTTCATTGTCGGACAGGCGAACCTGAAGCAGGTTTCTTTCGGTCTTGCGTGCTTCGTCTTTCATTCTGTATTCACACCTCTTTAGAATCAGCTGGTTAGGCGGAAATCGCTCACAAGTAGTTGATTCCAGGCGCCTTATACGTATCCATTTGAACTGCAAAGGGTTAGCCTTGATTTGGAGCGTTTTTCGAGGCCCAAGATATCATACAACACATACAAGTCATACAACAGGTTGGCATACATTGCATACTAGTATGACAGAGTTTTGTCATACATTCCATACAAGTATGTACCGATCCAGCCGCAGCCGCAGGGCACGCCGAGATGTCAGAGAGCCGTTTCCGGTCCACGGAATGGGCGGGGACCGAGGCAAGAGACACAACTCCCTCTCCTCGCGGTGAATGTTCGCTCAACGGAGGCGGATGCGAAAGGGCGCCGGTCACGGTGGGATGTGATAAACGGAAGGTGTCAGTGGCCGGTAGTGGGTTGCGAAGAAAAGGCCCGCGTAACCCGAACGAGGAGACGTCGGTAGTTGTGACGAAAAGCCCCACCCGGCCACAAGAAGGCCGGATGGGCCACCCGCCGTTCACGGGCCACACGGTCGGTGCGGCGAAGGGCAGGGACACCAATCGCTTCCCCCCGTTTGATGTGTATCGCGGCCGAGGTTGGGAGCGCCAGAGAAATCAGCAGGCCGGGAAAACTAAAGTAACCAATCGCGGATAGTTGTCAGTTGTCGGTGAACGACAAGAGACCCACCCGGGCAAAATCAGGCCGGATGGGGCATCTGACTCAAGATTGTTTGTTCTTGGGAGAGTCGCCGGGTGGGCCAAGGCCCAGGAAGCAGACCTGGCCCTTGGGGGCCGACTAAGGTGGGAACCCGTCCGTCATCCACTGGGCGAATAGTTCAATGCGAGATTGCGGCCAAGGGCCTTCTCCTCTTGGAGGTGGGGGCGGCATTACCGCGCCGCCGATTCCCCGAATGCGATCGTAGATGGCGGCAGCGTGCTTTTTGACGTCATCGTAACTTGCCAGGTTGAACGCCGGGCTCATGCCTTGAATGTCTCGTTCGGTAAAGAGCGGGCGAATGTCTATTTGAAAGCTCGTAGTTTTCGTCATTGCGCCTCACAGGTATTGGGTTATACGGATGTCGCGGTATCCTTCGTGAATTCAAAAATTCCTGCGTCTTGACGTCGGGGGGGTTGGGGCGACTGTAGATTGCTCTTTGTTGGGAGAGGCTGAGGTATGTCGTCCCCGGGGGACTCGGGGAATCTTGCAAGGCTTCCGCAGCGTTGAAACGCTGGGCTTTCTTATAGCGTCCCGCGGGGCGGGGCTCGACGGCTTCCCGGGTTGGCGAAGGTCAAAGACCCACCCGGCCAAAGTCAGGCCGGATGGGCCACCCGTCGGTTGCCCCGGTTCCCGAACCGGCGAGCCTGATGCTGATGATAAGCGGACTGGCTGGCATCGCGGGCGTCGCTCGCCGCAAACGCTCCTGCTGAGGTGACAGCTATTCAATTCGAAAGCCGCCTGGTGGCGGCCTTTTTTATTTGAAACGCAGGGCTTCCGACTGCAGCCAAGCGGGCCGGGGTCATCGAGAAGTTGTCAGTCGGCGTGGGTCAGTTATTCGCGAAAGTCAAAACACCCACCCGGCCAAAATCAGGCCGGATGGGCCACCGGCCTTATGCCCTAAAAAGCGTGGCAATCTCGGGATCGCTTACGTAGTCGAACGCGGTAAGCCCCTCGTTACTGCGATTGTGGACATTCGCACCAACGTCCAGCAGGTACTTGACGACGCCGTAGTGCCCTTTGTAGCAAGCCGCCATGAGCGCCGTTACTCCATCGTCTCGTGCGGCGTCGAATTGAGCATTCACACTGACCAGTAATTGCAAACATTCCAGATGTCCGTTCTGTGCTGCCAAGTATGCGGCCGAGATCCCTTGCGCATTTTGATAATTGGCGTCGTTGTCATGCTGAACGATTCCACGGAGTATCTCGGAGTGCCCGTAGGCTGCCGCCTTCACCATAGGCCGATAGCCCCAATGATCCGACGCATGGATGTCTGCCCCCGCCGCGAGGAGGTCCGCCGCCAGCTCGGTATAACCATGATGGGAAGCCATGAGCAAAGCTGAAAGTCCCTCGCTTTCTTCCCTAACGTTCACATCAGCCCCATTTCTGATTAGCAGTCTGGCAATATCTGGGGTCTCCCGATTTATTGCAAGCAGCAGGGCAGAAGGTGGCCGTCGCCCTTGAAAACGTTGCGCGCCGCGATTCAGCAGCTCTTCAACAAGGAATCCGTTGGGGTAGTCGACAGCGAGTACCAGCGGCGAATATGCTTCGCCATTTGCGCCGTCAGGACGGGCTCCCGCGTCCAGCAACTGTTTCAAGATGTCGCCTCGTCCCGAATGAGCTGCAAGCGCCAGGGCCGACTCGCCCGTCGCATCCTGCTGGTTAGGATCACTCTTCGCTGCGAGCAGCTTGGCAACTTCCGATTCATCCCCGAGGCCAGCCCTCACAGCTAGGTTATCTTGAGGCCTAAGCGGGGATGCCACCGCGGGGTCATCTGTGTAGCCAATTCCTGCTTCGCAGGATTGCATGAGGGTTTCTACATTGAAATTCATCGCGGTGGCTAATTGCTCACCGTTTTCTGCGATGAGTTTCAACGCCAATTGCCAGCATTGCCTCGCTTGGAACTTGTAGTGGCGCGAGACGCTGGTTGGCAACGCATGCAGATGAACAAGAACTTCTGCGAGGTTGATAAGAAGGGCAGGCCACAGAAGTAATTCTTGGGAACGGGCGATATTGACTGCCCTCTTTAGGTTTTCCACGGCGAGATATCGAGCGCCGAGCTTAACCTGATTCAGCGCCATGGCGTTCAGCACGGGGACAAACTTCTCTTCGCCTCCTCCGGTAAACCGTAGTAAGGCTAGGGCCTCTCTCCACAAAGTGTTGGCATCTTCGCGCCTGCCATCCTTTTCCGCTTCTTGGGCATGCAACTTTGTTCGCGCCAAGACTTGCTCCGTGTCCGTGCTGTACTCGAATTCTCGTACGTTGAGGTTTTGACGAATCCCCTCCGGGGGCACGGTTCCATTGACGCGCGCAATCCAAAGCACTTTGCCAGGCTTCTTTCTCGAGAACCAGTCGAGTTCCGCGATAACATTTTCAGAGTTCACCGAATTGGGAGTACAGACGAATACTAGGGAATTCGCCTCACCCATTCGAAGCGCCATCCATGCCATCCAGCCAGGCATTCCAGGAGCCCATCCATCAGGAATCTTTGGAGCGTCTCCCCTAAATCCCATGAGCATCGACATACGACTAATGGAGTTTGGACCCAGGTCCGGAGGGAAGAACTGGGGGTGCGGTGTATCTAGAAGAATGGCCTCTCGGACTTCGTGTTCTTTGCCCACCTCTCCCAACGCCTTCGTAAGTTCGGGATCAATCGGATTCCTGGGCAATTGGTCGAGGTTGATCTCATCGGCCAAAGAGCTCTTGGCAATCGCGTCGCGTAGTTCATTCGCAATTCGAAAATCAACGGACGCATAGGAGATGAAGACAGGCAGCTCACACTGGGGAAGCTGACGTTTAACCATCAGCGCCTCCTCCTCCCTCGCTGGGAATCGAGAGGATATCGCGGCTCAAGGCTCGGGTCAAAGCGGAATCAAGGCATTCAATTAAGAGCGTTGTACCTATGCCCCTCAAAGGGGTATATTCCCGTGCTTCTTGGGTGGGTTCTTGTCGCGCTTGTTTTCCAGCATATCCAGAGCCTGGATCAGCTTGCGGCGGGTATCGCGGGGGCGGATTACGGCGTCTAGGTATCCGCGCTCGGCGGCGACGTAGGGGTTGGCGAAGCGGTCGCGGAACTCCTCGATCTTGGCGGCGCGATCGGCCTCGGGATTTTCTGACTTCTCCAACTCACGCTTGTACACGATGTTGACCGCGCCTTCGGGGCCCATGACGGCGATCTCGGCGGTGGGCCAGGCGTAGTTGACGTCGGTGCGAATGTGCTTGGAGGCCATGACGCAATAGGCTCCGCCGTAGGCCTTGCGGGTGATGACGGTGATCTTGGGCACGGTGGCTTCGGAGAAGGCGTAGAGCAGCTTGGCGCCGTGAGTGATGATGCCGCCGTACTCCTGCTGGGTGCCGGGGAGGAAGCCGGGCACGTCCTCGAAGGTGATGAGCGGAATGTTGAAGCAGTCGCAGAAGCGCACGAAGCGCGCGCCCTTGATGCTGGCGCTGATGTCGAGGACTCCGGCGAGGAAGTTGGGCTGGTTGGCCACGATGCCGACAGGCTTGCCGTTGAGGCGCGCGAAGCCGATGACGATGTTTTTCGCGTAGTGTTCCTGGACTTCGAAGAAGTAGCTGTCGTCGACGACGTGATGGATGACGTCTTTGATGTCGTAGGGAATGTTCGACTCGGCGGGGACGAGCGTGTCGAGGGCTTCGTCGGCGCGATCGATGGGATCGGTACAGGCCTTGCGCGGCGGGTCTTCGAGATTGTTCGACGGCATGAAGCTGAGCATCTCGCGGATCATGCTGAGACACTCGGCGTCGTCGTGAGCGAGGAAGTGGGCGACGCCAGACTTGGCGTTGTGGGTCATGGCTCCGCCGAGCTCGTCTTTGGTGACCTCTTCGTGGGTGACCGACTTGATGACTTCGGGGCCGGTGATGAACATGTACGAGGTCTTGTCGACCATGAGAATGAAGTCGGTCATGGCGGGGGAGTAGACCGCGCCTCCGGCGCAGGGACCCATGATGGCGGAGATTTGCGGGACGACGCCGGAAGAGAGCACGTTACGGAGAAAGATGTCGGCATAGCCGGCGAGCGACATCACGCCTTCCTGGATGCGCGCGCCGCCGGAGTCGTTGAGACCGATGACGGGCGCGCCGACGCGCATGGCCATGTCCATCATCTTGACGATTTTGGCGGCGTTGGTTTCGGAGAGCGAGCCGCCGAAGACGGTGAAGTCCTGAGCGAAGACGAAGACGAGGCGGCCTTCGATGCGGCCGTAGCCGGTGATGAAGCCGTCGCCGAAGAACTTTTGCTCGTCCATGCCGAAGTCGTTGCACCGATGGGTGACGAGCTTGTCGGTCTCTTCGAAGGTTCCTTCGTCGAGCAGGAACTCGATGCGCTCGCGGGCGGACATTTTGCCCTGCTTGTGTTGCGCGGCGCGGCGAGCTTCGCCCCCACCGGCCTCGGCGAGCGAGTCGCGGCGCTTCAGTTCGGCTAGCTTCTGCTCTAAGTTCATGCGGGGATTATAAACAGCGGGGAGAGAGCCGGGATGTGACGGGTGAACGTGTGGGAAAGCAATTAGCAATTAGCGATTAGCAATTAGCTAAACCGACGGCAGGCACGGACACCCCGCGCCCAAGAGAAGGGGCGCGAACCTGGGAACCCGGCGAATATGTGGCAGACCCCGCCCTACCGCCAAAAGAAGGCGGTAGAACGGGGCGCCCGAATCCTTAGTAAGGGGCCGATCAGGCGAAGTGTTGCCAGCCGCCTGCGGGGAGGGGGTGGGAGTTGCCGTCGGGCGTTTGGAGTTTGATGTGGCGCCCGCGAGTGATTTTGCCGATGCGGGTGATCGGGACGCCAGCGATTGTGCGGGGGATGCGACGGGCCGGAGGAGCAGTGAAGAGGAGCTCGTAGTCTTCGCCGCCGTGCAGGGCGTATTGCAGGCCGTCATCGCCAGGCACTGATGGTAGGGCTGATGCTTCGATCACCGCTCCGACACCGCTTTCGTCGCAGATGTGGCGGAGGTCGGTGGAGAGTCCGTCACTGGTGTCGATCATGGAGGAGGCGAGTTTCTTTTCGCGCAGGAATTTTCCGATGGCAATCCGCGGGTCGGGATAGAAGTGCCGTATGTGCGCGGAGGGGCGCAGCTTCTTGCCTCTGCGAAGTTCTTGCAGGGTGGCGACGGAGGCACCGAGGGTTCCGCTTACATAGATGATGTCACCGGCGCGAGCGCCCGAGCGCAGGATAGCTTTGCCGGTGGGGACGGTGCCGACCACGATGATGTCGGCGAGGATGCCATCCGGAGATTGTGCGGTGTCGCCTCCGGCGAGGGTGACGGAGTATCGTTTGGCAAGTTTCAGAAATCCGCGGATGAAGTCGTCGACCCAGCGCTGGGGCAGGTCGTGAGGAAGCGCGAGCGAGAGGAATGCGGAGTGTGGAGTGCCGCCCATGGCGGCAATGTCGCTCAGTCCGCGAGCCAGGCAGCGGTGTCCGACCGAGTCTGCGGGGTGCCACTCGCGGCGGAAGTGGACGCCCTCCAAGCTGAAGTCTGTGGTGACCAGGATTTCGTGTCCGCGAGGGACGGTTAAGACGGCGCAGTCATCGCCGATTCCGCGAGCAGGTTTTTGGTGGCCTGAGGAGGCTGCGCGCCGGATTCGCTGAATGAGTTCGGGTTCTTTCACGGGCATGTTTGCCAGCCCAATATACGCTTTCAGGAGACCGTGGATTTTGGAGTCCTTAGGACGTGGTGCTGACGGCTCCGGATTCGTATCGAGAGCGGCGACCGCGGGTTTGCGCATTGCCTAAGACTCTGTCGCCCCTACGGGGCTGGTTCCTGCTGAGAGGCTGGAATTGGCGTGCTGGTTGCCACCTTAGTGGTATTAAATGTGACGGAAAACATTGACTGCGCCGTCCCCGCTCTGTTACGGTTTGGTGTCTTCTAATAACTGACCAGGCGCCCGGGTTCGATTGAGGCCACATCGCCGGGTGGAGAGTTAATCACCTCTTAACTCTTCTAGGTCCCATTAAATGGAAGTTTGGGCTAGCTAGGTACAACGTTCCGGAAAATCATAGGCAGTAGAAACGGTACCGGAACGATTTTAAACTGAGGGTTACAGTATTGCGTAAACGCTTTTATATCCTTTTCGTAGCTCGAGATGCAGAGGGGCAGCTACGGAAGATCCCAATTCCCCTACATTACCTTTATGTCTTCATGGCGGGTGCCTTGATCGGTATGACTACGATCACGGGCATGGCCGGGTCGTACGCGCGTATGTTGTTCAAGGTTGCGAGCTTCAATCAGTTGCGGACCGAGAAGACAGCGCTGCAGAACCGCTATTCGCAACTCGAACAAGTCAGCCACGAGAAAGACATTCAGGTGGCCTCGCTGGGATCGATCGCCAATGAAGTGTCGGTGATTTACGGGCTCAAGCCGAATGCAAAGCTGCTGGCGGAAAACGATCAGCCGCTAAAACCAGAACAGGTCAATGACGCCATCAACGGACTCTACGCGCTCCGGACTTCGGCGATGAACGGAGCTGCGACGGCGGGGTTGGGCATGGGCTTAAACCGCCAAGCATCGCTGTCTGACTGGGTAGCTGCCACTACAGCGCCTACGTTGTGGCCCGTCATGGGGCCGATCACGGGGCCGTTTGGCGCGCGCATCGACCCTTTCAACGGTGAAGGTGCGTTCCACGCTGGGGTCGATATTTCCTGCCGTTATGGCCAGCCGATCATGGCGCCCGCAGATGGTGTCGTGACGTATGCAGGCTTCTTCAGCGGATACGGTCGCATGCTGATCGTAGATCATGGAAATGGGATTAGCACGCGCTACGGACATCTCTCGGGCTTTGCGGTGACGGATGGACAGACGCTGCGCAAGGGCGAGGTGATCGGATACGTGGGCATGAGTGGCCGTAGTACAGGCGCTCATTTGCATTATGAAGTGCGCATCCACGACACGCCGGTCAATCCCTACAAGTACCTGCGTACGGCCGTCAGCCCGGCTTACGGCGGAGGCGGGTAAACTACTTCGAGCTTTTAGGATTGGCAGCCGCCGGAGCGTTATCGACCGGCGGCTTTGCTGTTTCTGCGCCGAAATCGACCGGCGTTTCGCTGACGATCTTCTTGAAGAAAGCGAAGGGAACGCTTGCCGAGAGGACAACCTCGTTCTTTTCGGGCTTGACCTGAAAACTGTCGAAGGCCTTCTTGACGTCCGGATCGGGACCGCCGCCGTCCATGGAAATATCGAGGCTGCGGAAGAGCACGAGGAAAGTGCTGACGCGGTCAGCAAAATTGCGCGCCTCGTTGTCGTTTTGCAGAATCACCTGGGCCCGGAGATGAACTTCGTTCAGCGGGCGAGCGGAGGCGACTACCGTGCTGCCACGTGGAAGCAGACTGCTCCAGGACCCGGGCAGCAAGAGTTCACTGCGATCCTGCGCTGCGCTGTTTGCGGGAATGTGGGCGATGGTCCAGACGACGCTTCCCAGCGGAACGCGAGAGTAGTAGTCGCGCACTACTTCCGGTCCCGGGAATGGCAGGGCCGCTTGCTTGTAGCGGTCCACCATGCCATGAATGGCGTCGGTCCCTTCGGTGTTTGAAGCCGCTGCGGTGTCCACGCCCAACAGCACGACGCGCAGAGTGCGATCTTCCAGCGGGATGACGTAAATGTCAAAGTCGTTGTAGCGCTCGACGCTGTTGGACAACTTGCGGAGGTACTGGCTGACGCGCTGGTTGTCGAACTGACCCTGCAGGATCTCACTGTAGCGGGTTTCGGATTCGCGATTTCCAGCGGTGTGTCCGTAATGAATCGCGAGGGCGGCACGGTTCAGATCGCGTTCGAATTCAAAGCCGGTCTGGCGGACGAATTCCTCGTACTCCGGCTCGCGGTCTTTTGGGGGCTTCTTGCCCAGATCGGTGAGCAGGCGGACGGGCTCAAGATTGACGTAAAGAACGGCGTCTGCATTGGGCAGGAGGCGGACGGCATCGGGAGCGGCGCGCTTGCGAAGCAGGAGGGCGGCAACGATGGCGCCGAGAACGAGGATGACGGCGAAGGCGATCCAGAGGTTACGCCTGCGATTTCGCATGGATGAGAGTCGATCATACGGGAATCGGCATCCAATTAGTCAAGACTGCGAAAATTGGGTAGAATTGAGTCGACCGCTTTACAGCGCCTGCCGATGGCGGGCGCGCTCAGCAGAATCCCCAGCCCCAAGGCCCCCGGGAGTGGCGAGTTGCAGGTCGCCGTTACTTGCAAAATCGAATGGTTTGAGTGGTTTACGCTGATTGGAAGTCAGGTTGCCAGGGGAACGTCCTTGTGATAGTCTTTATGTTTGTCCCAGCGGGCAGGGAGAACTATGCTTGCTTGGGGCACGTGCCTTTATAAGGCAGTTCGCTGGCGTAGCTCAGCTGGTAGAGCATCTGATTTGTAATCAGAGGGTCGGGGGTTCAAATCCCTTCGCCAGCTCCAGATTAGACCTGAGCGCGCCACGAGGCGTAGCAGCAGAAGCAAGCCAAGCAGGACGCAGAGCTCTCCAAGAGAACTGAACCCAGCAGGAGCTTCCGAGAATTGATTTCGCGCGGCGACGGCAGCGCGCGGCGTTTGCGGATTTTTGCCGGGTGTTGGAATGCGGCTCTTTGATAGCGGGATTGGCGGTTCCGGCCGGTGTTTCTGCTCGGCAGGATGTGCACAGGTGGCCGAGTGGTTAATGGCAGCAGACTGTAAATCTGCCGCTCCTAGCGGGCTACGGAGGTTCGAATCCTCCCCTGTGCACCAGGATTGGGAATGAAGCGGCTGTGGATGGCCTTGGGCGTGTTCGCCGTGCTGATGGTTCTGACGTGGATCACGATCGACGATCAGAAGTTCCGGTTGGCAGCGCTGGCGATACTGGCGATGTTTGCGGTGCGCACCTGGAGCCATAGCAGGAAATTGCAGAGCGAAGACGAGAAGGACCGGCGAGAGTAACTTGAGCCGTTTTGCAAGCGTGAGCGGAGCGAGAGCTTGCAGGCGAAATCCTGAGCGCAGCGAAGGATCTCAAAGTAGCAAGGCGGGAGTAACTCAGTGGTAGAGTCACAGCCTTCCAAGCTGTTGGTCGCGGGTTCGATTCCCGTCTCCCGCTCCAGAGTTCCGAAGCAGATTTGAGTGGTGACGAGTTTTGGATGGGTGAAGCCGAGGACGCTCGCCGGACAGCGAGCGCCGGAGGCGAGGGCGAAGCGGCGAAGCGTTGCGAAGCCCTTAGAGATAAAGCTGATGTAGCTCAGTTGGTAGAGCACTCCCTTGGTAAGGGAGAGGTCATCGGTTCAATCCCGATCATCAGCTCCAGAGATTTGCGGTAAGGGAATGGCGGAGCTGAAGGCTTCGCTGGGAATTTTAGTGAACGCTTCCATGACGCAATCAGAAACGCGGATTCCGTTTCAGCAGCCCGTGCTTGGCGTGGAAAAACGGGAAGAGTTCGCGCATCTTCAGTCGGCGATGGAGCGGATTTTCGCGGCGGGTTCCGTCGAGAAGTTTTTGCGGCTGCTGCGGAGTAAAGGCGTTCCGATTCGCGATTTCGATCGGGTTTTGCGGGAGACGTTGCTGGAGCGGGCCGACGCGACGCTGGCCAAGAGTGGCAAGAGCGCCCGGCAGTGGTATGACGCGGTTTCGGTGAGCGACCAGGCGCAGATTCGAGAGTTTTATTTAACCGCGCTGGAGGCAGTTGATCTGCCCCTGCGAGAGAAATTTAAACAACTTTACCGGTATTACTAGGAAGAGTTATGGCGAAAGAAAAATTTGATCGCAGCAAGCCGCACGTAAACGTAGGGACGATCGGGCACATCGATCATGGCAAGACGACGTTGACGGCGGCGAT
>Ga0070766_10000362_pt1 | contig 19493 bp, 18 predicted proteins | sample HubBroMetageWFT6_FD_69782 | JGI IMG/M metagenome (GOLD analysis project Ga0070766, IMG submission 69782) | Warmed and freeze-thawed soil microbial communities from the Hubbard Brook experimental Forest, New Hampshire - Hubbard Brook CCASE Soil... | ecosystem: Environmental > Terrestrial > Soil...
AAGTGGGCGGCATGAGCGGCGAGATAGTGTAACGCAGTAAGGCGAAAAAGTGAGCCAACGGCACCGTGGCTGTTACCTGAAATGTTCAGGACAAGACTCAAATGTGCGCGGGTGCGGGCCCACATTGTTCCGATCTGTAAGTTTTGTTTCTGGGTTATAATCTGGCCACTCGATGAACCTGTCTCTTGGCTCCCGGCTTGGTCCGTATGAAATTGTGGCGCCTCTGGGTGCTGGCGGCATGGGAGAGGTCTATCGCGCCCGCGACTCCCGCCTTAAACGTGAAGTTGCAATCAAAGTATTGCCGCAGGCATTTTCTCGTGACGCCGAGCGGCTGCGCCGCTTTGAGCAAGAGGCTCTCGCCACCGCGGCCTTGAATCATCCCAATATTCTTGCTGTCTTCGATATCGGCACAAGCGAAGGTGCACCTTATGTTGTGTCGGAGTTGCTCGAAGGTGAAACTTTACGGGACCGGCTGCGCGGCGGAGCACTCGCTACTCGCAAGACTCTGGATTACGCCTTGCAAATCGCCCGCGGTCTGGCTGCGGCGCACGAAAAAGGCATTATTCATCGCGACCTCAAGCCAGAGAATTTATTTCTGACGAAAGATGGCCGGGTCAAGATCCTCGACTTCGGCCTGGCCAAACTGACGCAGGCCGACTCCGGCGATCACGCCTCTTTACCCACCATGACCCACGCCACGGAAGCGGGCGTGGTGATGGGAACAGCCGGGTACATGTCGCCCGAGCAAGTGCGGGGCGTCGCGGTGGACGCGCGTTCCGACATCTTCAGCTTTGGCGCGATTCTTTATGAGATGCTCTCGGGCAAGCGCGCCTTTCATGGCGACACCGCCGCCGACACAATGAGCGCAATCCTGAAAGAAGATCCTGCGGAGTTGAACGAAACCAACCGCAATGTTTCCCCGGCACTCGAGCGGATGGTGCACCATTGCCTGGAGAAGAATCCCGAGGCTCGCTTTCACTCGGCCAGCGATATTGCGTTTGATCTGGAACACCTGACTGGAGTGTCGGGCACAACAGCGAAAATCACGACGGTTGCAGGCAAGCGGGAGGGGGGCAAGCTGATCGCGCTGCTGGCGGGCGGTGTCGCAATCGCGCTGTTGTCGCTGGGGCTGGGGTGGTGGCTGGGCCGGAGCGGTGGGCCGGCGCCATTGGCGGAATATCAACAGATCACCTTTCGTACGGGTTCCATCGGGAATGCGCGGTTCACGCCAGATGGCAGCATTGTTTACAGCGCATCCTGGGAAGGTGGCAATGTCCAGCTTTATATGTCGCGCACCGATGATCCGGGATCGCGCGAGCTAGGAATCAAGGATGCGGAGCTGCTTTCGATCTCCAAGGGTGGGGAATTGGCGATTCGGCTCAACACCGAGTATCACAGTGGCTACGCGCGCAGCGGTACGCTGGCACGGGTCCCCCTGAGTGGAGGCACGCCCCGCGAGGTGCTGGACAACGTTGGGGACGCCGACTTTGCCGCGGACGGGAACAGTCTGACAATTATCCGCTACGTCCCGGAGAACAACCACTGGCGTTTGGAGTACCCCATCGGCAAAGTGCTTCTCGACAGCATCAACTGGCTGAGTCATCCGAAGATTTCACCGGATGGCAAGTGGATCGCGTTTGCTGATCACGAAAATCCGGGAGGCGACGACGAGGGCTCGCTGGCAGTGATCGGCGCCGACGGTAAGGAGCAAGAAAGGAAGCTTTCTTCCGGCTGGACATCGCTGCAGGGAATTCTCTGGTCTCCAGCGGGCGATGAGATCTGGTTTACCTGTACCAACACTGGAGAGGCTTCGAACCCGCGCGCGGTAACGCTTTCGGGAAAGCTGCGGACGATGGCAAACGTGCCGGGAGGGATGTGGCTGGAAGACCTGCGGAATGGCAAGGTGCTTACCGTGACCAATCACGAGCGGCTTGGAATTCGGGGGATGGCACCTGGAGGAAAAGAAGAACACGAACTGGGGTGGTTTGGCTGGTCGGAGTTGCGCGACATCAGCCGGGACGGCCGGAAGATATTGTTCGAAGAAGAAGGGGACGGTGGTGGACCGAATTACACCGTCTTTCTGCGCGATACGGATGGGTCGCCACCGGCACTCATCGGCGAGGGACGCGCGATGGCCATCTCGCCCGATGGAAAATGGGTGATCACGAGAGCAGCCAAGGGCGGGCCGCTGAACCTGGTGCCGACGGGCGCGGGCGAAGCAAGGCAGCTTACACACGATGCTGTAAGCTATGAGGGCGCTCGTTTTCTGCCAGATGGCAAGCGGGTGCTAGCATTGGGAATTGAAGCCGGGCACGGCGGGCGCGACTACATGATTGACGTGAGCAGCGGAGATTCCAAGCCCGTCACTCCCGAGGGTTTTGCCGGTATTGTAATCTCGCCCGATGGCCATAGCGTGGCGGTGCGCGGACCCGATGGAAAGCGCGGGATTTGGCCGCTCGAAGGCGGTGATTTTCATCCTATACTGGGGCTCGAATCGAACTATGTGATTATTGGCTGGACGCCTGACCAGCAGTCGGTATATGTGGCTCCCATCCTGCGGGAGGCGAAGTCATCGAAGGTCTCCCGAGTGAATATACAGACCGGAAAAATGGAACCGTGGAAAACCTTCGGGGAGGAAATGGGCGCAGGAGTCTCGACCGTCGTTGCGCCTCATCTTTCAGGCGATGCGAACGCCTATGCATACCTCTACGTGCAGGTACTCTCGGAGGCGTATGTAGTGACTGGGTTGAAGTAGCTGGTGCCTGCCCGGAAAAGCCGCAATAGGCAAAACCAGAATCGTCCGCGACTCCCTTTGATTGCGGCGCCCCGATTCGCATCACGCGTAGCCTTTCTTCTTCCAAACTTCCCAGTCGGCGCGGACCGTTTGCAGCATAGTTTCGGCGGCATGGTGCAGCCACCTGCCTTTTTGTTTATCGAGATGGCGCATGATAGCCTTGCGCGCGGGTGGAGTGCCGAGATGGATGTTGGCAGTTTCCCATCCCATGGAGTGAAGCAGCCGTAGTTCGGTGTCGGGGCCGCGCAGGGATGCCAGTTCGATGCGCGAGCAGTGAGGACCGAGACGTCGGACGATCCAGCGTCCCCGCAACTGGACGAAAGGATCGGGACAGCGGACAGCGCGGTTGATGATGGTCTGGTAGAGAATTTCAGGGGGACTGCCCTTCCTGGCATCGAGATTTTGAGCCCACCAGGACGAAGAGGGCACGAGCGCTTTGGCCTCGCGGGCGATCCGGCCGCCATGCCAATCAGCGATGGCGACATAACGGGCGTGGCCGAGGCTGCCCAGTCCGGCAATCCGATGCGCCAGACGATAAGAAATGCCAGGCGCAGGCATGAGATGTTCGAGGGCATCGACCGCGCTGACTGGAATTGCACTTTTGAGCGAGGGGAGTGCGTCTATCTTTTGCCAGAAATGGACGGGATCGCGCAGTTCGCCTTCGGCGATAAGACGTAACCACCGATGCTTTTCGCCGAGGACGAAGGCGTTCCCTTTTTCTCGGATCGACTCGCGATAGCCTGCGAGCAGCGCATCGCAGATGTCCTCGCGTTTAATAGGAAGACGTCCAGCCTCAACCGCGAGATGAGCGCTGACGGCCAGGCGAACCAGGTCGATCGTGTAGGCCATAGGCCACGCTTCGTCGAAGTCGTTGACCCCCCAGATAAGCCGGCCTTCTATGTCCCGCCAGGTTCCGAAATTCTCGACGTGCAGATCACCGACGGCAAGCACCTGGGGAGCCTTGGCGAGATCGGGACAAACGTCCGGCCAGATCTGCGCCCAGCGGTAGTACGTGGCGCGAAGAAACATGAAGAGGTCCGCCTTCATGTTGGTGTGTTTGAGCGTGAGGTCTTTTTGGTCGATGCGGGTGTGCTGGCCCAGCCAGTCTTCAAACTGGCGCGTGGCTTTAACGACGTTCATGCGGGCAACGATAAGAGGAGAGTCGCGCGAAGTCAAACCTAGGACGGCGATTACGCACAACCGTGACTGCCCACACTGAAATAAGGAACTCATCATGCCCACATCGCCGACATTGAACTAGTTCTTACTAGTTGACCTCGCATGGCTCCAACCCACAGAACCTACAACGCCGTAGCCCAGACGGTAGGGAATACTACAGAATCGAATAGTTTCCTTGGTCTCCGTCGTGGTGTGTCCGAGCGCACACACTGACCACTGGCAGGCGCCCTTCGCCTGTAACAGCCGCCCGCAAGTCGTTATTCATCAATCTCATGGAGATTGGTGTGTGTCCTGCAATGCAGGTATACGTACGGCGTCCGGTTCGAGGAGGACATTATGCAGATGGCGATCACATTCATGGCAGTAGTGGCGGGCCTGATTTTTTCGGTGGCGGTGGCATTGCTGGCTGAGGAGCTGATTTTCGGGCAGGTGTTTCGGCTGTTCTTTGTCCGGCAGGCCGTGCCGGTGAAAACCGGGCAGAAGCGCTGACAGCGCAAAAGGAGAACAACAATGCTGGCGTTGAAGTATTTGTTGATTACGTGCGGCCTGGGAATGATGATCGCGGCCGTGTGCATTCTCACCTACGATCTGTATCGCGAACTGTTGTATCGCCGAATGCTCGAGACCCCAGGAGGGGCAGCCACTGCCGCGCCAGTAGTAGTGCGGTGGCGAACGTCGTTGGCGCTCGCAATGCTGGCGTGGGGGCCTCTGCTTCTCGCTTTCAGCATTGTTGTGGTTCCCAGCGGGATGGCGGGCATACGCGTCAGCGAGATGAGCGGCACCGTGCCGGGAACCCTTTACCCCGGCGCACACCTGGTGGCGCCTCTGCTGGAAGATGTCGCGTTGTTCGACACCCGCGATCAGATCTTCACTACTGGGGATTCGGAAACTGCAAAGCCCTCCGCAGGTGGTCTTCCCCCGAGACCGCAGCTTCTCGATGTGCAGGCCAAAGAAGGATTGACGCTGGGCCTGGCGATCACGGTGCGGTACCGGCTGGACGCGAAGAGGCTGGATTACATCCAGGGGAATTTGCCGCGTCCGGTAGAGAAAGAAATCGTTCCACCGACGGTAGCCAGCGTTTGGCGGGAGATCGTGCCGAATTACACGGTACGCGATGTTTTTTCGGCGAAACGGGAGGAAGTGCGGCAGCGGGCCTCGGGGCTGATCACGCAAAAGCTCGCGGCGGACGGGATCGTGGTGAAGGAGGTAATGCTGCGCGACATTCAACTTCCGCCGGAATATGCCAAGGGACTGGAGACGTTGTTGCTGAAGGAACAAGAAAACGACCGCATGAGTGTGGAGACAGAATTGAAGACAAAAGAAGTTCGGATTGCCGAACTGGAAGCCGAAGCCGCCAAGGTGCAGCAAGTAAAACAGGCGGAAGGCGAAGCGCAGGTCCATGTGCTGCAAGCCAAAGGTGAAGCCGACGCGATGCAGTACACCCTGCCGCTGAAGGAAAAGCAGATCCAGCAAAGCCGGCTGGAGGCACAGGCGCGGAAAGAAGCAACGATCCAGAATGCGGAAGCGGAAGCGCAAGCAAAAGAGATCGACAGCAAGGCTGAGGGCGAACGCAGGAAGGTACTCGCCGACGCAGAGGCGCAGGCCAAACTTGTGGACAGCAAAGCTGAGGGCGAACGCAGGAAATTGCTGGCGGACGCCGAGGCGGAGCGCATCCGGGTGACGGCAGTGGCGGACGCCGAACGCTTGCGGAGCGAGGCTGCGATTTTGAAAGATAATCCGCTGCTGATTAACAAAATCGTAGCCGAACGGCTCTCCGACAAGCTGCAGATCATGATGGTGCCGGCCGATAGCAAGTTCTTTTTCGCCAATGACGTGCTGCGCGGCATGAACATGGCAAACCAGAACGGACAGGCGGAACAAAGATAGTGGCCAGTGGCCAAGATTTGTTTGTCCGCTGGCCGCTTTTTCTCGGCTTTGGGGATGCTCCCGATAACTGGGAACGTCCCATGGTGACAGCCTGCCGCTTTGCGGCGTGCTGAAAAGTCACGCCCTTTCATTTCACAACTGCAAAACTCAAGGGTGAGATATGATGCCAACGATTCGGTGGCGCGCTCCACAACCGGATCCGGATCGAAAACAAAAGAGCATGATGTTTCGCCGCAAACTGCTGGCCGTGTTCTCCCTGACGGTGTTCCTTTCGGTCGCGACGGTCGCATTCCTGGTCTCGGCAGTCACGCGGCGAGCCTTCGATCGTAGCGAGGATGAGCGAACGGCAGCACTGGTAATGCAGTTTCGGCACGAGTTCTATCGTCAAGGCGACGAAGTAGTGCGGCGCGTGGAAGCCGTTGCCGGGTCCGAAGCCGTAAGCCACATGGCATTGGCCTTGAACCGCGCATCGGCAGATTCAGGACCTTATTTCGAATTGGCCAAGGCAGCCGCAGAGAATAATCAGCTCGACTTTCTGGAGTTCGTGGAAAGCGATGGCACCATCATTTCGTCAGCACAGTGGCCCGCCAAGTTTGGATATCCTGAGGCTGCGGTGACGGCCTTCCCTGCCCACGCTGACCAGGGCGCATTTCTGAAGCAGGAAGAGTTGCAGGGGGCAACTGCTCTTGGTTTGTTTGCTGTTCGTGCTGCGCGCGTTGGTGAACATCCAGTTTACGTGCTTGGCGGCCGACGTCTGGACAAAACCTTTCTCGCGGCGCTGGATATGCCGGCCGGAACGCGTGTCTTGCTTTACCAGAATGAAGGAGACAGCTTCGCGCCGGCGTTGCTGGTCGATCCATCTGTGTCGGCCACACAAGATATCGGTGCAGCGGAGAAACTGCAGCCTCTGGTCGATGCGGTGCGGCAGTCCAAGAAGGAAATGCCTGGCCTGGTACGGTGGTCGGGGGATCACAGCGAGGATGAATTGTTTCATGCCATCCCTCTTTTCGGCGCAGGAGCCGGAAACGATCGTCCCTTGTTGGCAATCCTGCTGATCGGCAACTCGCGGCGAACCTATGTTGAGTTGATGCGGCATATTCGATCGGCGGCGCTGATGGTTGGAGGCGGAGGCATTCTTCTGGCGATTCTCTTGAGCAGTTGGTCAGCCGCGCGAGTGACGCGGCCGGTGGAGCAACTCGCGCATGCCGCACAGGAGGTCGCCGCAGGAAATTGGAGCGCTCGCGTAGAGGTGCGCGGCAAGGACGAATTGGCGCAATTGGCCGAAGCTTTCAATCGCATGACCGCAGAGTTGCTCGGCCAAAAGGAGCGGCTGATGCAGGCCGAGCGGGTGGCAGCATGGCGTGAACTGGCCCGGCGGCTGGCGCATGAATTGAAGAATCCTTTATTCCCGCTTCAATTGACGGTGGAGAATCTGGTGCGGGCGAGGCAACAAAATCCGGAGCAGTTCGACGAGGTATTCCGGGAAAGCTCGCGAACGCTGTTGGCGGAGATCGAGAATCTCAAAGGGATCATCGGGAAGTTCAGCGAGTTCTCGAAGATGCCGCAGCCGCAGTTGCAACTCGTGCAGGTGAATGATGTGATTCGCGGCGTGAGGCAACTCTTTCAGGCGCAACTCGAGGCTCCGGGCTGTGCGAAGATTAGTTGTGAGCTGCAACTGGATCCGCTCCTGGAGCCGATCTCCGCGGATGCGGAGTTGTTGCACCGGGCAATTTCAAATCTTATTTTGAATGCCCTGGAAGCGATGCCTGAAGGGGGTGTCCTTACCCTGCGCACTTGGAGGGAGGTCGGCAAGATTTTGGTCGCCGTGGCGGATACCGGGTCGGGCTTGACGCCCGAGGAATGTGAACGGATCTTCACTCCTTATTACACAAGCAAGCAGCACGGCACCGGGCTGGGGCTCGCCATCGCGCAGTCGGTGGTGAGCGATCATGGAGGGAGAATTTACGTGCAAAGCGAACCGGGGCAGGGCTCCACGTTTGCGATCGAGTTGCCGCGTAATGCACGTTCAGAGCGCGCCGCCACTTAGCGTAACGTTGGAGATAGGAGAGAGTTTGTCCACGAAGGCACATCTGCTGATCGTTGACGATGAAGCGAACACTCTCGCGTCGCTGTCGCGGGCCTTCCGCTTGGCCGGGCACGAGGCCACCGTGTGCGACAACGCCGCCAAGGCGTTGGACCTGGCCAAAGCCCAGAACTTCGACGTGATCCTCTCCGATGTCGTAATGCCCGCCAAGGGCGGCCTCGCGCTGCTTGAAGAATTGAAGGCACAGGGAATAACGGCGCCGGTGGTCATGATGTCAGGGCAGGCGGATATCGAAATGGCGGTGCGGGCCACGCGCCTTGGCGCGGTGGATTTTTTGGAAAAACCGATCTCTACCGAGAAGCTCTTGCTTACCGTGGAAAATGCTTTGAAGCTGCAGCGGTTGGAAAGCGAAAACCGGCAACTCAAGCAACGCTTGGGCAAGCATGAAATTGTATGGCAGGGCGCCGCCATGCAGCGTGTAATGGCGCAATTACAGCGCGTCGCGGCAAGTGAAGCGCGGGTTTGCATCCTCGGAGAAACCGGAACTGGCAAAGAACTGGTAGCGCGCACCATCCATGAGCGTAGTGCTCGCGCCAGCGGAACGTTTGTGACCGTGAATTGCGCGGCGGTTCCGGCGGAACTAATCGAGTCTGAGCTTTTCGGCCACGAAAAAGGGGCGTTCACCGGGGCCGCGGGACGCCACATTGGAAAATTCGAGCAGGCTGATCACGGCACGCTTTTTCTGGATGAGATTGGCGATATGCCGCTGGCCATGCAAGCCAAGCTGCTACGCGTCCTGGAAGAAGGTGAAGTTGAGCGTATCGGTGGCGATAAACCGGTGACTGTCAATGTGCGGGTGGTGGTGGCGACGCATCGCGACCTGGAAGCTCGGGTGCGCGAAGATAAATTTCGCCAGGATCTATTTCACCGGATTTATGTTTTTCCCCTGGTATTGCCGCCGTTGCGCGAGCGGCGGGAGGATATTCCCGCCCTGGTGTCGCATTTTGCTGCGCAAGTGAGCGCACAGAACGGATGGAGGCCGGTTCCGTTTTCCGCAGAGGCGATGGCCGCGTTGCAAGCGCATTCCTGGCCCGGTAATGTGCGCGAATTGCGGAATATGGTTGAGCGGCTGATGCTGCTCGCGAGCGATGGCCAGGTGGACCTCACAACTGTGGAGACGGCCTTGCCAAAAGGTGTGCGTGGAAGTGGTGCTGGCCATTCCGCGTCTTCTTCAGGCCCGTTGGCCGAGCGTGTCGACGCATTCGAGCGGGAAGTGATCCTGGCAGAATTGAAGCACAACCATTCCAATGTCAGCCTGGCCGCCAAGTCACTGGGGCTGGAGCGTAGTCATCTTTACAAAAAGGCAGAACAGCTGGGAATCGATCTGCGCGCGATGCGGCGGGAGCAAGGCCCGGCGCAGGAATGATTCTCAATTCCACAAAACTGTTGGAGAAAGCGTTGACCAGAACCGTCGGGGATTGGATTGTCCGCGTTTTGTTTTGCATCTTTCTCAGTCCTCTTCTCTTCGTATCCGGCCACGCTCTCGCGATTGATCCGCCTTCTCCGCCAGCGTATGGAGTTCGCATGGAGCAGGCGTGGATTCCGATGAAAGATGGCGTACGCCTCGCGGCAACTCTTTACATGCCGGATGGAGCAAAGCCGGCAGACAAGTTCCCTGCCCTGCTGGAGTATCTGCCCTATCGCAAAGACGACGGCACGGCGGCCGGAGATTATCCCCATCATGCTTACTTCGCGCGGCGCGGGTATGTGAGTGTGCGTGTGGATATTCGCGGCTTCGGCGCAAGTGAGGGCTCACCGCCGGAGCGGGAATATTCTGAACAAGAACAGGTGGATGGAGAGCAAGTGATCGCATGGCTGGCTCATCAACCGTGGTCGAATGGCAACGTCGGAATGTTCGGCATTTCCTGGGGTGGATTCACCGCTCTGCAGATGGCGATGCGTCATGCGCCGGGATTGAAGGCAATTCTGGCGGTGGACGCGACGGCGGAGCTATTTCACGACGATGTGCACTACGTCGACGGCATCGCCCACATTGATGAATTCGAACTGAACATGGACATGGCGGAGGGATGGACGGGCGCGCCGGATTACACGCTGGATGAAAAAGTCCTGGGACCGCGATTCGACACCCCTCCATGGTCGTTGCTTTACTTGAAGCATCAGCGTGACGGGCCGTTCTGGCGCGACCGGGTGCGTCCGCTAAAGGAAATTACCATTCCGAGTTTTCTGATCGGCGGATTGCTCGACGGCTACCGCGACAATGTTTCCGACATGCTGATGCAATCGAGCGGGCCGGTCAGGGCAATCGTTGGGCCTTGGAATCACACATACCCAAACGACGCAGTACCGGGTCCGCAGATCGAATGGCGCGACCAGGCAGTGCGATGGTTTGATCATTGGCTGAAAGGACGTAATACCGGCGTGGAGCACGATCCGCGGTTGGTTATTTATATGCAGCACTGGCACCCGCCCGACCCAACTCTCGAAAGCGTGCCCGGCGCGTGGAGACGGGAAGACGCGTGGCCGCCGAAAGACTCGCACCCGTCAACTTTGTTTCTGCAGCCGAATCACGCGCTGTCCCAGTCAAATGCGCAGCCCGATATCCATCAGCTCAAATACGTGCCGTCCATCGGCGTCGAAGCGGGATTCTGGTGGGGCGAACTGCTCAGCGACGTGCGGCCGGTCGACGCTTTCAGTCTGGTGTACGATTCCGCTCCGCTCCCCGAGGATTTCGCCATCCTGGGCCGTCCGCACGCTTTGCTGCAAGCCTCAACCACGGCGCCGCTGGCAGACTGGTTTGTGCGGCTGTCAGACGTCGCACCCGACGGCACAGTCACGCAGATCACCGGGGCAGGGGTTAACGGCGCGCAACGCGACTCGATGAGCGAACCACGGAATCTTGAACCCGGCAAAACCTACGCCCTCGATATTGAAATGCACTTGACGTCTTGGGTCTTTCCCAAAGGCCACCGCATCCGGGTTGCGATTTCGAACGCAATGTGGCCCATGATGCTCCCTACACCCTATTCCATGACGACTTCCCTGAAAATCGGCGACAGCAATGGCTCGCGGATCATATTGCCGGTAGTTGCTGAGCACGGAATTGTGCCGCCTGCATTTCCACCTCCGGAACCTTCTGAAGAGCGGGAAGACATTAAGAGCGAAGGCTTCCCCTGGCCGGGCGAGTGGACCGTCGAGCGCGACGAAGCCCGCCATAAGACGACCGTGCACTGGAAAGGACAGGAGAGCGCCACGTATCCCTGGGGCAAGGAAATTGATTACGAAAACCTGACCTACGACGCCGATGATGCGCATCCGGAGACGTGCTCCGTGCGCGGCGAAGCGGAAAGCATATTTAGCCTGCAAGGCCGCACCCTGACTTGGCGCGGGCATTTGCTGGTTACGACCGATCAGGAGAATTTCTACTACAAGTACACTCGCGAGTTACTGAAAGATGAGACAGTGATCAAATCGAAGACCTGGCAGGAGACGATTGCCCGAGATCATCAGTGAGGCCAAATTGTCTCGTGTCGATCTGCGCTTTTCGCTCCGAAGGCCTAGGGAGCCATCCTCCCCGGAACGGCAGGTGGAACAAGATTGAAAGCAATGCGTATCAAGGCGACTTGCGATAATGTATTGGTTCAGGGACGACACCGATGGGGCCCGATCCGATGAGCATGCCCGAAGCCCGAGCTAAATCGCCAGTCCTCGCGCAGGCGGTAGCCGCGCCGCTAACCCGCGCCGCGATTTTCCTGGTTGCGACACTCAACCCGGGTTCTAACAATCTTGCCGCTCTGCGCTCATTCTGTGGTGACCTCGCTGCGCTGGTGCGCGGGGTGGAATTTCGCGACCTCGAGGGAGGACTTTCGTGCGTCATAGGGTTTGGGTCCGACGCGTGGGACCGGCTCTTTGGATCGCCGCGTCCGGCAGAACTGCATCCGTTTCGGGAGATTCCTGCCGGGTCGCGCCATGCTGTTTCAACGCCGGGCGACTTGCTGTTCCACATCCGCGCCAAGCGCATGGACCTTTCCTTCGAGCTGGCTACACAGATTATGGCGCGCATCGGGAATGCCGTTTCCCCGGTTGATGAAGTGCAGGGCTTCCGTTACTTCGACGAGCGCGATCTCCTGGGCTTCGTCGACGGGACGGAGAATCCCAGGGGCGCGGCAGCAACCGAGGCCGTGCTTATTGGAGATGAGGACGCTATGTTTGAGGGCGGTAGCTACGTCATCGTGCAGAAATATCTCCACGATCTTGACGCATGGAATGCGCTCTCTACCGAAGCGCAGGAGCGCATCATAGGCCGCACCAAGCTTTCCGATATTGAATTGGACGACTCCGTCAAGCCCACCTCGGCACACAGCGCGCTCACCACCATCGTCGAGGACGGGAAAGAGATCAAAATCCTGCGCGACAACATGCCCTTCGGACGGCCGGGACATGGTGAATTTGGCACCTATTTCATCGGCTACAGCCGTTCGCCGCGCACCATCGAGCAGATGCTGGAGAACATGTTCATCGGACGGCCACCCGGCAACTACGACCGGCTGCTCGATTTCAGCCGCGCCGTCACCGGCAATCTGTTCTTCGTCCCGTCCGCTGCGTTTCTGGAGAACGTGGTCGAAGATCAGCCTTCGGTTCCGGAATCCCCCGGGGCGCCAGCCGCGGCTGAGACATCTTCATCCGTTACCTCTTCATCCATTCCATCGGTGCGCGACGGATCGCTCGGCATCGGTTCTCTCAAAGGAAACACACCACATGAATAACCTTCATCGCGAACTTGCTCCCATTTCCGATTCAGCATGGGCTCAAATCGAAGAGGAAACCTCGCGCACGCTCAAGCGCTACCTTGCGGGACGGCGCGTTGTCGACCTAAAGGGTCCGTCAGGCAGCGGCCTCTCTGCCGTCGGCACTGGCCATCTGCGGACAATCGCCGCCCCGGCAAAAGGCATCGTCGCGAGGCAGCGCGAGGTCAAGGCTCTGGTCGAGCTGCGTGTTCCGTTCGAACTCGATCGCCAGGCGATCGATGATGTGGATCGTGGCGCAAACGACTCGGACTGGCAACCGGCGAAGGACGCCGCGAGGCAAATCGCGTTTGCCGAGGATGCCGCCATATTCGAGGGCTATGCCGCAGCCAACATTGGAGGCATTCGCCAGGGAACCAGTAATCCAATCATGACGCTCCCCGCCGACGTGCGCGAGTACCCGGATGCGATTGCCCAAAGTTTGAGCCGGCTGCGTCTTGTCGGGGTCAACGGTCCCTACTCCGTGCTGCTCGGCGCCGACGCCTACACCGCACTCGCCGAAACCAGCGACCACGGATACCCGGTGTTGGAGCATGTCAAGCGGCTGGTCAAAGATGAAATCATCTGGGCCCCCGCCATTGCTGGGGCTTTCGTGCTCACCACTCGCGGCGGTGATTTCGAGCTTCACATCGGCCAGGACGTCTCCATTGGCTACCTTAGCCACACTGATGCCGCCGTACGCTTGTACCTGCAGGAAACATTCACCTTCCTGCTGCTCACCACCGAGGCGGCCGTCGCGCTGGTGCCTCCCGTGAAGGCGAAGAAGAATTGACGTGCGGCTCGGACTCTTTTCACGAACTCAGAGGGCCTGGTCCAGAGAAGCGCTTCTGAAACGTCTTGCGCTTCTTACAGCGCTTCTGATGTGGGCTTCCTTACCGGCACTTGCCCAGGGCGGCCCGCCCTACTACACCAATGATCCAGGCACTCCCGGGAATCTTAATTGGGAAATCAATCTAGGCTACATGCCCTTTCTCTACGACAATCAGTCTGTTTCCCACACCCCCGATGTTGACATCAATTTCGGCGTTGGCGAGCGCATCCAACTCACTTATGAAAATGCCTGGTTACGCGTCCAGGATCCCTCTTCTCAAACCAAGTATGGCTTGGGTCAATCCAATCCCGGCGTCAAGTGGCGTTTCTACGATGCCGGCGAATCCGGCCTCTCCATCTCGGTTTTCCCCCAGCTCTTCCTCAACAACCCCAACGACGCCGTCCGCCGAGGGATCACATCCGCGAGCCAGACTTTCCTTCTGCCCTTTGAATTCTCCAGGAAGTTTGGTCCCGTCGATGTGAATTACGAAATCGGCTATGAGTTTGTTCACAAAGGACCCAATGGCTGGCTCACCGGTCTCGTCGTTGGTCACGATTTCACTCCAAAGCTCGAAGGTGACGTAGAGTTCTATTCGGAAGGAACTTTCCATCCTTCCGAAGCCCAACCTACCCTGGACTTCGGCGCTCGCTACAAGATCCGTCCTTCCCTTATCCTTCTTGTCATGGCCGGGCGCGGCCTCGAACCTACTGCCAGCAACCAGTCGTATTTCATAGGCTATTTCGGCATGCAATTTCTGCTGTCTACCAAACGCCACAAGTCCGATTGACCGGTCCCAACTCTCCCTGCTGAGTTGTTTTCCCTGCAATTTATTCTCCCGATGGCTCGCGAATCTTGAGTTGGCGTTGTACTCCTGCTCTGCTCGCTGGGAAACTTAAGGAACAAACTTCAGGCTGCTTTCTTCGCAGCCGATTCCTTCCGTCTAATGCGTGCGGAAAGGAGATCTTTGGCTTTTTGCAGTTCTGCACGCCGCTTAGCGGCTAATCCGCGGCCCACCCGGTTCATGAAATACGTAAGCATTCGCAGGCCGGACCCAGGCCCTTTTGGAGAAACTTTTTTGGAAGCAAGAGTGCGGGCGATGGTCGCAGCACTCTTCGTAAATAATCCTGACGGTGGATGCGTGGAATCGGTCTTGACGCTGGATACCCATCTTTTTCCCGTCTCTCTTGGCATAAGCCTCCTTCGCAAAAGCGCTTCACCTCGCGGACGGCCACCCTCGGCCACCCGGCAGGAACACTGAGTGCAGGGTGGTACTCGCTGCGCATCCGAGTACGAAACTCACATGCTGGGATTTTGATGCTGGCTGTTTGATAAGCGTCGTCGGCAACCTCCGCCCTTGGCTAGTCATCCCAGAGCCGAGCCTTCGAACGGCCTGTAAGTACTGGCTAAACTGCGGCTCGGTTGAGGCTTGAAGATTTTCGGATCGATTGGCACTTCACTCTGAGGAGTGGATATTTGGGATGGGAGAAACAACCATGGCAACGAAGAAAAAATCGGGTGGCCGGAAGTATGGCAAAGCTGCTCGCAAGACCGTCGCAAGCGCCATGCGGCGCAAGAAGCATGGAACCCTTCGGTCTGGCAAGGGTGGCAAAGGTGGAAAGGTAAAGAGCCGGAAGCAAGCCATTGCGATTGGGCTCTCGGAAGCGCGCAAGAAAGGTGCAAAGGTTCCGAAGAAGAAAGCGGCGTAGCGGAGGGCCGCGTGCGATCAAAGACTTCCAGCGCCGAATCTTTGATTTCGCCCCATGCTTCCCTTGTAGACCTTCGCAGGGCAGCTTCTGGCTGCAAAGCTTGTGATCTTTGGAAGACGGCAACGCACACCGTTTTCGGCGAAGGTAAGGCATCCGCCGCTGTAATGATGGTGGGGGAGCAACCGGGCGATCAGGAAGACCGGGCTGGCCGGCCGTTCGTCGGTCCAGCAGGCCGAATTCTCGATCAAGCCCTCGCGGAAGCGGGCATTGACCGCGCGGAAGTTTACGTCACGAATGTGGTGAAGCATTTCAAGTGGTCTCCCGCGGAACGCGGCAAAAGGCGCATCCACAAAAAGCCCCGCTCCTCGGAGATTGAAGCCTGCCGGCCCTGGCTCGATGCGGAATTGGATGCGGTGCGGCCGCAAGTATTGGTCTGCCTGGGAGCGAGCGCGGCGCAGGCTCTGTTGGGTAAGGACTTTCGCGTGACGCGTGATCGCGGGAAATTGATACCGTCAGATCGTGCTGCCAACGTGATCGCGACCGTGCATCCGTCATCCATCCTCCGTGCCCAGGACGACGAATCCAGGCAGTTGCAGCTTGAATCCTTCATCAACGACCTGAGGTTTGTTGCGCAAGTAATCCGCGGCCTGCGCCGTAAGACTGGGCGTTAGTCACCATCGCTGAAAATTGAGTTCCGGCTGAAGCAGCTTGCATCAGCTGCCCATAACCTGGCTGGCCTTGATGCAGGCTCCCGATCAGAGCCCTCAGATCCATAAGGTTCGTTTCAGAGCAGACTAACGAAAGATGGGTATGGTCTGTTCGGTCTTCAAGCTTCAGCATTGAAGCTGCAGAAGCTCGTTTCGTTGCTGAGGAACAGGAAAGCTAATGGTGTCGCAAACGAATCTCCCAAGCAACTCCATGGACCCCGTTATCGCCCCGGAACAGGCGGCCGAAGAAGTCGAGGTTTTGCAAGCCTCAATTAAGGCGGGATCGATCGCGCAGGTCGTGGTTGCTGTAATCGCTGTAATCGGACTGGTTTACCTGCTGAAGTTCGTTCTGGTGACGGCGCTCGTATCCGTTCTATTTGCGTATGTATTAGAACCGCCCGTCAAATGGCTGGCCTACCTGCGCATTCCGCGGTGGTTGGGTGCCTTCCTTGTAGTGTTGTCGACTATCGCCGTGTCCGGCGGCCTCATATACTATTCTTATAACAGCGCGCTTCAGTTTACCGACCAGCTTCCCGCCTATTCGACCCGAATCCGCGACACTTTTGGAAGTATTCGATACCACGCGGACCGTATGGCCGATCAAGCCCGCTCCATTGTGGAATCGCCGAAAAACGAAAAGCGTGTTGTACCAGTGAAAGTGGAGGAGGCGCCTGGCGTCGCCGGCTTGATTTCGAGGAACAGCGACACGATTCTGGACTTTTCGCTGGCGGCGGGCTTCGCTCCGTTCCTCGTCTATTTCATGCTCACGCTCAAAGATCACACGCACACTGCGACCGTTCGTCTGTTTCCGAAAGAACACCGCCTGCTTGCACACCGCACCGTAGGCAGAATTTCTGCGATGATTCGCACTTATATCGTGGCCAATGTGCTTGTCGGTCTCCTGAACACCTTGCTTTGCGCACTCATTTTCTGGTTGTTGGGGATCAGGTATTTTTACTTTATTGGCGCCCTGAGCGGCTTTATCGGGCTTGTCCCCTACCTAGGAGTGTTCGCATCTCTGCTGCCTCCACTTGCCGCCGGCGTCGACAGTCTGAACAAATCCGGAATTGTGATCGTCATCGTCGCTCTGGTTGGAATTCACATAATCACCATGAACGTGCTCTACCCAAAATTTGTCGGAAAGCGTTTGCAACTCAATCCGCTGGGCGTATCCCTCTCGCTCTTGTTTTGGGCTTGGATCTGGGGACCGGTCGGTCTGATCCTGGCCATGCCGATTCTGGGCGCAACGAAAATTGTTTGCGACTATGTCGAACCACTGCGGGGTGTCGGACAGTGGCTTGGAGACTCGCCGACGTAAGGATGACACCTTTGCGCACACAGGGTGCTTTCGCCGCTTACCGACTCGCGAACGGCACGGTTCCCACTCACTGATCATTGGAACGGCGGCCCGGAAGTGGGCTCGAGACCGACGGGGCACCCGATTTCCGTTAGCGAAGGATGGGCCAGCCCCCACCGTGACCACACTCCAACCCGGACGTTCTTCTCGGCATCGGAATTTCTAACAATGTTTTACATATTCATGACAACCGATCGAATCTTACTCCGCTATTTTGAAGAGCGTCAGTAGTTACGTTTCCTTGGAGGGTAGGACAATGAACAAGCGCACGATTGTTTTCATGGCAATCACGTTGGCGGCTTTCGCATTGATGTCCAACGCTGCCATGGCACAGAGCTACAGCGGCAATTGGCCGGTAAATGTTAAGCTTCCGCCCCAGTTCGCGCACACCGGGTGCCTTTCGCTGGTCGATAGTGGCACGAACGGGCAACACAGCGGTTCGGCCTCGCTATCTGGCCCGATGGTCGGTAGCACCACGCTAACTGGTACCTTTCAAGTAATCAACCATCTCCTCGTGGCGGCCATTCAATCCGGAAGTGACACCGGTGAAGTTGTTTACATGCTGTTCATCGCTCCCGCCGCAGACGGCGACCTCGGCAAGGGTGTTTATGAGGAGCCCGGCTTCCTGTCGGGGGCCTTGACCTTCGGCACCAAGGGCGGCTGCTCAACTAGCCAATAAGAAAGGGCGACTCCCGCAACCGAACGATCTTGATCCCTTGGTCACTGGCGCGTGAGCCGCCCTTGCGTTTTGTGCAAGGGTGGGACCGCGATGGCGCCGAAAGCGAACCTGTGCGTTTAGTAAACTAGGAATGAAACGCAAGATCTCCTGCGATTCGGCACTCGGGGATCCCACCCTTCAAAGAACGAACGGTGGGCCAGCCGCGACAAGGCACGAAGAGTTTTCTTACTACTGGCGCATCTCAGCAGCGGCGATTTTCCGTTTTTGAAGGTGACGCGCGCGCTCATGGTCGCGGGCGGGGTCAGCCCCGTCGAGCGCGAGCAGCACGCCGGCTTTCCCTAGTTCCTCGTTATGCTTGCCCGTTGCCTCCATGTCTTTAAGGTCGGGTGCCCAGCCGGGTTTTGCATTTTCGTAGCTTTTCGGAAACATGATCATCATGAAGCGCATAGTGTTCTCATTGTGATTGGTTTTTCGTTATTGGTTCTTCGTTATTTGGCTTTTTAGCGGCCCAACAGGCTTGTAGGAATTGACAACGATGCCAGTAGGCGTAGCCGTCGAGCTGGCGAGCTCGAATGCGCGTGCCGGAGTCCCCTCTGCAAAAAGGCGCTTCCCCGTGCCCAACAACACCGGATCGACGAGCAGCACGACCTCATCCGCAAGACCGTGTTCGAGCACCGTAGATGTCAGCGTTGAACTGCCCATGAGGAGCAGGTCAGGACCGTCGCTCTCCTTAACGTCGAGCGACTTGATGCGGCGAATATTCTCGACGATGTCAGGCCCAACCGCCTCGAACCGGCCCCATTCCAGGCTTTCCCGCCGATGGGTCACCACGTATTTCTTCGCTGCATTGAGGCGGTCCGCCATAGGACTGCTTTGCGCCTTCGGCCAGAAGCTCGAAAAACCATCGTAGGTGCGCCGGCCCAGCAGCAGATCGAACCTCTCGCCATACCTGGCAAGCAGCATCCCTCTGCCAGCCGGGGTGCGATATGGCGCCGACCAGTCACTGTAGGGAAAATTGTTTTCATCGGCGGAGGCCTGGATCACGCCGTCCAGCGAGATGTGTTCGAAAATTCTGAGCTTTCTCATTGCAGTCTCAATATGAGTTTGGTTAGTACGGCAGCCTGCCGCGCTGGACTGTTCATTCGATCGACCGTTCATCCCATTACTAGTCGAACGGTGTGGCGAGGAATCGACACGCGATTTGCAAATTTGTTCGCGTAGCGTATCACCCTGGGACACACTTTCTGGCGGGCCGGTTACCCGTCCTTCACGATATAGTCGAACAGCCGGACGGAATTCGACAAATCGTCCAGGGAAAAGTTCTTGGGGCTGGCCGACTTTGCCGGATTCTCGATCTCGGATCACCACGGAAGAGGCTGGCCGTGAACCTCGACCGGTTTTTCGCGGACAGCTTATCGCGCGATCAGGCGCACGCGCAGTTCAGCTTTTCCTGCTTCATTGACCAATACCGAATAGGATGAGGGAACAAGAGGTAGAGGTGTG
>Ga0070766_10000363_pt1 | contig 19463 bp, 23 predicted proteins | sample HubBroMetageWFT6_FD_69782 | JGI IMG/M metagenome (GOLD analysis project Ga0070766, IMG submission 69782) | Warmed and freeze-thawed soil microbial communities from the Hubbard Brook experimental Forest, New Hampshire - Hubbard Brook CCASE Soil... | ecosystem: Environmental > Terrestrial > Soil...
AGGACCTCGTTCAGGCCGGCGGCATCGGAGCCACCGCCGAGGCTAGCCAAGCGATCCCGCCTGAGTAGACGCTGATGCGAGGAGAATCGCACCCATGGCAACGCGCTCTGCCCTTCGCGTCACGCGCCTGGGAGCGGCACACGCCGGCGAGCTTGGGGCGCTCATCGACCGCGAGCCGGTCAGCAACGTCTATCTGCGCAGCGAGCTGCGGCTCGGGTTCGACGCTGGTGACTGGTGGGGCGCCTTCGAGGACAGCGAGCTGACCGCGGTGGTGCTGGGATGGTCGCTTGTGGTGCCGTACATCCCCGACCTCGAAGCGGCGGCGCCGCTTGCGCAGGCGCTGATCGCCGGAGCACAGCCGCGCATGGTGGTCGGCCCCAGAGCTTCGGTGATGGCTCTGCACAACGCGTTTCGCCCGGCTCGACGCGCGCGCGAGCTGCGCGACCCCCAGCCGCTGATGGTCCTCGATCGCGGCGATCTTCGAGGCACGCCGGCCGAGGACGTCCGTCTCTCGACGCGTGGCGACCTGGATGCGTTGATCGTCGCCGCCGCGCGAATGCATCGTGAGGAGATGGGCATCGACCCGCTCGCGGTCGATGCGCCGGCGTGGCGGATGCGCATGCTCAGCCTCATCGAGCGTCACTGGAGCTGGATCTGGATGCGCGAGCACGAGGTCCTGTTCAAGGCGGAGCTTTCCGCGTGGACGCCCGAGGTTGTACAGATCCAGGGTGTGTACACCGCCCCGAAGTACCGCGGGCGGGGAATCGCGCGGGCAGGGCTCGCCGCCATCTGCGCCCATGTCTTCCGCGAGGTGCCTCGCTGCAGCCTCTACGTCAACCAGTACAACGTGATTGCGCTGCGCGTCTACGACCGTCTGGGATTCAAACCGGCGGACGTGTTCGCCACAGTGATGTACTAGGCGTCTCACCATGATCGAGACACGCGCCGACGTCACCCTGCCGGTGCCGCCCGAGGAAGCCTTCGCGGTGGTCGCGGACATCGAACACGCCGACTGGCTCCCGGCGATCAGGCGGCTTCGCCACATCGGCGGCCCGTCTTCCGGCGTGGGTGCGCGCTATGAGGTCGAGGCCGGGCTGGTGGGCCGTCACCTTCGCGGCGTGCTCGTGTGCACCGAGCTGACGCCGCCGACGCGCATGGTGCTGACCCTCGAGGAAGGTTTGGATCTGACCCTCGAGGTCACCATTCGCAAGGTGGTCGGCGGGTGCAAGGTGGTGATGTCGGCTCGGTACTCGGTGAGCGGCCGTCCGTTTGCGGGCGCGGTCGAGCTCGCCTCGCAGGGTCCCGCTCGACGGGAGACCGCACGTGCCTGCGAGCAGCTTGCCGCGCGGTTCGGCCGCAAGGACGACCTCAGGAGCGCCGCATCGTGACCAGGAGCGAGGTGTCCGACATCGAGATCCTCGATGCGAAGGTGCGGTCGCTGCCCGCGTTGAGCGAGCCCGCAACGGCGGCGCTCCTCAGCAACGTGCGCGTCAATGGCAGAGGGCCGGCGCTGGACGAGCTGGTTGAGCATCAGCTTGCCGGGATCATCGAGCTCGCCGAGGCCAGGCGTGGCAGGGGGGTCGAGGTGAGCGATCTCACCCAGGAGGGGACCATCGCCGGTGTCGTCGCCGTCCTCGAGTACGCCGCCCAGGGAGGCGATGCCGAGGGGCTGGATCGGTTTGTCGGCCGGCTGGTGGCCTCTCACATGGATGACACCATCGAGCTCGCCGCGATCGAGCGCGCCGGTGACGAGGCGTTCGTCCGCGACACGGAGATCTATGAGGCCGCCGAGGTCCGGACCCGTCACGAGCTGGGCCGGAGCCCGACCGTCATCGAGCTCGCCGCCGAGCTCGGCTGGCCCGAGGAGCGCGTGTCGATGGTCGGCGCGATCCTCAACGAGGCGAGGGCTCGGTACGACAGCGAGATCGTCGAATACCTCGACGACATCGACGAGGAGTAGGTGCCGCCTGCGCGGGTGGCTCAGACGTTGGCCGCGTAGGCCTTCCGCAGCCAGTCGACCACGAGGTCGTCGACATCGTCAGGGGTCTGCAGGGCGATCCTGACGTTGACGTAGTCGTTGCCCAGTCGGGGCGCCGCGAGCAACCGTCCTCCAACGTCGACCCCGGGAAGCCGGAGTCCGAGATCGACCCGATCGCGGGTCGTGGCACGGATGAGCGCGAAGGTCCGCTTGGGGGTGACGAGTGTCACGTAGGTCTTGCGCGCCTGCACATCCACCTCACCAAGGTCGGCGGCGCGCAGGAGCAGCTCGTCGAGGACGGGGCGCAGCTGGGGCCGGTCGGTGTACTGGCCGTCGATGAGCTCATCCGCGCTCGCCAGCAGATAGTCCGGATACCCGAACCGCTCCATCACCAGGATCATCTGCGGGTAACCGGTGACCCCGCGCTCGGTGAGCCAGGACCGGAGATGGGTCTCGTCGATGTCGCCGAGAGCGGCCACGCGCGCCACCCACACGTCAACGCCCTCACCCGTGCGCCGCTCGAGGATCTGCTCGATACATTCGCGCATCTCGAGCCACGTTCGGGGGCGGCTGCGCACGGCGTCGGTGGGCACGGGCTTGGCCATCGATCGACTCTGACTCAACGGCGAAGGTCGTCGCCACGCCAGTCGAGGTCGTGCAGTCCCTCGCCGGTGCCGCGCCGGATGGCGGTCTCCCCGAAACGCCGGCGCAGCCGGTCAAGGGTGTGGTCGATGCGGTCGTTCACGGGCTGGTCGAACAGGTCGAGCTGCGGGGCATCCGCGAGCCCGGTCACGCCAACGCCGAGGAGGCGTACGGCCTCACCCGACCAGGCCGCGTCGAGCAATGCGAACGCGGCGTCGCGGACGGCGGTGTCCGTCGCCGTGGAGGATGCCAGCGTCTCCTGGCGGGTGATCGTGGTGAAGTCGGAGTACCGGAGCTTCAGGGTGATGGTGCGAGCGGTCCAGCCCCCGGTGCGGAGGCGGGCGCCGACGTCGCTCGCGAGCTCGGCGATGCGCGCGTGCAGCGCCTCGCGCTGGGCGACGTCACGAGCGAAGGTCTCTTCTCGGGAAACGCTGCGGGGCGCCCCGGGAATGGTCACCGGCGCAGTGTCGATCCCCTGGGCGCGCTCCCACAGCGAGCTGCCCGCCGCGCGCCCGACGCGCCGCTGCACCGTGTCGAGAGGCAGGGCTGCAAGCTGCCCGAGCGTCGAGACTCCCAATCCGCTCAATGCCCGCTCCGCGGCCGGTCCGAGCCCGGGCAGGCGCCGCAGGGGCAGCGGCGCCAGGAATGCCGCCTCGTCGCCGGGTTCGACGACCACAAACCCACGCGGCTTGCGCAGGTCGGAGGCGATCTTGGCCACCGTCTTGCAGGTCGCCACCCCGAACGAGGCTTGCAGCCCGCTGGTGCCGAGGATGCGGTCGCGGATCTCCTCGGCGATGTGCTGCGCCGTGCCGAAGCGTCGGGTCGACCCGGTCACCTCGAGGAAGGCCTCGTCGAGGGAGAGTGGCTCGATGACGGGTGTGTAGTCGCGCGCGACGTCGAAGACAGCCTTGGAGGCGTCCCGGTAGGCGCGGAAGTCGACCGGCACGACGATCGCCTGCGGGCATATGCGCAGCGCCGTGCGCAGCGGCATCGCTGAATGCACGCCATAGGCACGCGCCTCGTAGGACGCGGCACTGACCACGCCGCGGTTCAGGTGTGCGGTCCCGTCGCCGGATGGTGCGCCACCGACGATCACCGGGAGCCCGCGCAACTCGGGGCGTCGCAACTGTTCGACGGATGCATAGAAGGCGTCGAGGTCGAGATGGATGATCGCGCGCTGGGTCACGTCCACGCCCGCCGGCACCCGGAATCAGCTGCCGGTGTGCTGCCTCCATTCATCGATGTCCGCCTCACGCACGTAGCCCGCGCGAATCATCAGCTCCATGTATGGAACTGCGAGATGCGGTGCGGCGCGACGCAACACCCACGGCGGTGGATTGTCCTTGTTCTTGTTGACGCTCTGATAGAAGTAAATCTGATTCAGATCGCACAGGAGGGCGAGCCGGTGCAAGGAAATCCCCCTCTCCGCGCACCGTTCTTTGATGTACTCCTTGAACTCCACGCTTAATCCAAGTATATGCCCATGTTCCGCAGCGCACCGGGCAATTCTCGAAGCGCCGCTATCACCGCATCGGCCGCGCCGGGGCCATGATCGCCATTCCTGCTGAGGAGCACGCCACGCAGTCCTGACGCATGCGCGCCCGCGATGTCAACGCTCTCACTGTCGCCCACCATGACAGTGCGATCCGCCTCGGTCCCGAGCGAGCGCAAGGCCGCGTCGAAGATGCGCGGCGAGGGCTTGCGCCAGCCGACCTCGGCGGAGAACGTGACGGCGTCGAGGTGCGAATCGAGGCCGAGAAAGGCGAGCTGTGCGCGCAGCGACTCGACGCGGTACGGCGCATTCGAGCAGAGCCCGACGCGGAGTCCCCGGCCGCGGAGGGTGTCGAGGAGCGGCACCGCCTCGGGGTCGAGATGCGCCCCGTACCACCAGGCCTCCTGCTCGACGCGCAGCACCTCGTCGAGGAGAGCGGCATCCAGATGGACGCCCGCCTCGGCGTAGGCGCGCGATGACACTGCCGCAACGTCGATCTCCTCGAGATCCCCGCTCCGCTGGTGGTCGATCACCTCTCGCTCCACCCGCTCCTGGACGGCGCGAACGCCGGCCGGCGAAGGGCCCGCTCGCCCCGAGGCCCTCAGAAGGGCGAGGATTCGCCGCTCCGCCTTGCCGAGGGCCTCATCGGGCCGGGTGAACCCGACCAGGGTCTCGCCGTAGTCGAAGAGGACACCGCTGATTCGGTCGCCTCGCCCTTCCCCGGCACTGGTCACGCGGCCGGGCCACCCCCACCACCGCCTCCACCGCCGCCGCGCCCACCGCGACCGCCGCGACGTTTCCGACCGCCCTGCCAGCGTCGCTTCGGGCGTTTGGCGGCATTCCGCGGCGCCGGCGACAGCTTCTCGAGATACGCGGCTCCGGGATGAGGCTCGTTGGGATGGCCGGCGCGCGCGCCCGGGGCGGCGGCCACTCGCGCCTCGTACTCGGCAAGCACCGCCTCGAGCGGGCGCTTGTCGCTCGCCGGAGGTGCTGCCGTCTCGGCCCAGGGTTGCGCCTTGGGACTGGCTTCGGCGGCGAGCATGTCGCTTCCAGGGATTTCCGGCACGGCGTCGAGGACGGATTCGATGGCGCGCGCGATCAGGCGATCGGCCTCCAGGGGGTCCTGCAACGGTCGGTCAGCCATCCGTCGCCGTGCTCCAGCCGGCAAGCCCCAGCCCGGCGACCGTCTTGACGTCAACCTCGCCGGCGCGGATCAACGCGGCGATGCCATTGGCATCAAATCGTTCGACGTCCATCCGCTCGTCGGCGTCACGGTCGGTCGGCCCGTCGGTGAGGCCGGTCGCCAGGAAGAAGTGCATCACCTCCGTCGAGTAGCCTGGGGTGAGTGGGGCGGTGGCGAGCGCACGGATCCGGGAAGCGCGCACGCCGGTCTCCTCCGCGAGCTCTCGTTCGGCGGTTCGTGCCGGCGTCTCATCCCTGTCCCGCGTGCCCGCGGGAAGCTCCCAGAGGGCCCGTCCGACCGCGTGCCGCCACTGCCGGACCAGGATCACCCTGCCGCGTTCGTCGATGGCGACGATCGCGACGGCGCCGGGGTGGGCCACAACCTCGCGCTGCGCGCGAGTCCCGTCCGCAAGCCGAACGTCGTCCTCGTAGAAGGTCAGCAGCCGCCCGCTGTAGATGTTCCGCCGCGACGTCGGCGTCTCACGCAGGTGCTCCGACGCTCCCACATCGCTGGATCCCGCCTGCGCGCTCACCCGCTGAGTCTGACGCCGCCGGGAGCTTTAGGCGCAGGACCACTCGTGGGACTGGCCATGGGCGAACATCTTGGCGGCGATGTTCGCCTGCGCCACCGGATCCCAGATGCTGGCTGCGGTCCCGCCGTTGGCGATGAAGGTCGACATCAGGAACTGGAACACCCCGATGTACGGACCGCTCCGGTTGACCGAGTTCCAGTGGAAGTGCGACTCGCAGTTCGCGGTCTTGAGCATCCACGAGACGCTCACACCCCAGTGCTCGGCGGCTGCGGTGATGTCAGCCACCACCTGCGCCTGGCTGACCGAGAGCCCGCTCGGAACCACGAAAAGCGGCCGGGACACCCGGGGGCGGCGCGGCGCCACCGGCTTGGCGGCGGGCACGACCACCCTGAAGAACATCGCCGAGCGAACTCGAAGCATCACCGGATGCGTGGTCACATTGGTCAGGCGGTCGATCTCACCGACTGACGAACGGACCAGCGAGGCGGATGCGGCAGCCCCCTGGGACGGCGTGGTGATGAGCACCGCGGTCGCCGGTCCAGCCACCAACATGAGGAAGCCGAGAACCAGTCCACGTGCCCGCTTGGGTAAATGCAAGGCGGATCACTCCTATTTGGTCGGGCTCCGGTCATCGCTCCCCTGACCGGGCTTGCGGTGGCTCGACCCCCTGCTGCCCCTCTGGAGACTCTCGTCTCGACGACAACCTGGCGACCTGAGCCGCGCCGGACCGTACCACATCGAGTACGGACGCCTGCAACCAGGTCAAATCAAGCGAACGCTTCTCACCAGCCCGTGGACGCCCCGATCGAGCAGGATGCCGGGGCCGCGTTGAGCACGACCGGGACGTCCGCGGACAGCGTTGTTCCCGCCTGCCAGACGAACTGCTCGGAGCCTCCTCCCAGGATCACCCCGGCGCTGTTCTGGCACACCGCGAAGCCGACCACCGCGACGCCGGCAGCGACAGGGTCAGAGGGCGTGAGGATCGCGTGAACGTCGCCGTAGCCGTGGCCTGCGTGGCACGGTTGGCACGCATATTGAGCCGGGGCGGTGGTGAAGATCGGTCCGATGCTGGTCGGCCACGAGCCGACCGTGACCGTCGCAGCCACGCTCGTCGCGCCGTTGCAGGCGTCTGTGCAGTCGGCGGTGACCGCCAGGGTCTCGCCCGGGCCGAGGTTCACGGCTACCGATGTGAGAGAGCCGAGGGTTCTGCCTGCGCGATGGGTCACGAAGTGGACCTCCACCGACGCCGCGCCATGAAACATCGCCTCGTTCTTGAGCCTGGCGACGGGAATGGCGGCAAGGTCGAAGGTCCCGATCCCGATTCCGAGCACGCCTACCGACAGCGTGTCCGGGGGCAGCGGCGTGGGTGAGGGCGTCGGTGTGGCCGACGGCGATGGCGAGGCGCTCGGTGTCGGCGTCGGCGCCCCGGAGCAGGCGGTCAGCAGCACCATGGCTGCGGCTGCGGGCCAGAAGAGGAGTCGCCTGGACATCGTCACCATCCTAGGGAGAGTTTCAGCGGCAATCGGCGCGTGACAGAATCGACATGCAGGTCAATCGCTCGGCCATGGAGGCTTCCTTCCGTGCATTTCTCGGCTGAGCACGACGCGCTCCGCGAGACGGTACGTGATTTCGTCGCCAGGGAGCTGCGCCCACACGCCGACGCCTGGGAGGCGGCCGAGGGCTTTCCGGACAGCGTCTTCACGCGGATGGGTGAGCTCGGACTGCTCGGACTGCGCTACCCGGAGCTGTACGGCGGCCAGGGTGGGGACTACTTCAGCGCGATCGTTCTCGCCGAGGAGATGGCGCGCTGCGGCTCGGGTGGCGTGGGCATGGCCATCAGCGTGCACACCGAGATGGCGACCCCACCCATCCTCAAGTGGGGTACCGAGGAGCAGAAGCAGCGTTACCTCGTGCCCGCGATCCGCGGAGAGAAGATCGCCGCGCTCGGCATCACCGAGCCGGACACGGGGAGCGATGTTGCCGCAATTCGCACGCGAGCGGAGCGTGTCGACGGCCACTGGCGGATCAACGGCAGCAAGCTCTACATCACCAACGGGGTTCGCTGTGACTTCATCCTGCTGGTCGCGCGCACCGGCTCGCAGGAGGACGGCGCGCACGGGATCACGCTGTTCCTGGTCGACAGGAATCTTCCGGGGTTCACCGTCTCGCGCAAGCTGAAGAAGCTCGGCATGCATTCGAGCGACACCGCAGAGCTGTCCTTCGACGACGTGGAGGTGGGCGACGACGCGGTGCTCGGCGAGGTCGGTCAGGGCTTCTACAACCTCATGTGGGAGCTTCAGGGAGAGCGCCTGATCGGCTCCGCCGGGTCAATCGCGGGCGCCGAGGTCGCGTTCGAAGAAACCCTGAAGTGGTGCAAGGAGCGCGAGGCGTTCGGCCGCCCCATCGCGAGGTTCCAGGTGAACCGGCACAAGCTCGTCGACCTCTACACGGAGATCACCGTCGCCAAGAACTTCGTCTACAGCGTCGCCGAGCGATGGAACCGCGACGAGTACCCGGTCACGGAGATCTCGATGGCGAAGCTCCTGGTCGGACGTGTCACCACGCAGGTCGCCGACACGTGTCTGCAGCTCCACGGCGGCATGGGCTACATGGCCGAGAGCGGGATCTCCCGGTACTTTCGCGACTCACGGCTCATCCGCATCGGCGGCGGCACCGACGAGGTGATGAAGGAGATCATCGCCAAGGCGGCGCTCGGGTTGTGAGCTGCTGATCAGATCAGTCCGGCGGCTCGCCGTGCGCGCTCGGCGGCGGGTCGCATCGGGCACGCGGCGAGGTGGTCGTCGACCGCGCCGCAGGCCTGCATCAGCGCGTACACCGTTGTGGGGCCGAGGAATCGAAAGCCCCGGCCTTTGAGTTCGCGCGCAAGGGCTTCGGCCTCGGGTGTCGTCGAGGGTACGTCGCTCCACGTCGCTGGTGGCGGGGGCCGTGATGCGCGCGGCCGGAACATAGAGGCAAGCCGCTCGCCGGCGACGCGCAGCAGCAGGATGGCGCGCGCGTTGCCGATCGTCGCCTCGATCTTCGCCCGATTGCGCACGATGCTGACATCCTCCAGGAGGCGCTTGACGTCTGCCGGATCAAAGCGCGCGACGGCATCAGCGTCGAAATTCGCGAATGCGCGGCGGAAGGCGTCGCGCTTGGCAAGAATGGTCCGCCAGGAGAGCCCTGCCTGGAACGCCTCGAGGCTCAGGAGTTCGAACAGTGCACGCTCATCGGGCACTGGAAAGCCCCATTCGGTGTCGTGATACCGCTCGTAGAGGGGATCACCATCGCCGAAACACCGAGGGGCGGTTGGTCCCGCGCCGGATTCAGCAGCCATGCAGACCCGAAGCTTGGTCGATCACCCCATCGACCCGCGGGCGGCCCTCAAACCCCGCTCTCATCGGGGCCGCTCGCGAATCACCTCGGACGGTCGCTTGTCGTCGCGCAGCCCGAGGAAGCGCGGTTGGCGCAGGCGGCCGTCATTCGTCCATTCTGCGAAGCCGATCTGCGCGACCAGTTGCGGCCGGGTCCAATGCGTGCCGCGCGGAATCGGTCTTGCGTCCATGAACGACGGTCCCGGTGCCTCCAGGGATCGCAGCCGCGCGCCGAGATCGCGGAGTCTCGCCGCCGTGTAGCCGGTGCCGACCTTTCCTGCGTACCGGAGCTGGCCATCCTCGTGATACCCGACGAGCAACGCCCCGAAATCAGTCCGGCTGCCGGTTGGATCGGTGTAACCGCCGATGACGAACTCCTGTTCCCAGACGCATTTCAGCTTCAGCCAGTCCTTCGAACGCCCGGGGGCGTAGGGCGCATCGGCACGCTTGGCGATGAGCCCCTCCCAGCCGGAACGGCACGCGTCGTCAAACCTCCGCTGAGCATCGTCCCTCCAGGCCTTGGAGAGCTGCAGGGCCGCGCTTGGCCGGATTGCCCGCGTCAGCCGAGCGCGACGCTCTTCGAGCGGGAGGTGAGATAGAACCTCGCCGTCGATCTCCAGGAGGTCAAAGACGCAGTAGACCACCGGGTATGCAGCCATCTGCTGAGGGGAGGGCGCGGTGGTGCCGAGACGCTGCTGAAGCCGGCTGAAGGACGTCTGCTCACCTTCGAACGCGACCACCTCACCGTCAACCAGGAACTCGCTTGCGCGCTGTGCGACCAGGGCAGCGCGCACCTCGGGGTACGTGGCGGTGAGGTCCTTGCCGGTGCGCGACTTGAGCCGCACGTCGGCGCTCCGTCTGCGCGCGACGCAGCGCTCGCCGTCGAACTTGCGCTCGAGCAGCCAGTCGCCATCGAAGTCGCGACGGTCGGTCAGGGTCGCCAGCATGAGGGGAATTGGCACACCGGCATCGTGCCCCTTCTCAGCCACGTCGGGTTGCTCTCCTGGCTTCAAGAACTCCGAGCGCTTCTTGGGTGCGTGCAACGGCACCGCGCCCCGATAGACTCCTCGCGACACCGACACCTCGGAGGACTACTTGATGCAGGACCGGATCATCGGTACCACGATGCCCGTGCTCGAGATCATGCTCGACCCGGGCGAGGCAATCTTCTCGGAGTCGGGAGAGCTCTCCTGGATGACGCAGTCGATCGTCATGCAGACCTCCACGCAGATGGGCGGCGGGGGCGGTGTCGGCGGCGTGTTCAAACGCGCGCTCGGTGGGAGCTCAATCTTCATGAGCGAGTACTCGGCGCAGGGCGCGCCCGGCATGGTGGCGTTCGCCGCCCGGCTTCCCGGCATGATCTTCCCGCTCGATGTTGCGCCGCAACCCGGGATGGGTTTCCTCGGTCACCGGCATTCATTCGTGTGCGGCGTCCATGGGGTGCAGCTCTCGGTCGGGTTCCAGCAATCCCTCGGCGCCGGATTGTTCGGCGGGGATGGATTCCGCCTCGAGAAGATCAGCGGTCAGGGAAAGGCATGGTGCGAGCTCAGCGGTGAGGTCCTCACCTACGACCTGAAGCCTGGCGAGAGCCTGCGCGTGCATCCAGCCCATGTGGGCCTGTTCCAGGACACCGTCCAGTTCAGCATCACCACGATCAAGGGCATCAAGAACAAGATCTTCGGCGGCGACGGCATCTTCCTGGCGCTGCTCACCGGACCGGGCCGGGTGTGGCTCCAGTCGCTCCCGCTGCAGAAGCTCGCCCAATCGCTTGGTGAGTTCTCTCCGGGTCAGGCAGTCGAGGCAGGGGCCGCGGGCGCGGTCACCGGCGGAGTTATGCGGGGGATCTTCGGGGGCTGAACTCGCTGCGCTGAAAGAGCGCGTGCAACGGGATCCCCGCGGCCTCGAGGGCTTCGCGTCCGCCCTCCTCGCGGTCGACGACGCACAGCGCGCCGACGATGGTTGCGCCGGTGGCGACGACCGCCTCCTGCGCCTGCAGGAAGGTGCCGCCCGTGGTCATGGTGTCGTCGACCAGCAGCACGCGCATCCCCGGCTGGAGGTCCGGTCCCTCGATGGGGCGGCCGGTGCCGTGCGCCTTCACCTCTTTGCGAACGATGAAGGCGGTGATCGGATGATCCGTGTCGCCGCTGAGCGCGGCGGTCGCCGCCGCCATGGGATCCGCGCCGAGCGTCAGACCGCCAACCGCGTCGATGCCGTGCTCGCGGCAGTGTTCGAGCGTGAATCGCGCGACCAGATAGAGCCCCCTCCCGTCGAGGGTGACCTGCTTGCCGTCGACGTAGTAGTCGCTGGTGCGCCCGCTGGTGAGCGTGAAGGTGCCGTAGGTGAAGGCTCGCACGGCGATGAGCTCGCGCAGCTCATCACGCAGGCCGGTGTCGATCGCGGTGGTCACGGTGTCCATCGCAGTACGGGATGGCGTGCCGCGCGAACCTCGTCAACGCGGCTCACCGGAGTCTCATGAGGTGCGTTCTGGACGAAGGCGAGGTCGCGTTCCGCCTCATCGACGATCGCTGCGCAGATCCCGGCGAGTGCGTCGAGACTCTGCTTCGACTCGGTCTCGGTGGGCTCGAACATCAACGCTTCAGGAACCGTGAGCGGGAAGTAGATCGTCGGTGCGTAGACGCCGTAGTCGAGCAGCCGCTTGGCGACGTCCATCGCACGCAGACCCTCGACGCGACCACCCTTGGTGCTCGCCACGAACTCGTGCATGCACGGTGTCTCGACTGCCATCGCGAAGAGTCCGGTGAGCTTCGACTGCAGGTAGCGTGCGTTGAGCACCGCGTCGCGCGCCACCCACGGGAGATGATCGCCGTAGGCGCGGATGTACGCATAGGCGCGCACCAGCATGCCGAAGTTGCCGTAGTACGAACGCACCTTGCCGACGCTCTTGGGTCGCCGGCCATCGAGAAAGAAGCGGTCGCCATCACGTTCGACAGTCGGTGTCGGCAGGAAATCGATGAGGCGCTCGCCCACGCCCACCGGGCCGGCGCCGGGGCCGCCGCCACCATGTGGTGTCGAGAAGGTCTTGTGGAGGTTGAGGTGGACGACGTCGAACCCCATGTCACCGGGACGCGCCATCCCGACCAGCGCGTTGAGGTTCGCACCGTCGTAGTACACGAGCGCACCGGCATCGTGCGCGAGCCGCGCGATCTCCATGATGTCTTTCTCGAAGACGCCCAGCGTGTTCGGATTGGTCAGCATGACGGCGGCAACCGTCGCGTCGAGATGGCTCGAGAAATCGTCGACGTCGACGGTGCCGTCGTGATTGCTCTTCACGGTCACGACGTCGAGGCCGCACGCCGCCGCGGACGCCGGGTTGGTGCCGTGCGCCGAGTCGGGGATGAGCACGCGCGTGCGAGCGGTGTCTCCACGATCCGCGTGGTACGCCTGGATCATGCGAAGGCCGGTCCACTCGCCGTGCGCGCCCGCCGCGGGCTGGAGCGACATGCGCGCCATCCCCGTGATCGACGCAAGCAGACGGTCGAGCTCCCACATCAACTGGAGCGCCCCCTGCGTGTCCTCCTCGGCCTGGTACGGATGCAGCTGCGCGAAGCCGTCGAGCCAGGCGAGCTGCTCGTCGACCACCGGGTTGTACTTCATCGTGCAGGAACCGAGCGGATACATCCCCTCGTGGAGGTTGTGATTGCGCCGCGCGAGGCGTCCGAAGTGGCGTGCGAGCACCGCCTCCGGTACCGCCGGAACCGTCGGTGGGGTCGTCCGCAGCAGCGCATCAGGGACGGATGTCGCATCATTGGTCGCCGGAACGCCGGCGGAAGTGACCGCGGGCCCGCTTGTGTAATTGGTGCTCAGCTCGAAGACGAGCGGTTCATCCACCGCCCACCCGGCGTCGCGCCTAACTTCGGGGATCGAGTCGTTCATGCGTGTGCCATCGCAACGCTGCGCTCGGACGCGACCGCCTCGGCGGCGGCAGCGGCGTAGTGGTCGATCGCTGCCGGTGTGGTGAGCTCGGTGCAGCAGACGAGGAGTTCGCCGTCACGTTTCGGGTCGACGCGGCCGAGCGGCAGTCCCGCGACGATGCCGCGCGCACGCAACGCCTTCGCGAAGTCCGCAGCGCTGCGGGGAGTGCGCAGCACGAACTCCCAGAGAAACGGTGTCGACGGATGCGCGAGCGACAGACCATCAACCGCGCTCAGGAGACCCGCGAGATGATGGGCGCGCTGCGCGCTCACCTCGGCAACCGCGCGCATCCCGCCGGCGCCCATGTGAGCCATGTACACGGTCGCGGCGAGCGCGATCAGGGCGTGGTTGGTGCAGATGTTGGAGGTCGCGTGCTCGCGTCGAATGTGCTGCTCGCGCGCCTGGAGGGTCAGTGTGTAAGCGCGGTGCTCGTCGTGGTCAAGGGTCATGCCCACGAGGCGGCCCGGGATGCGTCGCATCTGCGCTTGAGTCACCGCCATGAACCCGACGTGCGGTCCGCCGAACGACGCGGGGATGCCCAGTGGCTGGCCGTCACCGATCGCAACATCGAAGCCGCTTTCCCCCGGAGGCGCCAGCAACGAGCAGGCGTGCAGGTCGGTGGCGCAGATGGCGAGCGCACCGGCGTCGTGGGCAGCCTGTGCGAGCGGTGCGAGGTCCTGGATGGTTCCGGCGAAACTCGGGTACTGCACGAGCAGCGCTGCGTGGTCCGACGTCAGGGTTGCGCGAACCGTGTCATCCGTGAGCACGCCCTCAACGGTTGCGACGACGTCGACGGCGATGCGCCGTCCCTCCGCGAAAGTTCGCAGCACGGCGATGGTCTCGGGGTGCACCGTGTCGGCGACCGCGATGCGGGCTCGGCCGGTTGCCTGGACCGCGATCACCATCGCCTCGGCCGCGGCTGTGGCGCCGTCGTAGAGCGACGCGTTGGCGACCTCCAGCCCGGTGAGCGCGCAGATCATCGACTGGAACTCGAAGATTGTCTGCAGGGTCCCCTGCGATGCCTCCGCCTGGTACGGCGTGTACGCGGTGTAGAACTCGGGGCGGGAGATCGTGCCTCTGACGATCGCAGGGCTGAAGCGGCGATAGACACCGGCGCCGAGGAAGCTGTCGTAGGCGCTCAGCGATCGGTTCCGAGCCGCAAGCCCCTCGAGCTCGGCGACCAGGTCCTGCTCGGAGAGCGGTGGCGGGAGGTCGATGCGAGGGTTGCGCAGGGCAGCCGGAATCGTCGTGAACAGGTCCGCTTCCGACTTTGCCCCCACCGCATCGAGCATCTCGCGACGTTCGGCATCGGAGTTGGGGAGATACGCCATCCTCAAAGTATGCCGGGCTGCGGGAGCCGCCCGGGAGCCGCGGGCTGCCGGGCGACGGAATGGCTGTCAGGAGGTTTGCTCGGCCGAACCGTTGGTAGACTGCAAGTGATGTCCAAGCGCGCTTCCACGGTTTCCATCGAGGATCTCGTCGCATCGATCGAGACCGCCCGCGACAAGGTGATGGCCGACGAGGTCAAGAGCCTCGTCAAGCTGGGCCTCCCCAAGACTGTGGCGTACAAGATGGTCGCCGACCGCTACCGCCAACGGGCCGAGGGTGACGACGGAGAGGCAGACTCCGCGAGCCCGTGGCCGGATATGTCCTGACCCAGCCCTAGGCGCTGGAACTCGACGTCGGCGAGTCTCGTCCCCTCCCGCGGAGGTACCACACGACGAGCACGATCACGACCAGGACAGCAATCACGATCGCTGCCGTCCCGATCGGACCCGACACCTTCGTGTAATTCGCTCCCACCTCGTACCCGAGCACGGCGAGGAAGGTGACCCAGACGGTGGACCCGACCAGCGAGAGCCCGGCAAACCAGGCCGGCTGCATCTTCGCAAGGCCGGCCGGGAACGAGATGTACGTGTGGATCACCGGAAGCATCCGTCCGAAAAAGACCGCGGCCAGCCCGTAGCGGTCGATCCAACGATCGGCGAGGTCGAGGTGGTGCGGTGAGATGCCGATCCGCCGCCCAGGTCCCAGGAGCAAGGGGCGCCCGAAGCGCCGGGCCAGCGCGTATGCGAGCAGCGCGCCGAGCCAGTTGCCGGCGACGCCGACGACGATCACGACAACGATGTTGAAGTGGCCGGCGGCGGCGAGCAGCCCAGCGACGGGCATGATGACCTCGCTCGGGAAGGGGACGCCGCAGCTGTTGATCAGCATGAGCACGAGCACGATGAACAGGCCCCCGCTGGTCACCCACTGGCCAATCACGCCGCCCATCGCCCGGGATTGTGGCCTACGCTGCCGCGAATATGCGCCGCCCGCTTCGTCCAACGTCCATTCCACCCTGGCCGGTGCCTTTCGAGGCCGCCGCCGAACTCGACTGGGGGCGTCCCGAGTACGCCCGCCGATTGCTTCGGGAGCATCTCGACCAGTCACACGATGGCGCGAGCCGAAGACGCTCTGTGATCGCCGGGCAGGTGCGACGCCTGCGCCGGCTTCTCTCGCCCGCGCCCGCACGGATCCTCGACGCCGGATGCGGCCCCGGCCTCTACGCGGTGCCGCTCGCCGCGCTCGGCCACGAGGTGACCGGTATCGATGTCAGTGAGCCGGCGCTCCGACACGCACGCCGCCTGGCGCGGGAGACGAGCCTCCTCGGGAAGGCTCGTTTTGTCAGAGGTGACCTTCGCGACGTTCAGCTCGCCCCGGATGGCTTCGACGCCGCGCTGCTCGTGTACTTCGTCCTCGAGGCGTTCTCCCGGGCCGACCAGGCCAAGCTCCTGGCTCGGATCGCGACGTCGCTGCGGCCCCACGGAACCCTGATCGTGGAGATGCGGCTCAGGCCCGATCAGCCGCCGGGCCGCATCGACTGGTGGGATGTCGTGCCCAGCTCACTGCTCTCCGACCGGCGCCACGTGCTGCTCGGTGACGCCGTGTACGACCAGCGCAGCCACACCTACGTGCTCCGCGAGGTCGCGATCTTTGACGACGGCTCCGTGTCGGTGCGACAGACCAGCGGCTGGTTGTGCCCATTCGCGTCGATTCCCCGCCTCTTCGCCGGAGCCGGGCTGGACGAGGTCACCATGTTCGACGGGTGGACCTCCTCGCCCGCACACGCGCTGTCGGAAACCGTCCTGGTGGTGGCGCGCCGCTCACGACGCTGAGCGACCCAGGAGGGGTCGTGCGAGCGGCTACCATTCGTTCCTTCGTGTCCGGGAGTCCTGTCTGGAGTTGATTCACCATGCCGACGCCCACACCTGATCGCATCCGCACAGTCGCCGTCGTCGGGCACAGCCACGACGGGAAGACGACGCTCTGCGAAGCCTTGCTGCACACCGCCGGAGCAACGCAGCGGATGGGGTCCACCGAACAGGGAACCTCGCTGTTCGACCACGAAGCCGAGGAGCAGCGTCACTCGATGAGCATCGGCCTGTCCGTCGCCCACTGCGACTGGGAGGGGTACCGCGTCAACCTGCTCGACGCGCCGGGATTCCAGGACTTCGCCGGCGAGGTGGTCGAAGCGTTGGCCGTCGCCGACGCGGCCGTCCTCGTCGTCGCCGCCAACGGGACAGTCGCGGTGGGTGCCGAGATGGCCTGGGAGATGATCCAGGCTGCCGGCGTCCCCGCGCTCATCGTCGTGAACCGCATGGACAAGGAGAACGCCGCCTACGAGGCCACCGTGGACGCGCTCCGTGAGGCCTTCTCGCGCAAGCCGATCGCCGTAGCCGTCCCGATCGGTGCCGCGGACGGGTTCGTGGGTTACGTCGACCTGGTCGACGACCGGGCCCACGCCTTCGACGAGCGGGGTCGCGCCACCGACACCGCTGTTCCCGACGCCATGAGCACGGAGATCGAGCGCGCGCATGCAGCGCTCGTCGACGCCGCCGCCGAGAGTGACGACGCGCTCCTCGAGAAATACCTGGAGGGCACCGAGCTCAGCGACGAAGAGGTCAGAACCGCGCTCCATGCCGCGACAGCGCGGGGCACGCTGGTGCCGATCGTGTGCGCGTCCGCGGCGACCGAGAAGGGCGCCGCCATGGTGCTCGACAGCGTGGTCCGGTATCTCCCGGGACCCAGTGAGCGCACGCGCGTTGCGCTCGATCCCAAGGGCAACGAGGTCGCCGTCGAGTGCGACTCGAACGGCAGGCTGTGCGCATTCGTTTTCAAGACCACCGTCGACACCTTCGGCAAGATCTCGTTCTTCAAGGTTCTGCGCGGCACCATGCGCGGGGACAGCCATCCGATCACGCCGCGGCTGGGCCAGGAGGAACGATTCGCGCAGCTCGGACAACCCACCGGCAAGGCGATCGCCACGGTGACCGAGGTGGTCGCGGGCGACATCGGAGTCGTGACCAAGCTCACCCACACGCAGACCGGCGACACGCTGTGTGCGAAGGAAGCCCCACTGCTGATGCCGCCACTCCCGTGGCCTGCGGCGACGGCTTCGGCCGCGATCGTCGCTCGCTCGAAGGGTGACGAGGACAAGATCAACAGCGCGCTTGCCCGTATCTGCGACGAGGACGCGACCTTCAGCACCGATCGCGATCCCGTGACCAACGAGGTGCTCGTGCACGGGCTCGGAGACGTGCATCTCGATGTCGCGCTCGAGCGCATGAAGCGGAAGTTCGGTGTCGACGCCGAGCTGCATCCGCCCAAGATCCCGTACCGCGAAACCATCACGAGCACGGCGCGCGTCGGCCACAAGTACAAGAAGCAGTCGGGCGGCGCGGGCCTCTACGGCGACGCCACCATCGAGATCGAGCCGCTCCCGCGGGGCGGCGGCTACGAGTGGGAGGACAAGATCTTCGGGGGATCGATTCCCCACCAGTTCCGGCCGTCAGTCGAGAAGGGCGTGCGCCAGACCATGGAACAGGGCGCCGTGACCGGGAATCCCATCGTCGACGTCAAGGTGCGCCTGGTCGACGGCTCGACGCACAGCGTGGACGGCAAGGACATCGCGTTTCAGATCGCCGGAGCGATGGCGATGCGCGAGGCTGTGCAGAAGGCTTCCCCGGTCATCCTTGAGCCCATCATGGACGTCAGGGTCACGGTGCCCGAGCGATTCACCGGCGACATCATGGGATTGCTCAACTCGAAGCGAGGCCGTGTCGGTGGCGTCAACCCGCTGGGCGATGGTCGCGCCGAGGTCAACGCCCACGTGCCCCAGGCGGAGATGTACACCTTCCCCATGGAGTTGCGCGCTATGACCCAGGGACGCGGCCGCTATTCGATGTCGTTCGCGAGCTACGAGGAGGTCCCTGCGCAGGTCGCGCAAAAGCTCATCGGAGCACACAGCAACGAGCATCCGGCAGCATGAGATCCGGCGTTCGCCGCGTGCGGCTTCGGGCGGCGATGCAGACACCCGAATCAGTGCACACACCGAATCAGTGAAGGAGTCAACGATGGGCGAGACGGTTGAATTTCCGAGCAACGGGCACACGTGTGGTGGATATCTCGCGACCCCACCGAGCGGGCGCGGCCCGGGAGTGATCGTCATCCAGGAGTGGTGGGGTGTGAACGGGCACATCCGCGATCTCTGCGACCGCTTCGCGGCCGAAGGGTTCGTTGCTCTCGCGCCCGACCTGTATCACGGCAAGGAGACCAAGGAGCCCGACGAGGCCGGCAAGCTCCTCATGGAACTCGACCTGGCCGAGGCGGCTCGCGACATGCTCGGTGCGGGCAAATGGCTGGCTCAGAGCGAGCGCACCGCCGGCGATCGGGTCGGCATCGTCGGGTTCTGCATGGGGGGCGCACTGACCATCTTCGCGGCGACGCTCAGCGACGTTTTCGCCGCCGTCGTTCCGTTCTACCCGTACATGGGGCTCACGGCGGCAGCGAAACCGGACGTCACCAACATCAAGGGCGCCGTTCTGGGTCACTTCGCCGAGAAGGACGAGGCCTACACCCACGAGCAGATCGATGCTCTCGAGGCCGAGCTCCGGGGGGCCGGTGTCGATGTCGAGTTCTTCTGGTACGCGGGCACCGACCACGCCTTCTTCAACGACACCCGTCCCGAGGTCTACGACGCGGACGCGGCACGGCTGTCCTGGGACCGGACCCGAGCCTTCTTCCGGACCCACCTCGCTACCACCGTCGCCCCCGTCTGACCGCCCCGACGGGTGGTCTGACGGCCTGCGACCCGGGGCGTTCTAACAGCCGCCGGCGGGGGCCCGGGCTGAATTCGGCTCCAATTCAGGCCGGATGTGTCTAGAATGCCCGCAACCTGCCTCCGAGCAGTCGCAGAACCACCCCCACCCCCCGGAGGAGCACATGGCCACTGGCTATTGCCTCAAATGCAAGGAACAGCGCGAGATCAAGGGCGCTGAGGCGATCAC
>Ga0070766_10000364_pt1 | contig 19461 bp, 15 predicted proteins | sample HubBroMetageWFT6_FD_69782 | JGI IMG/M metagenome (GOLD analysis project Ga0070766, IMG submission 69782) | Warmed and freeze-thawed soil microbial communities from the Hubbard Brook experimental Forest, New Hampshire - Hubbard Brook CCASE Soil... | ecosystem: Environmental > Terrestrial > Soil...
TTAGCCTGTTGATCACCCTCTCGTGGGGTGACGTGAGCATCGTCGGCCCGGCGTCAGCCTCTCTGACCTTCCTCGCTAACGCTCTCGTCGCCCATATCTACCTGAAAGAAAACGTCGACCGCCGCCGCTGGATGGCCGCCATCTGCGTCGCCGGTGGAGTCGCCCTGCTGGCGCACTAGCGCACACAGTCGGTCTACCGGCTGGCCAAGGCTTCGCGGCGGAGGCGAGTTCTTCCGCAGCTTGTAATGTAATTCTTTCTCTCTCGGCGAAATTCTCTTGGTCTCAGGCACCTTTGTCTATAGAATTTCCGCGCCAAATTGGTGTATTGTCTCCCGCACTGTTGCCTCACTTTGTCAAAGCTGTGTTCCACCTGGCCAAACTTCAGGAAGCTACAACTCACAAAAGAGGTGCAACATGACCGATTCGCCTGCTGCGAAGGGAATGCTCGCTTTCGCTGCGCTTGCCCTGCTGCTGCCCGTAATGATGACAGCGCAGGACGTTTTCAACTCGCCTTACGTGGTCACCGGTGAAACCGGCACTGTCCACATCCATCTCACACCCGAAATGACCCGCCAGCTCATGGCCCAGCAAGGTCCCGTGCTCGCGCCCGGAGTGCTGAGTTACCATGGCGGCCCGATTATGACCGGCGTAACTCTATACGCCATCTTCTGGGTTCCGGCGAAACTGCAGAATGGAAACCCCACCAGCCTCACGGCCAAGTACGAATCGGTGGCCAAGCAGTTCCTTGCCGACTATCCCTACCATGGTATTGCCAACAACAGCACGCAGTACTACTCCACCAAGTCCGGTATCAACACCTACTTCGTTGGCATCGGTGGATTGGCTGGCTCGGTGGTAGATACTGATCCCTATCCCGCCAGCGGCTGCACCGATGGGGTGACAGGGACGAACTGCATCACCGATGCCCAATTGCAGGCGGAAATCTCCAAGGTGTTGACAGCCCAAAAGTGGACACCGGGCTTGAACAAAATGTTCATTGTCTTCACCTCCATTGGCGAGGGCTCATGCTTCAACAGCACCTCTTCGAGCTGTGCCTATACCCAGTACTGCGCCTACCATGGCTACTTCGGCAGCACCACCAGCCCGACGATCTACGCCAACATGCCCTACGCCAACCCCACCTACTGTTACGATCCTGCAACCCATCAGCATGATCCGAGCGGCGACATTCCTTCCGACGCAAACGTTAACGTCACCAGCCACGAGATTACCGAGGCGAACACGGATCCGGAGCTGAATGCCTGGTGGGACAGCGCAAACGGCGAGGAAATCGGCGATCTGTGTGCGTGGAATTTCGGCGGCACCACCGGTGATTGGGATGGCGGTCTGGCGGACCAGTCCTGGAACGGCCATTACTATGATTTGCAACTGGAGTATGACAACCACACCAGTACGTGCGTCAAAGTCGGCCCCTAGTGTGACGTCCAGACGAAGCTCTGAACTCCGTCCGCGTTGGCACTGAGAGCCGCTCAAGCGCAACCGCCCCACCCTGCCAAACAGGGTGGGGATCACATCGTGCGCTCCGCCACCGCGGTTGGCCTATATTTCCCTGTCGTTGAGAAATCTGGGATACGGCAGGTGGCGCGGGATCCGTACCCTCCCGACCATTGGCTATGTACATCCGTCACGCTGACGCGTGACTACGGTCGCGCCCGCTTCCGTGCGAAGTAGGCGTAAATCGGAATCCCCGACAGGATCAGGACGCAACCCCACATCGAAAGCCGCAGGTTCTCCTGGAACGTGTAATACAGCAGCACCGCCGCCACCAGCACGAAGACCGCTGGAACCACCGGATACCCCCAGGTTTTGTAAGGACGCGGCGTGTTCGGCTCTTTGCGGCGCAATACAAAGACCGTGCTGGCGGCGATCATGTAGAACAGCCATTCGGCAAAAATCGTCAGCGAAAACAACTGGCGGAAGTTCCCGCCGAACAGCAGCAGCACAATCGACAACACCAGTTGCACGATGAGCGCGACCGAAGGGGTGTGGAACCGCGGATGAACGTCTGCCATGGCCTTGAAGAAATATCCGTCGCGCGCCATGGCGTAAGGAATCCGAGCCCCGCTCATGATGGTCCCATTCAGCCCGACCAGCATCGACAATGCCATGCCGATCGAAACGATGGCTGCTCCCCAAACGCCCACGGCAATGGCAGTCGCGTCCGACGAAGGACGTGCCGCCACCGCAATCTGGGAAGCCGGCAAGACGTACTGCACCGCCGCGTTGTTCAGCATGTACAGCACGCCAACGATGCCGACACCGGCAATCAGCGCGATCGGAATCGTGCGCTCCGGTTGCCGTATCTCGCCGCTCACCATGTTCAGGTCGTTCCATCCGTCATACGCCCAAAGCGCTGCCACGAGCGCGGCCATGAAACCTGCAACTCCACCTGCAGCGCCAGCGTAATGAGTGCTGAAGTTCTTCCACGTACCGCTGGCCGCCGTAAATCCAACCACGCCCACGCCTACGATCATCACCACCTTCAGGACGGTGAAGACCAACTGAAACTCACCGGCCCTTTTCACTCCCAGGTAGTTCAGCCAAGTGATGAGCACGGCAGCACTGATAGCCACGAGCTGGCCATACGTAACCACGAACGGCCACCGCATGGCTGCTTCGCTGAAGAACGCAAGCGCCGGGAACGTGCCGAGGATGCGCACGATTCCCGTTGCGATGGTTGCGATCGACCCAGGCTTGGCGACGATGAACCACGTCCACGCATAGAGAAATGCCGGCAAAGGACCGTAGGCGTCGCGGATGTAGACGTATTCTCCGCCGGCCTGCGGCTTCATCGCGCCCAACTCCGCGTACGTGATCGCGCCCGCCATCGAAAGCAGGCCGCCGACGATCCATGCCAGGTACACCAGTCGCGCCGAACCAACCGCCTGCATCATCTCGGCGGGAACCAGAAAGATGCCGCTGCCGATGATGGTCCCGACAACGATAGCGCTGGCCTGGCTTACACCCAACTCGCGAAGCAGTGTTGGGGCCTTGGTGTTGGTCTCAGTCACGTGGAAAATTTTTGGTGGCGTGTTCAGCCGACAGCAGATTGGACTATAAACGATATCAATGTGGTGATGCAGTCGATCGTGAGCTGCCCGAGGAATCGTTCGAACACAAGCATCTTGACGGAATTCCACAGCTATCGGGCGAAGCCGCTTGAGTAAATCCCCTCAGGTCAATATATTGTGATCATTCTAAAGGCTCCGTTAGAGAGCCGGCGCAACAAGGTGAAGTAAGTGTCCCCAGAATTGGAATTCATCCGGCGCGAGACCGAGCGCGCTACCTGTGGGGTGCCCCCCGATGCATGGCTGCACGCACCGCTTGGCAAGTGGAATTCGGCTCAGATCCTGGAACACCTTTTGCTAACTTATACGGCGACCACCAAAGGGATGCTGCGTACCATGGACGCCGGGCAACCCCAGCGCGGAAAACCTGATATCAAGCAACGGCTGAAGCGTATTTACGTCCTGGGAATCGGCCGCTTCCCCTCCGGAATCGAAGCGCCGCAACATGTGGTACCTCGCCAGGAACTGGGCAGCGAACCGCTTCGTCGCTTTAACGATGCACTGGTCGCCATGGATGCGACACTCGCAGATGCCGAAAAGCGCTTCGGAAGTGGTACCCGCGTACTCAACCATCCAGTCCTCGGTCCGCTGACCGCACAAGAGTGGCGACGGTTTCACCAGGTCCACGGACGTCATCATTTGAGACAGGTAGTCGCCCGAGTCAAGGATCAATCTTAGGTCTCGCCAACCGTCACCGAAACAGCCCCAAATACCAGCCCCAGATTTCTCGTCCCATGAACAACGCGATCAGAGAACTCGCGCCCAGGAAGACGCCAAAAGCCACTTCGGTGAGGAAGAACGAGCGAGCGCCGTGGGCGTCGGAGTTCGTTTGGACAAAAGCAGGCTCCAGATTCGCCTTTCGACCCAACAGGAGCATCGTCACGGAAAACACGGTCGCCATGATCGGAGACAGAAACACGACCAGCACGGTCAACTTCAGCCCGAGAAACCCTCCGACCATCGCAATCAGGGCAATGTCACCGAAGCCCACGCCGTGCCGTCCGCGCAGCAGGTAATACAGCGCCCAAGCCAGGTAGAAGAATCCCGCTCCGAACCCCGCACCAACAAACGAATCAAGAAAATACAATTCGGAATTCGACGGGGCGCTGCGCGCGCCAGCTACGTTGAGCAGGAATAACGTTCCTGAAGCATCGATGGATCCGAACCACGCCGTCGCGAGTCCGATGGCTATTCCTGGGTAGGTAAATTCATGCGGTAGCAGCCCGGTCTCGGCGTCCATAAAGATGAGGCCAACGATCAGAAAGCAGAACACGCAAAACTTGAGCGTTAGCCACGTGGTTCCGAAGCTGCCGTAACAGGCGACGAAAAGGACCGCCGTCAGCAGTTCTACAAGAGGATAACGAAGCGATAAGGGCTGCCCACAATCACGACATCTGCCGCGAAGAACGATCCAACTCAGCAGTGGGATGTTGTCCCGCCAGCGAATCGGCTTCTGGCAGTGCGGACAGTGTGACCGTGGAGAGACGATCGACTGATCGCGTGGGATGCGCGCGATGCAGACGTTGAGGAAGCTGCCGAACGCCAGTCCCACGACGAACACCGCGCATTCCAGAAGAAGTTCCAAGTCCTACTAGAGTACGTCTTCACGTGCAGGTGTAGGAAGGGTGATGCCAATCCGGAAGCGACTCACGAGGGCCAGCATTTTGCCATAGGCCTCAACTTTTATGATGCTGAACGCGCAGTCGGGCACGGCTACGCGTACAACGCGTCCGATTGGCCATCCTACTGCAGAGGTGTGCGCCCCGCGTTGCGGTTATTGGAAGCCTGCTCCGTTACGGTTACCGTGTTGATCAACAGGAAGCTGAGGGTGGCTTCCGGAGCGAGTTTGATCTGCTCACCCTTCTTCGTCGCCGCCACACCGGTCCCAGCTCCCGCACCGGCCACCGAACCAATACCTGCTCCCTTTCCGCCGCCGGCGAGTCCGCCGATAATCGCACCCACCGCCGCGCCGCCACCGGCCTTGATAGCCGTGTTCTTCCCCTCGCCCTTGCCTTGGCGCGACCACTGATTCGTCTGGATGTTGTAGGTCTTGCCGTTCACAGAAAGCGAGGTCAGTTCGAGTGTCAGCGCCGAATTGCCGGCAAACCGGCCAGCGCTTTTCACATCGACAACGTGCCCCACGACATCAGCTCCCGATGGAATCACCGTCTCATCGTTGATCATGATCGGAGCGCCAAGCGTGGCATGAAATGAATCCCCTGTCTGGTTGCGTTCGGTGTCGAGGGCATCGTTGAGCCGAACCGTCAACTGCGTCCCGGCGGGAACTGTGACTTTCTTGGGTGCCGGAGGCGGCGGTGGTGGGGCTTGGGCGACGGCGGGTGCTGGCGCAGCTACCGGCTGCGTGCTCGGAGCGCCGTTACCGCTATCGCCGCTCTTAACAGCACCTGGCCCATAGTCCTTGTCCAAGTCAGCTTGGCTCTTGGCCAATTTCTTCTTCGATGGCACAGGCGCGGGAGTACTCGCCTGCGGCGCCATACCGCCAGTCGACGCCTGCGCTTGTTGCAGCACAAGATTGTTAACCACTGTCTTAACGCCTTGCACGGTAGCAGCATCGCTTGCTGCTGAGGTCCGTTCGACCTCGCTGTCTACATCGCCGCTAAGCGTAACCACGCCATCGTTGGTCTCGACTCCAATCGCACGGCTGCCAATCCTGGAATCCTGACTGATCTTGCCCTGCACTTCCGCCGCGACCTGCGCATCTGTGCGTGCAGGGGCTTTGTTGCAAGCTGACAATGCAACGACTGCGGCAAGCATCGCCGCTACTCCAAGCAGTCTCGACCTGTCCTTCATGGTGCTTCCTCAAGAACCTCTCGAAGCCTAAACCCGAATTCCGTCAACTTGTCGCTGAGGACCAGACCAGCAAAAAAAGGCCAGGAATGTGCCCCGGCCCTTTCGCAGTAGTTCAACACTCATTACGTTCAGTTCGGCGCATCGGTCACGCGGTTGTTGATGGCAAACAGCGCCAGCTCCAGCCGGCTGCTGACTCCCACTTTGTCGAAGATGTTCGTCAGGTGGTGTTTCACCGTGTCTTCGCTGAGCGAGAACTTCCGGGCAATCTCTTTATTACTCAATCCCGCAACGATGGTCGTCAGGATGTCCATTTCCCGCTTGGTCAGCCCGAAATTCTTCTGCGGCCTTTCACCAGAAGCGTTGAGCCGCATGAACTCCACGATATCGCCCACAGCCTCGCGACCGATCCAGTACTCACCTGCCATCACGGTACGAATGGCTTTCATGAGCAACTGGGTGGCGGCCTCTTTCATCACCACACCGCGGGCTCCTAACTGCAACGCCTGCACGATTTGAATGCGTTCAATTGCGGCCGTAAGCACAATGATCTTGGTGTTCTTGCCGTCGCCGGCGCTGGACAGCTCTCGCATCGCTTCCATGCCCGGCATCTTGGGCATATTGAGGTCCAGCAGCAACACGTCTGGTTCAACCTCCCTGGTCTGGGCCACTGCTTCGTTGCCGTCGGCCGCCTCTCCTACGACTTCCAGTTCCGGTTCTGCCTCCAGCAATCGGCGGAGCCCGTCGCGAAAGATTGTGTGATCATCCGCTATGACGATACGCACTGTAGCGACTTTACTATCCATAAAATTCATACCCTTTCTGAGGAACCGTTATTTCCAACCTCGAACCGTGGCCGGGACTCGACTCGATCACCAGATCGCCTCCGATGGCTCGAACCCGTTCCTTGATGACCGTCGGGCCCCGATGAAGATCGTCCAACTCCGTCAGCGTCAACCGCCCCGTGAACGGAAATCCGCAACCATCATCATCGATTACCAGCCTCCACAGGCCATTCTGCGCCCCAAACCGCACGTAGACCGACCGCGCCGCGCTATGCTTCCTGACATTCACCAGGCCTTCCTGCACCACTCTGGCCAACTCTCGGCAAGCAGAAGCGGGGAGCGTAACTTCTTCTAATTCGGAGACAAATCGTGCATCAACCCCGGTGTCGCTGCGAAAACGTTCTACGAGTTGGACCAGAAAGTCAAGAAATTGATGAGGTCCAATCTCGACCGGCCTCATACTCTGCATCAATTCCCGCATGTTCAGCACTTCCTCCCGCAATAATTGTTGGATGTGACCCAACTCGGCCGATTGGGAATTGCCATTGGCCCGCCGCCGCAAAACGTCCACTTGCATCTCTATGCTGATCAGGGACTGTATAGCCGTGTCGTGCAGTTCGCGGGCCACCCGAGCGCGCTCCATCGCCCCGGCGCGCGATCGCAGCCGCCGGAAAAGATAAATCGAATAAAGTGCAGGAGCGACTTGCCCGACGACACTCTGCGCAAAACGCAATTCCCGCTCCCGGTTCCAACCCAGCCGACCATTCACCAGCACAAACCGCCCGCTCCACTCCCGTCCTACCTCTAGTTTTACTGCCAGCACAGACTCCACTCCCTCGACGGGCATCCGCAATGCCTTCAGCTCGCTGGAGTTCAGCCGCCGCCCCTCGTCGTCAATGGCATCAATCGCCAAGCCCCCGTACTTCTCGTGCCTCATGTAGAACGTGTGAGGATAGTCTTCCATCAGTGCCGAACTGCGCTCACTCCCCCCAAGCTCCCGCATCTCGTGGATCGGCTTCGCAAGCTGCCTGACGTCCCAGCGGTAGAGCCGGCCCGAGCCCGCCCGCGTCACAACTTCGTACACTCGCTCCGCGCGGAAGACCCGCGCCAGCTCCGCCGAAGTCTCGGCCAGTGCCTCACTGAGGCGGCTCCCAATTCTGGCTTGCGAAAGCAGATGATTGGTAAGCGCGATCTCGGCCCGTAACTCTTTTTCACGTTCTGCGAGATAGCCCAGCAGAAAGCCGCTCATCACCAGAAAGCCGCACCGCAAGACCAGCCGCGACCACCCCAGCGGAGTGAACAACAGCCGGTTGAGCTGCGCCGGCCCGTAAGCAACCACCGTCTCCTGCAGCAACAGGAGCGCAACGCTAATCAGTGCTGTCAACACCGTTTCATAAAGCCCGAACCGGAAGGCGGTCGTCATCAGCGCAAAGAGAAAAAATACGAACACCAGGCTGTTGGGGGGATCCGCAAATAAGCAAAGAACGATCGGCCAGAACACGTCGCTCAATTGCATGATGCGAACGAACCCCGTACCAGGGTCAGGATTCATGAACAGCCAGATCAGGAACCCAAGACTCTGAATGCAGTACACCAGTAACAGAAGAATCAGCAGCTGGTTGTAAGGATCGGGAGCTAATGGATGAAGCAGCTCAACGATCAGCGCCGTCCCGCCCAGAAACACCCGCGCGATGCCCAGTACCCGTTCAAAACGGGGATTCTCATACCTCAGCCCTGTAGCTCGGAGCCGGGTCAGAAACCGCGGAGCAAAGGGTGAAGGGTGCACAACATCGTCCTTGTTATAGCTGGAAGCCGACGCTGCAAGATTATGCACACGAAAGAGCCAAACTTCAATCCACCGTTGGTGTGAGCCGCCCTCCGGAAGCTTCGCCGATGTGGCATGGCGTTGGTATAACATTGACAGCAAACGGTTTCGGAAGGCTCCCAAAGTGATACTGACCAGAATCGCTCTATTCGCAGTTCTAGGCTTGACAGCGGTTTCCATGACGGCATTCGAAACCCCGGCAAACAAACCGCCTCAAACCAGCGCAAACTCCACCGCCACCATCAACGGCTACCAACCTAAGTGGTGGAAAGAAGCCATCGTCTACCAGGTCTATCCGCGATCCTTCAAAGACTCCAACGGAGACGGCATCGGTGACCTCAAAGGCATCACCTCCGAGCTCGATTACATTCAGGGACTCGGTGTGAACGTCGTCTGGCTCAGCCCGCACTACGATTCGCCCAACGCCGATAACGGTTACGACATCCGCAACTACCGCAAAGTCATGACCGAGTTCGGCACCATGGCCGACTTCGATGAACTGCTCAAGGGCATCAAGCAGCGCCACATGAAGCTGATCCTCGATCTCGTGGTCAACCATAGCAGCGACGAGCACGCCTGGTTCGTCGAGAGCCGGAAGTCCAAGGACAACGCTTATCGTGACTATTACATTTGGCGGCCCGCAAAAGACGGCAATGTCCCCAACAATTGGACCTCGTTCTTCTCGGGTTCCGGCTGGAAGCTCGATCCCACAACCGGCGAGTACTACCTGCATCTCTTCGCCGAGAAGCAGCCCGATCTCAACTGGGACAACCCGAAGGTCCGCACCGAAGTTTACGACCTCATGAAGTTCTGGCTCGACAAGGGCGTCGACGGCTTCCGCATGGACGTGATTCCCTTCATCTCCAAGCGCGAAGGCCTGCCGGATTTGCCGCCGGAATACATGGCGAAGCCGCAATACTTCTACGCCATGGGTCCGCACTACCACGAATACATGGAGGAGATGAACCGCGAAGTGCTTTCCAAATACGACGTCATGACGGTCGGCGAAGCCTTCGGCGTCACGCTCGCACAAACACCCACCTTGGTGGACGAGCGCCGCAATGAATTGGACATGGTCTTCAACTTCGACGCGGTGCGCCTAAACCGCAACGGTGATGCGTGGCGCGATTGGACGCTCCCCGAACTGAAAGCCATCTACACCCAGCAGAACCAGGCGCTCGACGTCCACAGTTGGAACACCATCCTCCTTTCCAATCACGACAATCCGCGCGTCGTATCCGCCTTCGGCAATGATTCTCCGCTCTATCGCGTAGCTTCCGCGAAAGCGTTGGCGACCATGCTGCTCACGCTGAAAGGAACGCCGTTCATCTACCAGGGCGATGAGTTGGGAATGACGGACTTTCCGTTCACAACAATCGACCAGTGCGACGACATCGCCGTAAAGAACGCATGGAAAGCTCTGGTCGTGACCAACCAGGTTCCAGCAGACGTGTTCATGGCCAACGTTCGCAAGGTCAGCCGCGACAACGCGCGCACTCCCATGCAATGGGACAACTCAGCCAACGCCGGTTTCACGACTGCAACAGCCAAGCCGTGGCTCGCGGTGAATCCGAATTACCTGGAGATCAACGCCAAACTGGAACTGAGCGATAAAGGTTCGATCTATCACTACTTCCGGCAAATGACTGACGTGCGGCGCAGTTCGCTCGCGTTCGCTTACGGCGATTACCAGGACCTAGATCCTGCGAATCCCAAGATCTTCGCCTACACGCGAGTCAATGGCGCGGAGAAGTATCTTGTCGTGCTGAACTTCTCGACCGACGCAATTACCTACAAACTTCCGGCCGGAATCAAGGTGAACCAGTTGGTGATTTCGAATCTGGGCAAGTCCGACGAGCGCGGCGAAACCCTGAATCTCAAAGCCTGGGAAGCGCGAATTTATAAGTTCTAGACATTGAGGGGCAGCTGCTATTTTGAATTGTCATCCTGAGCGGAGGCGGCCTTGCCGCCGTAGTCGAAGGACCCCTATGGCCGGAAGAATGTTCGGGTCGCACTTGTCCTGAGCCTGGGTGCCCCGCTCTAGCCTGATTTTGGCTAGGGCGGGGCCTTTTCTGAAACACACCCGCCATCCTGAGCGAGGACACCCGTCCGGGCCGGCCTTTGTTCTTGTTTGTCATCCTGAGCGCAGGCGGCCTTGCCGCCGAAGTCGAAGGACCTGCTTTTTCTATCCACTATCCACTACCCACTATCCACTGCCTTAAAAGATGTTCAGGGTTCGCCATTGCCGCGTGACTTCGCTTGCTTTCGCAATACTATGGATATTGCAGCACGGGATGATCACCTCCCGCCTATGCTCCCGTACAACGACCCGACACCAAGTCGGACTCTAAGCCTCCCGCCAAGGTCTAAGGCCGCCAATTCTCGCCGCGTCCGTCTGCTGTCAAATCGAGGCGAAAATACTGAACGTTTCCGCAGTAGTCGCAGACTAAAAAGAGTGGAACGCCCACTCCCGAACCACCACCGAAGCCGAGCATGGAGTTCGCTACACCTCGAAGATAGTCGTATATTGGCGGCGACCCATATACCTGCTGCTGGTATTGGGGTGGGGCTTTTCGCGTCTCGATATCGGGAAATTTAGGAAGTTGCGAGCCGATGTTGCTGTGAATCTGCTCGTGTGCGGGTCGATAAGTCCCCCTGCCGCAATACAGGCAACGTTGCGGAACGCGAAGATCCAAAACGCGACCTCCCGCCTCGATGCGCTCTGCCAACTGTTGGACACGTCCAGCAAGGTCGACCGCACTCGCAAGTCGTTCAGACGGATTGCGACGTACGGTCGAGCTAACTAGTTCATCGATAAAAGCGAATTGCGGGTGTGAGGGAAATAGTGTAGCTAGATGCCTGGTCGCGTCCTCTGCATAGTCTTCCTCGTGCCCGTCGTATACTTCGGCGGTGAACAACCAATAGAGAATCTTTCCCAGCGAATAAACATCTGCGGCTGCCAAATTCGGGCTGCCGCTAATCCTCAGATTCCGAAGCTCCGGTGCGCAGTAGTACATCGAGCCACGAGGTCCTTCCTTTGTCATCGTGACTTCATCATCTTCGATGAAACAGATACCAAAGTCCCCGACCACCGGCTGAGTACCCTTTAGCAGGATGTTGGCCGGCTTCAAGTCCAGATGATGGACTGCGGGTTTGTGCGCATGGCAATAAGCCAAACCCGCTACAATCTGTTGAAAGAACCTTACCCCCGAACCTGGGTCGCTGAACTTGTCCTTTCGCTCTAACGAGCCCGCCCTGCAGTACTCGGTGATCAAGAAAGGCTTGCCGCCGGGAGTGCGACCATGCTCTAGGACCCTTAGGATATTTGGGTGATCTAGAGTCACGCATGCTTGGATTTCGCGCTCGAAGTAGTCCTCACGTTTCGGGTTCTTGAGCCTCTTCAGCACATACTCATTCGGATCAGACCCATCGGCGCGCCGAACAACGAAAGTGTGCGCTTGGCCGCCCTCGAGTAGGTCTTGAGTATGTCGCCATTCTCTAGGAAAGTCGCCCATGTCGGAGAATCTTACAGGCATCGCTTGGTGAGGTGAAGCCGGGTATTGGGTGCCCATCCCTTTGCGAAGCAAAAGGGCGACTTTAAACGCCCGAAACATCAATTGAGCCCGAGCCCGCGACAATTCAGTCCCGGCTGGGTGGCACGGGTGGCACGGGCAAGAGAAAATCTAACTTGGGTGCCCCGTTCTAGCCCGATTTTGGCTAGGGCGGGGCCTTTCGCGCAGCCAGGCTGAGGGCAGTCACATAGGCCACATCAACCAAGTGCGAATCCCCGACAATCCAGTCCCGCCTCGGGACGGTGGAGCTTAGCCGAGCGCTTCAGCGCCGGGTAGCCTCTATTAACGCGGGATCCGAACAGCAGCGATGGCTGTGGGTAGTTGCAAGACAAAACCAAGAAAAATGAGCGTGACTCCCCACGTAGCGAGTCTAGGATTGTCCGCGATCACCTGTGGCGTTGGCCCCGTGCGCTTCATGTCTGGGCAAGGTCCGTCTGACACTACGAGAGGGCCGCCATAGCCTGCCACTACCTTCTTGTCATCGAGGCAGATCGCCAATTCGTTGTCAGCGACTTTTATCAGTCTGAAGTTGGAGGACTTGAGTGTCAGCGAGTAGACCAAAAAGAGTCCGCCAGCTGCGCTGCACGCCAACCCAAACAAATTTAGAAACGCCAACACCCGGGTCCAGTTCATGAATACGATCTTGTTGCCTCCGTGCTGCATAGGCTATCAGTTTTACGAATTGACAATTCGTACCAAAGAACTCAGCGCATAGGCGGGTGCACTAATCTTGTCGCGCAGCGACAGAGCCGGCCTTGAGCAAAGTGGAATGGGTGCCCTTGCAGAACCGGATACATCAATCGAGCCCGCCCCCACGACAATCCAGTCCTGCCTCGCGGGACGGCAGAAGATAGCCCAGCGTTTCAACGGTGGGTAGGCGTGATTATGAATCGGGAGTCCCCCGGGGACGACAGATGCGACGAGGGCTTTCAGCCCAAGCACCTTCCGGACTGACAACTGACAACCGGCAACTGCCTTGTCACAGTGCCCTGTGTCGCACGTCCTTTCGCACCAGGACTCGGCGCGTATAGAAACGAACGATGAGGCGAGGGATTGGTGTCTCTTGCCGTCCCCGGCTAGGCCGCGGACACCAAACGCTCTTTGAAATCCCGACTGCCCCCGCTGGCGCGCGAGCGATCCGTTCTTTAACAGTTTCCCGAAACACCCCACGAACGTGGCTACATACTTGTATGTAAAGTATGCACATCGCCTGTATGACCTGTATGTAAAGTATGACAAAATCTGCCGCTAAACTCTGGTTTTTGCCCCTAAGTCCTACGCCGAGACATGGATACGTGTAAGTAGTTTTAGAATCAATACATACAAACAATTTCCGCCCAAGCCATTGATTCTAAATGACCGTGATAAAAATGTTTGTACGGTGATCTACAACACGACAACACCCCCGCCGGGGGCCGGGCTATGAGCAGCCTGAAGGGAGCAACCATGCGCTGGTATCACTATGTGGCGTACTTCTTCGGGGGAGCGTTCCTCGCGAATACCTTGCCTCACCTGGGCAATGGCGTCTCGGGGAACGCCTTCCAGAGCCCCTTCGCATCGCCACCCGGAGTAGGCTTATCCTCCTCGATGGTCAACGTTCTATGGGGCCTCTTCAACCTGGCGGTGGCCTACTTGCTCATCTGCCGGGTGGGCGATTTCAATCTGCGCAACACCCGGCATGTGCTCCTCGTCGGTGCGGGCATGCTGGTGATGTCGCTGATGCTTGCCCATACCTTCGGACGGCTCCACGGAGGCCTGTGAGGGTGCAGCATCCACCAAATTGCGGGGGCCTAGGTCAGCCGGCCTTTCACCAGAAACCGGTATCCCATACGCGGAAGCTTCTACTTCTCAATCCGCAGAAAGGCCCCGCTTGTCGCGTCCACGGCCAGACGGAGTTTGGCCTCCGTTGGATTCTCGCCGTAGATCACATGCCAGACTAACTGGTTGGTAGCCGCGTCCCAGGAGAGCAGAAAGATGACGGGCTGCTTGGGATCTTTCCTGGTCAGCTTCTCGCCGCCGTTTTTTTGCGCGACTTCGTAGGCTTTGTCGCTGTCGACCTTGAGAAATGCGATGTCAAACGGCTGGGTCGCGCTATTGCTCGCGCTCCAACTGTCCTCGGCGGAAAAGCTGATTCCCTGCTCAGGCGCGTCGGGGCCGACCAGTCCAGACCACACGAAGAGTTTCATCATCCGCTTCGATGGAGAAGCAAACGATGCGCGCCACAGACCTGCTTTACCCTCACTGGTCGGCGCATCAGCCGTGAATTGCGATTGCAGCCGGAAAGGTTTCGCATCCGGAGCCCACGCACGCGCCGCCACGTACATGCGCTGGAAGGCGGTGCGTCCCGTATCGTATTGCGCTTCTTTGACCGCAGGCTTGGCGGCCGGTTGCGCGGCAGTTTCCGTCCCAGTCTTCTTCTCTTCTGTGGAGCACGAAGCCATCAAGAGTAGAGCGAAAGATAAGCACGCGATTCTGAAAACTAGCTTAGACAAGTCAGGTCTCTCGTTGGAGTTGGTCGGAGTCATCGCGGTAAATGACGAAGCTTTTGGCGCGGGCGACGCGATAAAACTACGGTGCGATTGGTATTGGTCTTCCCTGCTTCGCACGCTCATAAACTTTGACATACTCACGGGCAGAAGCAGCCCATGAATAGTCTTGCACCATGCCGTTGCGCATCAGGTTCTGCCACTTCGCCCTGTCGCGGAAGGCCGTAATCGCCTCTCTCACCGTATCTAACAACGCCTCTCCACTGTACTCCTTGAACTTGAAACCTGTCCCCTTGCCAGTGGCAACGTCGAACTGCTCGATGGTGTCATCAAGTCCGCCGGTCGCGCGCACGATCGGTACAGTTCCGTACTTGAGGCTGTAGAGCTGGTTCAACCCCGCAGGTTCGTATCTCGACGGCATGAGGAACATGTCGGCTCCCGCTTCGATCTTGTGCGCGAGCCGGTTGTTGAACTCGATCTTCACCGCGAACTTTTGCGGATACTGCTTGTTGAGTCTCCGGAACATGTCTTCGTACTCGCGGTCGCCAGTGCCGAGGGCAATCACGATCATGTCTTCGCGCGCCATGCGGTCTGCCACTTGCTGGATCAGGTCGAAGCCTTTCTGTCCGGCAAATCGCGACACGATTCCCACCACCGGCAACAGCGTGTCGGCGGCCAACCCAAACTCCTTCAACAGGTCCTGCTTGCACGTCGCCTTGCCGGAGAGATCGTCAGCCGAATAATTGGCGGCGATAATCGGATCGGCTGCCGGGTTCCACTCGGAATAGTCGACGCCATTGAGAATTCCCACCAGCGTGCTGGCTCGCGACCGAAGGAGTCCTTCCAAACCAAAGCCATATTCGGCTGTCTGGATCTCCTGGGCGTACTTTCTACTGACGGTGGTGATGAAGTCCGCCTCGCTGATTGCGCCCTTCAGGAAGTTGGCTTTTCCGTAGAACTCCAGCTTCGCCATGCTGAACAGGTCCCATGGAAGCATCAGCAGCGGTAGGACCTCGGGCGGAAACAGTCCCTGATATCCCAGGTTATGAATGGTGAAGACGCACGGTGTTTGTGCGAACGCTGGGTCTTCGCGGTAGAGCGACTTCAACAGGATCGGAATGAGCGCAGTCTGCCAGTCGTGGCAATGAAACAGGTCGGGCTTCCCGAGTATCTTGGTTGCTTCCAGTACGGCGCGGCAAAAGAGAGCGAACCGTTCGGCGTTGTCGTGGTAATCGCCCAGAGGAGTTCCATACAGGGCGTCGCGGTCGAAAAAAGGTGGATAGTCAACGAAGTAAAATTGCACGCCGTTGCGTACGCCGCCGTCGAGCACCGAGCAGAAGCGATAGCGATCGTCGAAGGGGACGGTGATGCTGCGGATCGCCACCTGCGGGTTCTCAAGCTTCGTCAATCGGTACCGAGGAAGGTAAACCGTCACTTTGTGTCCGAGTCGCGCTAACTCCGGAGGAAGCGATCCGACCACATCTGCGAGGCCGCCGGTTTTGGAAAAGGGGACGCATTCGGATGCCGCAAAGGCGATATGCATGAAACCTCCGGACTCGGTCGAGCTTCTCTGAGGCAAGCTTACAGACAGCACAATGCAGCGCGCGCATTTATGATATTGCAGCGAACGAAACACTTGAGTCTAACCGCGGCATCGAAAGAGGGTCAACGTGGTCAAGTCTTTGTCCCATGAAAAAGCTGTGAACCATAGCGGAAAGCACAAACCCAAGCTGGGACAGAACTTTCTGATCGACCACTCGGCGGCGCGCCGGATCGTCGAAGCGCTCGGCGACGTTTCGACGCGCAGCGTGGTCGAGATCGGCCCGGGCCGAGGCATGCTCACGGAGGTGCTGGTGAAGCGCGCGCGGAGAGTTATCGGCATCGAACTTGACCATGTACTGGCGGCTCAATTGCGCATGCGCTATGCGACCCTAACTAATGTCGAGATCCTCGAGTCTGATTTCGTTACGGTGGAATGGATTTCCATGGTCGGACGGCGGCCTGGTCCGCTCCACGACCTTCGGCCTACCCAGCCCGAGACGGTGGATGTCGTCGGCAACCTTCCGTATTACGTGACCTCCGACATTGTGTTGCGCATTCTTGAAGAGCATAAAAATATCGGGCGCGCGGTCATCATGGTGCAGCGCGAAGTTGCCGACCGGATTGCCGCGGAACCGGGCAGCCGCGATTACGGATTGTTGTCAGCCACCGCTCAGTTGTTTGCCCGAGTTGAGAACCTATTCACGCTTCCGCCTGCGGCCTTTGATCCGCCCCCTAAAGTGCATTCCAGCGTGCTGCGGTTGACCATGGCGCCGCGCAGTGCCGAATTGCAGATCGATGCCGAGCCCTTTCTTGAGATGCTGAAGTTGGCCTTCGCACAAAAACGCAAGACACTGGTAAATAATTTGAAAGGGCGCTATGACGACAAGGCGGTGCGCGCGGCCCTGAAAGCGGCTGGCGTGCGGTCGGATGTCAGGGCAGAAGCTCTACCTCTTGCAAAAATGGCAGCCATGTTCCGCATGTTAGGGCCGGCGTAGAATTCGATTGAGAATATCGCCGGGCGAGCGAAGGGACGACCGCTATGACCACTGCGATTCGCCAGCCAGCCGTTGCGGGACGCTTCTATCCGGGGAACGCACAACACTTGCGCACCGAGGTGGAGACCTTCACCACGGAGCGGGCCGCCGCGGGGCACCAGGCCGTCGAACCTAAGATTCCGGCAGTGGGATGCGTGGTTCCCCACGCAGGCTACGTTTACTCCGGAGCGGTTGCCGGAGCCGTCTATCGACGGTTGGAACTTCCGCGACGTTACGTTATTCTCTGCCCCAATCACACGGGGATGGGCGAGCCGCTCGCTATCATGAGCAGTGGCGCGTGGCGAACTCCATTGGGCGATGTGCGTGTCGATGTGGAACTCGCAGCCGCAGTAAAAGACGCCATGCCTCTGCTCAGCGAAGACGCGGAGGCCCATCGCTACGAACATGCTCTCGAAGTGCAGCTCCCCTTCCTGCAAGTGTTGCGGCCGGGGTTTCAATTCGTGCCTGTAACCGTGGGCACCAGCAGCTTCGAGGCACTAAGTGCGCTTGGAAGCGCGATCGGCGACGTGCTGGCGAGTTTGCCTGAGCCAGCGATGGTAATTGCTTCCAGCGACATGAACCACTACGAGAGTGACAGTGTGACGAGGGTGAAAGATCGCCGTGCGATAGACCAGATTCTGGCGCTCGATGCGCGGGGCTTATACGACACGGTGCGACAGGGTGGCATCAGCATGTGCGGCTACGGTCCTGCGACGATCATGATCACCGCTGCGCGCAAGCTGGGTGCCAGCAAGGCGGAACTCATCCGCTATGCGACCTCAGGCGACACCTCCGGAGACCGGGACATGGTCGTGGGCTATGCGGGGATCGCCGTGTACTGACCCAGCCTCTGCGGTCCAAAGTAAAAGGGCGGCCGCAAAGCCGCCCTTCTCGCAAATACCAAGTCGCTTACTTAGGGCTCGTGCCGTGAGCTCCGCCCGCCCCCGCTGCGTGGCTGACGGCCCCGGAACTATGCATGGGAGCCGATGATCCTTGGAAAGCGGGCTGGCCTCCACCTAGTCCGGGCGACCACGACGCAACGCTGCTTTGTGAGGTTGACTGAGCCGGCATAGCGAACACGTGGCCGGAACGATTATTGGCAGACTGGCTGGCACTGGCCGCTGACGGTCCCATTCCGGGAGCGGCGAAAGTGTTGGCTGCGCCACTTGGTGTCGAAGAACCGCGCATGTTGGTCGCTCGAGAGTTCCGCGCAGATGTGACGCCGCCTCCGCCGCCGGTTGCGCCGCCCGTCGAAGCGGTCAGTCCATTAATCCTTGAGTGATCGATTACGCTGGCAAAGTTGGGCGGAATGGGTCCTCCAGGAAGGTAGGCCGGCGCCTGGCCAATTCGTCCCACCAGGATCGAGGGCCGGGGGCCGTTCGTTGGCACCACGGGCGGAACGGGCGCCGCGTATCCGGGAGGGCCTTTCACTACCGGCGAGGACGGTTGCCAGTTGGTTACGATCCCGCCACCTCCGGTCGTACTGCCGGGGGCCCAGAACCAGCCGACCCCGGGCGAGAATCCCCACGCGCCGTAGTGGTAGGGCAACCAACCCCAGGGATAGGCCGAAGCCCACGCGTAACCAAATCCCGGCGTGAACGCCCACGCGCCGCACAGGTATGGATTCCACCCAAGCCAATTCGAGGCGCCATAGGGTTGCCAGACCGTTCCGTAACCCGGCAGGAACATGAAGCCACCGTAATACGCCAAGTCCTGGAAACCGTATCCCCCCAAACTGCCGGGTACGCCGTTTGAACCGTATCCGGTGTTGTTGTAGGCGTAAACCGTTTGATAGGCGGCCCGCTCATTGTTCCAGCGGTCCAGGGGAATGCCGTCGACCCCTTTGGCAATGGTGAACCCTGCGGAATTGCCAGCGTCGCTGTTCAGCGTGTCATTCTTCTTGATCTTGACGATCTCAGCATTGTTGTTGACCAGTTGAGCTTCGCCATTGAGCACGGAAACCTCAACCTCGTCCCCGTTCATCATGAACCGCACTTGCGACTTACGGGGCACGATAAAGTTACGGTCAGCGGCAACGACGCGATAGATGTTGTTCTTGCCGAAGCGGGTGTCGAAGTACATGGTTCCGCGAACCAACTCGACTTCGTTGATCAACTCGCCGGCATCATTAATCAGGAGTTGCCGAAATCTCACGTCTGTCGCCTGACCCAAGCGCACCGTGCTGTTGTTCTCGAACTCTACTTCCGCCAGGCCATCAGTGCCGGTCACCACGCTGGAACCCTCAACGATCGGCGAGTTCAGGATGGCGCGCTCCAAGCCCTGGCCGGTGGCACGGCTCATCTGGACACTGCCGTCTTCG
>Ga0070766_10000365_pt1 | contig 19444 bp, 19 predicted proteins | sample HubBroMetageWFT6_FD_69782 | JGI IMG/M metagenome (GOLD analysis project Ga0070766, IMG submission 69782) | Warmed and freeze-thawed soil microbial communities from the Hubbard Brook experimental Forest, New Hampshire - Hubbard Brook CCASE Soil... | ecosystem: Environmental > Terrestrial > Soil...
GAATCAGACCGAAGCTGTGCTGACGTTCAGCATCGAGCCTGCGTGGTTCCAAACTGATTGGTTTCGGGCCGCATGCGTGTGCGCAGCATTGCTGCTGCTGTGGCTACTGTATCAGCTTCGCCTGAGTCAGCTGCGCCACCAGTTCAGCCTTACTCTGGAAGCAAGAGTTGACGAGCGCACGCGCATTGCGCGCGATCTGCACGACACCCTCCTACAGAGTTTCAATGCGCTGCTTCTTCGTTTCCAGGCTGCCTCGAATCTGCTGCCAGCACATCCGGACGAGGCGAAAGAGCGAGTGGACAGGGCAATTGAGCAGGCATCGGCCGCCATCTCCGAGGGCAGAGATGCAGTACACGAGTTGCGCTCTGGATTATTGACAACTACCGACCTTGCTCAGGGAATCACTACTTTCGCCGAGGAGCTGCTCGAACAGCCCTCAGTCTCGGTGCGACCCGATCTCCGCGTTCAGATCGAGGGCACTCCGGTTACTCTAAATTCTATTGTCCGCGATGAAACCTTCCGAATTGCCGCCGAGGCCGTGCGCAATGCGATTCGACACGCGAGTGCGAAGCATATTGAGGTAGAGATTCGCTACGACGAGCAGCAGTTGCGTGTCCGCATTCGCGATGACGGCAAGGGCATCGATCCGGCCGTTGTGGACCAGGGCCATGCGCCTGGCCACTATGGACTTCGAGGGATGCGGGAGCGCGCCAAACTTGTTGGAGGTAGTCTGGAGGTCTGGAGTGAGCCAGGATCGGGGACTGAAGTGGAATTAACAATCCCCGGCGGAAGCGCTTACGACAGAAATCCGGGCTCCTGGCGATCTGCTTTTACGCGAAACGGGTAGAGCTCATATGACCAGTTTCATTCCCAGTCCAATTCGGCTTCTGGTGGTTGACGATCATCCCATTTTTCGCGATGGCATCATTGGCCTACTGGCCGATCAGGCAGATATGCAGCTTATCGGGCAAGGCTGCAATGGACAGGAAGCGATTCAGCAATATCGCGCCCATCGCCCTGACATTACCCTGATGGACTTGCAAATGCCAATAATGAGTGGGATGGACGCGGTGATTGCCATTCGCGGTGAGTTTCCGGTTGCAAAGATTATTGTTCTCACCACCTATAAGGGCGATGTCCAGGTCCTCCGCGCATTGAAAGCAGGTGCATCCGCGTATTTGCTGAAAAGTCTAGTGCATCGGGAGCTTCTGGAGACCATACGAGCCGTGCACGCCGGCAAGAAAGCTTTATCGCCTGACGCTTCGTACGAGCTGGCCGAGCATGCCATGGACGATACCCTCACTCCGGGAGAAGTTGAAATCCTGAAGCTGATCGCTGCTGGAAACGGAAACAAACAAATCGCGGCGCAGCTCGCGCTCACCGAAGAAACCGTGAAGGGACGGGTGAAGAACATCCTCTCGAAGCTGAACGCCAACGATCGTACGCACGCTGCGATGATCGGAATCAAGCGCGGGATCATCGAACTCTGAGACTCAAAAGAGTCGGAATGAAACCCTCTTTGGGGTTCCGACGGAATACGGCGATCGCATAGCCTCGGCAAGGGGTTTGAGTGCGCCGTTTATTCTCGACATTTGCCCGTGGCTGGCCAGGTGCTGGTCTTCTTCTGCTGCGACTCGTCGCGGGAGGCGTCCTGGTCTTTCACGGAATCGCGAGATTGGGAGGCGAGTCGCCCCCACAGGAAATCATTCTCCACCTGCTCGAGGCGGGAGACGGTGCCCTCTTCATGGCGGGCTTATGGACGCCGATTGCCAGTGGAGTCATCGTAATTATTGCAATTTATACCGCATGGAGCGACAAGGGAAATCCATGCCCGGGAGTGTTTCTCGGCGTGATCGGTGCCGCGCTGGCCCTGCTGGGACCGGGCGGATGGTCGCTGGATGCAAAGCTGTTTGGCTGGAAACAGATTGATATCCGCCGCTGACGCTTTATTCGCTCAATGAATACATAAGCACCTGACTTCGGGCGGTGGATATTCCCGCACGATAAGAAACTTTGCGTGGTCCCATCTTTGCGTGGTCCCATCGGAGACATCTATTCCCATCCGGTGGAATTGCCGACTCAAAAGGGCCTCCCACACACACAATGCAGTCCGATCAAACCTCGATCTGGGGATTCGGGAAGTCGGGGTACCGTGCACAATGAGTACACAAGAAAACGGGGCCATCCAGTGGTTAGCCCCATCGACGAGGAGGTCAGCAATGTCCAGGCTTGACTTGATCGGATGCAGTAAGAGTTTCCGCACGGTGCTCGACCAGATCGAAATGGTTGCGCCGGTCGACTCCGCCGTCCTGATCCAGGGCGAAACAGGGACGGGCAAGGAAGTGATCGCCCAGGCGATTCACGAGGCGAGTCCTCGTAGCCAGAAGCGATTCGTCGCCGTGAACTGCGCAGCGATACCGGCAGCATTACTGGAGAGTGAACTATTCGGTCATGAACGAGGCGCATTCACGGGCGCAGTCGCGCAGACCATGGGGCGTTTTCAAGTCGCAGACCGCGGGACGCTATTCCTGGATGAAATCGGGGATCTCCCACTCGAACTGCAACCGAAGCTTCTCCGTGTTCTGCAGGAAAGACAGGTGGAACGCCTGGGCAGCGGCCGATCTGTTGAGGTTGACGTGCGAATCATCGCGGCCACCAATCAGAATCTGTGGCAAATGGTTCAGGAGAGAAAATTCCGCGCCGACCTCTACTACCGTCTCAATGTGTTTCCGATCAAATTGCCACCACTGCGGGAGCGGCGGGATGATATTCCGGCCTTGATCGAACACTTCGTGAAGAAGTTCGCCGCGCGCCAGGGCAAGCGGATCGATTTTATCCCCGAACGAGTGATGGAAGAGTTGAAACAACATGATTGGCCGGGCAATGTCCGAGAGTTGCAAAATGTGATTGAGCGTGCCGTCATCATGTCAACAGAGGCTGTGCTGCATCCGCAAACTGCCGATCTAAGAGCCAATAGCCTGGAACCTGCGCCGGTCAGGACACTTGTCGAGGCCGAACGAGCGCACATTACCGCGGCGCTTCGCAAGACGAATTGGGTTGTCGGTGGGCGGCGCGGCGCGGCTGCACAACTTGGTCTGCCTCGGACTACCCTGATCACGATGATGCAGCGCCATGGGATCACTCGCGAGGTGCTGGGTCAGGTGGCCGTAGGCCCCGATCGACCGCAGGCGCTTATGTCGAACGCAAGCTCACAGATGTCACGCGGACTTCATGAGGATCGAACTTATGACCAGTCCCCTTCCTGGGTCGAAGACTGTCTCAGTGCCTGAAAGCTGGGCAAACAGCCGGTTGAGAGAACTTGCAAAGACCTTCCTTTGCCTCTCTCTGTTGTGCGCGGCCGAATCGGGGTCTGCGATGGGACAGCAATGCGGTTCCACAGGCCTGGTACTCCAGGTACTCGGCTCCGGAGGGCCGGAGTTGCAGGATAAACGTGCATCGACCAGTTATCTGATCTGGGATCAGGGTCGTGCGCGTGTGCTCGTGGATGCCGGAGGAGGCAGCGCATTGCGCTTCGGTGAAAGCGGAGCGCAGATGTCTCAGCTCGACGTAGTACTCTTCAGCCATTTTCATGTGGATCACAGCGGCGACTTTCCTGCACTGATCTTCTCTTCGTGGTTCGAAGACCGCAAGCGCCCGCTGCTGGTGTTGGGACCTCCTGGAAATGCCTTTATGCCTTCCACCACAGAATTTGTTCACGATCTCTTCAGCGACCCGCACGGCGCCTGGCGTTACCTCAGCGAACTGACGGAGCCAGGTACCGGAGGGAGCTATCAATTACGGCCTCGCAGCGTCATCGCCGGATCATCGCCAGTCCTGGTACTACGCAGCGGCAATATGACGATCTATGCCGTGCGGGTCATTCACGGGGTGTTTCCGAGCCTCGCGTGGCGCGTGGAAATAGGCGGTAGCTCAATAGTGTTTAGTGGGGACACAAACGGAGCCGGAGACGGACTTACGAAGTTGGCGATGAACGTCGACGTATTTGTCGCTCATAATGCCGTGCCGGAGGGCGCGAGTGGTGTCGAGCGCCGGCTCCATATGCCGCCTTCGGTGATCGGAGTAACGGCGGGCAACGCGCACGCACGATCTTTGGTTCTCTCTCACCGAATGCTCCGGACACTGAGCAGAGAAGCCGAGACCGAGACTGCAATCAGACTTCACTACGCAGGTCCTATCGTCTTTGCCAACGACCTTGACTGCATTCCCATTGCTCCCCCGGCATTGAGACCCTGACTGCGCGTCGACAGGCCGTCGCCTGTTCGTCCGGTCGACATCCCTCCCTATTTCAATTCGCACAAGGTCCGGACAAATTACTCAATTTTCAAGTTGGCGGAGTGTGCTCAGTTCGGCATTCAACGTGCTTTGTTCAGGGTGTGAGCGAAGTAATCGAGCTCCCCTGACACACGGAGGCCATCATGTTGTATCCATCACATTGCGTTGATAACAGCCTGACCAAAACTTCCACCGCTGCCCAATTCGTCCGACGAGTGAGCGAGCAGATGCAGAGTCTCCAGCTGCTCTCGCTGTTGTTGACGGGCGATCCCACACGGGCGGAGCAGTGTTTCATTGGTGCGATCGACGAGTACGCCGAACTGGATGGCTCCTTTGTCGATTGGGGCCAGTTGAGGGCCCGGCAAGCGATCTGCAGGCACGCCGCGGAAGTCATGCAACCAGCATTGAACCGCGCCGATATCCGGACGGGCGACTGCCGCGAAGGCACCATTGCAATGACCGGATGCAGTCCGTTCGGGGGAATCCTGTCGCTGGACGCGTTGGAGCGCTTTGTGTACGTGATCACGGTTCTCGAAGGGCAATCCGATCGAGATTGTGCGGATCTGCTGCGGTGCACAGACCGGGACGTGATGATCGGCCGCACACTGGCCGTCACGCAGCTGGCATTGACCGATCGCGACCTTAGCTGGGCAACCGAAACTCCGCAGTTCTGAGGCCGTTCATCGCATATCTCGTCGCTCATAGACGGGAGTCCCATAGTCGTCGACCTAAGACCCTCAAACGTCACGGCGGGAGATAAAACTATGTTGGTAAAAAACAGCAGCAGATTCGAACACGGGTGTCGCAGCGATCTTCGCGGACGCGATGACACGTGGCTCGTAACAGCCGCGCAAAATGGCGACATTGAGGCTTTTGAAGTATTGGCCCGGCGCTACCGGCAGGTTGTCCTCTCAATTGGATGGCGATCCACCCGCAATCCGGAGGATGCAGAAGATATCCTCCAGCAAACGCTCCTGAAGGCTTTTGCCCATTTGCGGACATTCCGTGGAGCATCCTCCTTCTCGACATGGTTAGTCCGTATCGCGCTGAATGAGGGCCTGATGCTGCGCCGCAAATCATGGCGGATGCACAAGATCTCGCTTGATGAGCAGCAGGATGGCGAGGGTGCGTCATTCCTTGACGCCGAGGATCAGCGGCTAAATCCTGAGGACAGTTACGGCCTGCACGAGCGGCGGTCGATCCTGCGGGCGCTGCTTAACTCGCTGACTCCGGCGGTGCGCTCGGTGATCGAGAAATACGATCTGGACGACCGCAGCATAAAGGAAACCGCTGCTCTGCTTGGAATCTCCGTAAGCGCAGTCAAAGCACGAGCCAGCCGCGGACGAGCAATTCTTCGTGAAAAGACCCGTCATTATTGTGATTCCGCGAAAAGCGCAGTCAACAGAGCAGACCGCAGCCACACTTCACCTCGACGGGTGCCGAGAGAGTGTTCGGGTCCTATCGCACCGATGGGCGAGTGTGGTGGGTGATGAAGCAACGGATAATTGCGTTCTCTGCACTGGCATTCGAACTAGCTGTTTGGATTTTGCCGGCTGCTCTGCTGAGATTCTAGGCACGTCGTGTGCATCGGGGCTGATCACTGTAGGAGCGAGGACTAAAGAACTTCTCTGAGTTCGACACGGAGGCCGGGATTGATATTCACTCTCGCATCGATTCTGGGTCTCTGGCTGCTCTTCATTGTTCTGCGATCGATGATTCGCATTGCGCTCATGAATAGCACTCGTCGAGATATGCTCTCCGAAGTGACGGACCAGGCGATACGAGCTGGAGCCGCATTTCGCCTTCGAGGGAGGCGCGACGTCCGCTCTGTCCATCCGGTTCTGCTCTGCATTCTGCCGGCATTTATCCTGTCACTCATCACCCTGTATTTTGTTGGTGCGATGTTTGCGTTCGCGCTGCTGTACTGGGGGACACGCGCGGTCACTACATGGCATCAGGCGTTTCTTGCATCAGGTTCCGCTCTGAACACCTTGGGCTTCGCTACTCCGACCTCCGGTGCTGGCCAATGGTTAGCTGTGCCGGAAGGCGCTCTCGGGCTTGGCATCATCGTGTTCCTGTTTACCTTCATTCCGAGTTATCAATGGGCCATTCGGTGCCGCGAGGACAGGACCTCATGGCTTTACGTTCGCGTCGGAAATCGGCCAACGGGGCCCGCGTTTCTCGCATGGTGCCGGCGATCGGGGAATGTCGGCAGCATGAGAGAAGTCTGGGAGGCGTGGGAAGACTGGTTTCGCATGCTTGGCGACACACATTCGATCCTGCCAATCCTCACTTTGGCGGCGTCTGTGCAGGAAGGCCAGTCGTGGATTCTTGCTTCAGCCGCAATTCTGGATGCTGCGGCCTTAACGGTGGTGTCCGGTCCGGAGGAGGCAGTCGAAGCGGCTAACATCTGCCTGCGCACAGGCACGCGTGCTCTACTGGCAATTGCGGAATCCCTGGGGCAGGCGCTCCCCGCGTTTGAGAGCGAAGGTATTGATCCTGACAGGACGTTGGACACATCGTCACAGACGCAGCAATCGCTGGCTAACCTGCATACGGGAGCATCCGCAATTTCGGACTCGCAATTGCTGGAATTCGAGAAACTGCGCAGGTCATACGAGCCGGCTGTGAAGTTCGTGGCGGGTCGCACTTTTGTTGAGTTCGAGAGGGGTAGTTACGGAGCACCCCATCGACCGCGATGAGATTGACCACCTGCAGCCCAGGCTCACTCGTCTCGGCTAGAACCCGCGAGCCGCCTTCAAAAATCCACTTTTACTCTGAATCCAAACACCACAGCGCGATGGACGCCGCCCCCGACGTTGGCGTAGTACTGAACGACCGGCTGCACAAGCAGCATGGGCAGCGGGTCTATCAGCGTATTGAATTCCACACCACGCTCGTCATGCCAGCCCTGTGAACCAACCCGAAGAAACCGAGAGCTCAGAGTGTTCTGCACGAAGCCCAGGGCCATGGTGTTATGGATCGGAAGAGGCATGGGCTCGTTGAACCGAAGTCCTGCCGTCAATGTTCGATTATTTCGATTCACATCGGCGGGACTGTAGTCATATGCGACTGTGCCGTCGATTCCTCTGCCTTCCTGCGGATCCGGGCGCCATAGGGCCTGACTCGCCATCCAGTACAAAAGGTAATTCCCCGCACGCGTCGTGACGGCATTTGGGAGCACGAACTTCGCCGGATTGTAGACGGCTCCGAATTGAAAGAGCCCAGAATATCCCTTGCGGCTTTCAACATCGTCGACGGGATGAATTGTGGCAGCGCTTCGGCCTCGTGAATAACCGATCTCCGAAATACTGACTGGAACCCCACGAAATTGCGGAACCAGACCAGTAATGTTGTTCGCGTAGGGAGTTCGGTCTTCGGATTCGATCATGGACTTCACATAGAGGTGACGTGCCGGTACGATGCGTACTTCGGCCGCCGGCGTCGATGCCGGATCGAACGATTCATAGGTCGTGAACAAATTGTTCAGGGCATAGCCCATGGGCTCGAAGATGAACGACGCGCCGTAGTGCTCCGCCCCATAGGAATCCTGGCCGGCGAACTGGCCCAGGCGTGCGGTCACGCGCTCGTTGAGCCATCTCTTCTCAATCCACCAGGAATCCAGTCGAAAGGTGTTGGCGCTGGCCATGCCGCTGGGATTGGTCAGCAGTCCCAGATCTTTGCCGAGATTGCCACCGGCTTGCCAGAGGGCGGTTGCATGGAAATAGAGTCCCGACTGCCCCGTCAGCGCGCCAAAATCGATATCCACGGTGCCCCGGTAGCGATTCCAACTCGCCAACCGTTCAGGTTGGGGGCTCCTGACATTCGAGAGAGTATCGCTGATGTATTGCAGGTCGAACCGGACGCCTCTTTCGAGAAGGCGCGACCGCTCTCCCCCCCATTCACCCAGGAGATGGCCATGCGGACCTTGCCCCGTCTCGTGACTGTCAGGCCCGCTGTTGGTTTCATCGGGCAAGGTTTGCGCGGAGGCTGAGAACGCAAAAATGCAGACTGCGAACCAGATGGCACAAGGTAACTTTCGATGTAGTGTTTGCATCATTGCCTCGTTCTCTTGTGGATTTCACACGCAGCGTGAGAAAACGGCACGCAACTCCGCGCGCCTGCGAGCGCGTTCGCTCCGAAAGAAAAATGTCGGAACAAGCGTTGCGGCTGATCGCCTGCGACCTACCGGCCGGTGACGGCGCGAATGACGCGAAGATGGTTCTCTCCTAGAATCTTCATCAGGTCACTCGCGGAATACCCTCGCTGCAGGAGCACGGCGGTAAGCGCCGGCATCCTGGAAACGTCTTCCAGCCCGTTCGGGGGCCCCGCGACTCCGTCAAAATCGCTACCAATACCCACGTGATCGATGCCCGCAATTCGAACAGCATGGTCAATGTGGTTGGCTACGTCCTGCACGGTGGCGGCCACATTGGCGCGCTTCCCGAACAACTTCTCCGCATCAAGCGCTGCATAGTTGTCCAGTGCTTTGCCGGTCAGAACAGAAGGGTTGGACGCCTCGATCGCGATCGCTGCGTTCAGCACAGCCGCATCCTTCTGGTTGACGAAGCCCTCACCAAAATTGATCCCGACTACCCCGCCATTCGCGGCGAGTGCGCGCAGCATATCGTCCGTCATATTCCGTGAAATGTTCGAAACGGCCCGCATCGACGAATGAGAAGCGATCACCGGTTTACTGGTCACCGCAAGCGCGTCGTAAAAGGTCTTATCGGAGACGTGCGAGACATCCACCACCATCCCCATCCGGTTCATCTCGCGCACCACGTCTTTACCGAAATCGGTTAGGCCGTTGTGAACCGGCGTATCGGTCGACGAGTCCGCCCAATTGTTGTTGCGCGCATGCGTGAGCGTCATCGATCGGACGCCCAGGCGGTAATACATGTGCAGGACACGCAAATCGTCGTCAATTTGGTGTCCACCCTCGATGGTGAGGAAGGCGGAGATCTTCTTCGCATGCACAATGCGCTCGATATCCACGGCGGTTGTGGCGAGTTCTATCTGATCGCCATGTGCGTCGAACACCGTCTGCATCGCGTCTCGTAAATCGAGCGTGCGGCGTACCGCTTCAGCTCCGGGAAAATACGCAGGCACCCACAGCGCAAAGAAGGGTGCATGCATACGGCCTTCGCGCAGCCTGGGAAGATCCACGTGGCCGACATTCCATCGCTCGCCCAGATCTTCGCCCATAACCAAAACCCGCTGAACGGTATCGATGTGGCTGTCGATCCCGAGAGCGTTCGCCATCAGCTTCTGCGCAGGCGACATGAAATGCTCCAATGGGAGTGGTTCCCCGTTGGTGTCCGGATGATTTGGATTCCCGCCTGCGCCTTGTTTCGTTGCCGCACTCATAGGGGTCCGCCTATCTAAACAGATTCACTTTTGCGAGATCGACGATCTCGTCCCCGCGGCCGCTGAGCACTGCTTTCAGCGCGAAGAGGCCAAATCCCTTTGCCTGCTCGAAGGTGATTGTGGGAGGCATCGACAGTTCCTGCCGGCTGACCAACACCTCGACTAACGCTGGTCCGTCGTGGGCGAGAGCCTGAGCAATCATCGGACGAACCTGGTCCGGCGTTTCGGCGGTGAGCCCCAGCAGCCCTGCTGCTTTGGCCAGCTCCGCGAAATTCGGATTCTTGAGGTGAGTTCCAAAATCGACGATGCCGGCGGCCTTCATTTCCAGTTCAACAAAGCCCAGGGCATCGTTGCGGAAAAGGATGATCTTGACCGGGGCATTCAGCTGTCGCAAAGAAAGCAAGTCGCCCAGCATCATCGCCAGGCCGCCGTCGCCCGACAAAGAGATGACCTGACGACCGGGATGACTGACCTGGGCGCCGATCGCTTGAGGAAGTGCGTTGGCCATGGAGCCATGGTTGAAAGATCCCAGAAGGCGCCGTTTGCCGTTCATGCTGAGGTATCGCGCTGCCCAAATCGTGGGAGTTCCTACATCGCAGGAAAACAGTGCGTCTTCCGAAGCCAGTTCATCGAGCACGCGAACCACGTATTGCGGATGAATTGGCTTCTGACCATCCCCATTCGTGGCCAGATCATCGAGGCCCGACCTGGCAGTCCGGTAATGGGCGAGGGCCGCTTGCAGATGCTTTTCGTCGCTCTGTTGATTCAGCCTGGGCAGCAAAGCCTGCAGTGTGGCCTTCGCGTTCCCCACAAAGCCGTAGTCGACTTTGGTCCGCCTGCCGAGCTGTTCTCCGCGAACATCGATCTGGACGATAGTCGCGTCTTTGGGAAAGAACTGCTGATAAGGAAAGTCGGTTCCGATCATGAGGAGCAGATCGCACGCCATCATCGCGTGGTATCCGGACGAAAATCCGAGCAGGCCGGTCATGCCCACGTCGTACGGGTTGCGATATTCGATGAATTCTTTGCCGCGCAGCGCGTGCACGATGGGCGCTTTCAGGGTGGCGGCCAGGGCAATTAACTCGGAGTGAGCGCCTGCGCTGCCGGCGCCGCCCAGGATCGTGATTCTGCCAGCTCCATTCAACAGACTTGCCAGCGTGGTCAGCTCGTCTTCCGAGGGACATATGGTTGGTCGTGGCGGAGGGAAATGCAGTCGCCGTCCTTCCACTGCGTCGCGCAGGGCGATATCGCCAGGGATGGCTACCACGGCGACGCCTTTGCGACTGATGGCAGTCTGGATTGCGATGTCCAGTACCCGCGGCATCTGTTCGGGATGGGAAACCGTTTCGCAATAGTGACTGCACTGAGCAAAGACATGCTGAGGATCGGTTTCCTGGAAATACGAGCTCCCAATTTCACTGCTTGGGATTTGTGCTGCGATGGCAAGGACCGGAACCCGGCTCCGGTGGCAGTCATACAGGCCATTGATCAAATGCAGATTGCCGGGACCGCAACTGCCCGCGCAAACGGTCAGATGACCCGTGAGGTGCGCCTCCGCGCCTGCAGCAAACGCGGCTGCTTCTTCATGCCGCATGTGAATCCATTCAATCTGTTTCTGGGCGCGGATCGAGTCGGTGATCCCATTGAGGGAGTCCCCCGAAACTCCGTAGATCCTCTCGACGCCTGCCGCGCCCAGCGTTTCCACCAACAGATCGGCTACTGTTTTCGTCGGCATGGCTCTGTCTCCTTTGATTCCGTGGGACCTGCTTCGAGGACTTACAGCGTGAGCGGGCAGGCAGCATGATTGCATTGACAAGCGATCTCAACTTCGCTGCCGCCAGCATCGCGACATGCGTCGCTGCAATACTTCTGACCGGGCTTCACTTCACACTTGCAGGGTATGTGGGCGCACGTTGTTGCATTTTTGTTGTTCATATGACTTCTTCTCCTTTTGTTGAATGCGCTTCTGGTGTACTTCGATGAAATTGCGCTGCACTGGTCGATGCATGTCGATGGCCACACGTTATGAGCTCACAAATGACGCTCTTGCCTACGAAATAGCGCCGACCCGCTATATGACGCCGTCTGTTCGCCGACACTGCGTCGGCTCATGGACGGAGGCCGGACTGGGCTTTCCTGTCTCGCCGCAGTTCGCGCTCCGCCGATGCGAAGTCAATGCGACCATCAGAGCCAACCGCGCCGCGACGATCCCCACAGTGACCCCGGCTGCGGTATCAATCAGACGAAGTATGGGCTGAATCCAGGCGCGGACCGGACTTATGCCTGCGACGACGAGAACGACCGTCGTAGTGATGGCAGTTGTGACAATGTCTTCGGGCCGGCCCGCAAGCATCAGAATGATGGTTCCTATCCCAATCAGAGCGGCCAATCCCCAGGCATGAAAGGGAAAGGCGAGCAGATACACGAAGCAAAGGGCGAAACTCAGCAATGTCGCGGCCATCCGAGACAACGCGGCATGGATGCTGCCTCGGAATGTTTCGCGATAGACGAATACGGTGGCAACAGCCGACCACATCCCGCCGAGAAGTTCGTCGTCGCGGGAAACAAAATACACATGACCGAGGAGCTGCGTGATCAGCTCAAAACTGACTAGAGACGCGACAGCTAAAGACACTCCGTAAAGAAGTGCGGGACCGAGGGCGTGATCGCCCTGCGGAGTGTTGTGTCGTTCTTTTGCAATCGTCATACTCTTTCCTCAGAGGGGGCCCGGTCCTGTGGGTGTGCAGTCCGGGCCCTATGGAAGCGACGGGTTCACCTCACCGCCCCTCGACGGTTACGGCATGTAGCGAACCCCAGTCTGAGTGACGCGCCGGTTAGCGCTTCGGGTCAGGCAGCTTTCGCTTCAGAGTCGGCGGTGTTCTGGTAGGTGGGCTGATAGACCAGTCCACGAATGTACGCGACAATGTCGGCCGGCCGGGGAACGCGAGCCAATCCCGCATCGAACACGAGCTTGGCCACGCGTGCCGCGGTGCTGATTTCCGTCTCCAGAATGTTCGACTGTAATGGATAGAGGAGACCCTGTTTGAGCAGATCCGGCGAAACCAGATCCGCGACGGCTCGTGCTGCTTCGATGAACATCTGGTCGGTAACCCGCGAAGCCCGGGTGGCAAAGACTGCCATTCCAATCGCGGGAAAGATGTAGAAGTTATTCGCCTGGCCTGGCAGAAATGTTCGCCCATTCAATTGAACAGGAGGGAACTGGACACCCGCTGCGTAGAGAGCCTTGCCGTTTGACCAGGTATAGGCCTGCTCGGGTGTGCATTCGGCATGTTCCGTTGGGTTGGAAAGCGCAAGAATCACCGGTCGCTCGGTGTTCCGCGAAACGGCCTCAATCACCCTTTGCGTGAATGCGCCGCCGATCGTGCTGACGCCGATGATGGTTGTGGGCTTGATGCTTTCAATGGCACTCACGAAATCCCTGGTGGGCGCATGTTCATGCGCATATACCGTCTGAAAATCGACCAGGTCTGTACGGGTGGACTCGAGCAGACCATTCACGTCGAAAAGCCACACGCGGGATTGAGCCTCCTGTAGCGTGAGTCCTTCCTCCACCATTGCCGAACAAAGAAGGTTAGCGAGTCCAATACCCGCCGAGCCGGCGCCCAGGAACAGATATTTTTCGTCGCTCAGTTTTGTGCCTTTGATCTTGCCCGCGTTGATCATTCCGGCGAGCACTATTCCCGCTGTGCCCTGAACGTCATCGTTATAGACGCAATACTTCTCCCGGTAACGCTGCAGCAGGTGAACTGCATCGACGCCCGTCCAGTCCTCGAAATGGACGCAGCATTTGGGAAAGACTTCCTGGACGGCCTGCATGAACTCGTCGACAAACGAGAAAAGCTCTTCGGCGGAGGGGCGTGCCCTGCGCATCCCCAGATACAACGGATCGTTAAGGTATTGCTGATTATTCGTGCCGGCGTCGAGGTACATCGGCAGCAGGTACTGTGGGGGCACGCCTGCACAAGCCGTGTAGAGCTGAAGCTTTCCGATGGGAATCCCCATTCCATTCGCGCCAAGATCGCCGAGGCCGAGGATCCGGCCGCCGTCGGTCACACAGATGAAGCGGACATCTTTCTGCGGCCAGTTCTTCAGAATCTCTTTGACTTTACCCCGACGGGCGATGGAGAGGTACATGCCGCGGGGTTGCCGATAGATGTGCCCGAACTTCAGGCACGCCTCACCGATCGTGGGATCGTAAACAATCGGCAAAAAGCGGGCTGGATTCGACATAAGCGTCCGGTAGAAGAGCGTCTCGTTATGATCGAGCAAATTGATGAGGTAGATGTAACGCTCGAGGTCGGTATTCTTCTGGCTGAGTTGCAGCAGTACGCGACTAAGCTGTTGCTCTTCCGTTTCCGTCACGTCGGGCACCAGCCCTACGAGACCCAGGTCCTGCTTCTCGCGTTCCGTGAAAGCAGTGGACTTGTTCAGCGATGAATCGTTGAGCAGTTCAATGCCGCGCTTGTTGATGGTCATGGTGTTCATCTCCATTCGGTGTTGGGGTTCTCAGTCACTGCATTCGGGCGATAATCACAAGTTAGGAAGAAGCGCCGGCCACATAGGGGTGCACCATTTTCGCCGGGTCCACTACTTTGTCGAACTCGGCTTCTGTCACCAGGCCCAATTTCAATGCCGCCTGCTTGAGTGTGAGGTCGTTGTCGAGAGCGAAGTGGGCAATCTTCGACGCCTTGTCGTAGCCGATCACCGGCGAAAGAGCCGTTACCAGCATCAGCGAACGTCCGACATATTCCTGGATTTTCCCGAGGTTGGGCTTGGTGCCTTCGACGAGGAACCGGCGGAAGTTCGTGCAGCCGTCACGAAGAAGTGCGATCGAATGTGTAACGTTGTAGATGATCAATGGCTTGTACACGTTCATCTCAAGGTAGCCGCCCGCTCCGCCAAAACCGACAGCCACGTCGTTGGCCATCACCTGCGCGGAGATCATCGTCAGCGCTTCGGCCTGCGTCGGATTGACCTTGCCCGGCATGATGGAAGATCCCGGCTCGTTAGCGGGAATCACCAGCTCGGCAAACCCAGCACGCGGTCCGCATGACATCAGCCGGATGTCGTTGGCGATCTTATAGAGAGAGACCGCCAGCGTTCGCAATGTGCCCGAGAGCTGCACCAGCGCATCGTGCGCCCCCTGAACAGCAAACTTATTGGGAGCAGTGGCGAACGGCAGAACCGTTAGCTTCGCAATCTCGGCCGCCGCGCTCTCGCTGAATCCTGGAGCGGCATTGAGCCCGGTCCCAACCGCAGTTCCGCCAAGAGCAAGCTGATAGACACCCTTTAACGCGTCCTCGATTCGGTCGAGGTTATCGGTGAGCATCGCGGAGTAACCGGACCATTCCTGCCCCAGCGTCAGCGGAGTCGCATCCTGCATGTGGGTGCGTCCGATTTTGACGATGTCCTTCCATTCGGCGGCATTGGCAGCGATTGCGTCGCGCAGTGCCGCGACTGCAGGAATCAGCCGAGCTTTCACGTTCACGGCTGCGGCAATGTTCATGGCACTCGGGAAGGTGTCATTCGACGACTGCGACATGTTGACATGGTCGTTGGGGTGAACCGGAGCCTTACTGCCCAATGGCGTACCCGCGAGCTGGCAGCAGCGATTGGAAATGACTTCGTTCACATTCATGTTGAATTGCGTGCCGCTGCCCGTCATCCACACATGCAGGGGAAACATATCAGCAAGGCCGCCGGCCAGAATCTCATCGCAAGTCTTGACAATAAGACTGTGCCGCTCGTCGTCGAGTCGGCCGCCCGCATGATTCGCATTGGCCGCGGCCTTTTTCAGGATGGCGTAAGCCGCGATCATCTCGCGGGGGATTAAATCCGTTCCTATGCTGAAATGCTCGAGGGAGCGCTGCGTCTGCGCGCCCCAGAGACTTGCGATGGGAACGTCCACTTCTCCGAGACTGTCGGTCTCTTTCCGAAGACCCGTCTTCATCAAATCGCTCACTCCGGCCATGACTCCCTCGTTTCTATAGCAGGACAATATTTTCTTCCCGGGCACGGTCCCCGCGTTTCTTGCATTCCCGCCTGCATCCATGGTCTGCATGCGATGCGCCAAACCGTCACCCCGATAACATGCTGCCTTTCTTCGTTAATTGCGTGTATCTCGAAGCAAAGCGTGTCTGGAGCACGACACTCTGTCGGTGAACGGACTATGGCAACGGGTAGTTCCCGTCCTGATCGATGCTTCGGCGTTCGATCGGACGACAGAACCAAACTCGGAAACTGGCCCCCTCCACTTGATCCTGTCCGACCAGACCAGGCACGGCGTCGCTGCTCCGACATGAGAGACGACTCACCATCAGCAGAATGCGGCGCGACCGCACTTCAATGAGTCCTGCATCTGCTCAACTACTTGATTTCCGTTGCTTCCCTGTGCTGTCGAGGTGCGCAGGAATCCTGGCAGGGAACGTGCACTCCACCCAGGCACGAGGGTGCACCGCTTACCTGAGGAGAAAATCATGAACCTTCAACGCAAAGCTGTCCTGTTCGTTGCCATCGCTCTAATCTGCGGGCATTCATCGTTCGCCCAACAAATAAAGTTCGACTACGATCGCAGCGCCGATTTCAGCCACTACAAAACCTACTCGTGGGGACAGGTCCAGACGCAGAATCCGCTTTGGGTCGCTCGGATCAAGGACCGCCGTCGACGCATCGTTGGCCGGCAAGGGTTGGACCGAGGTGGATACCGGCGGATCCGTCTCCATCATGGCAATGGAAATCAACAAGAATCACCGAACCCTTGATACGTATTACGACGGTTTTGGGGGCGGCTGGCGGTGGGGCGGCGGCTTTGGGGACGTTACCACCACGGAGAGCACCTATCGCGTGGGGACACTGGTTCTCGACCTGTTTGATTCGGAAAACAAAGATCTGCTCTGGAGAGGATCGGCGAACGATACGCTTTCCGATAATTCCGACAGAAACATTCGGAACCTAGATAAAGCAGTGCATAAACTGTTCGAACATTTCCCGCCAAATGGGAAGGAACGGTAGACGCGGGCACGACGCCAGGTTCGTGCTACAGCGGCGCCGCGGCGAGGCCGCAGAGAAGCACTGGAGATTGTATGGCCACGCAGCGACGTCAAGTTTCCCGGACTCCCGCAGACACCGCCACCGGATCACCGCATCCAGAAGCACAACCTGAACGCACGGTGGCGGGCATTGAGCAGGAATGGCACCAACGACTCTGCAGTCTCGAGCAATGGATTTGTGAGTTGCTGATCAAGAATGAGCGCCTCCGAATGTCTCTGGCGTCCACAGAGGCGGCGAGCGACAGGGATTCCAAACGGCCCGAAGGCCCAACGAACTGAAATTCGAGTTTCACTTCACCGAAAAAACCAATACATCAAGGAGCTTGATCCATGAACCCCATCAAAGGTCTTGAAGCAGTCAATCAGAACCGGCGTCGTTTCGTGAGCAACGCGGCGATAGCGCTCGCCGCCACGCAACTCGGCATGTTCCGTGGAGCCGGCGCCCAAACCACGTCGGCGTCCCACGTACCGGCGATTCGACCGGGAACTAACACGACGTTCACGAGCCTCAAGCAGATCGATGCGGGGCTCCTCAACATTGGGTACGTCGACGAAGGTCCCCAGGACGGCCCGGCGGTTGTTCTTCTCCATGGCTGGCCATATGACATTCACAGCTTCGTTGATGTCACGCCACTGCTGGTGGCAGCCGGCTACCGCGTCATTGTCCCCTACCTCCGCGGTTACGGCACCACGAGGTTTCTCTCCAGTGAAACGATGCGAAACGCCCAGCAATCGGCGGTCGCCCTCGACATCATCGCTCTGATGGATGCGCTCAAGATCCAGACGGCTACCGTCGCCGGCTTTGACTGGGGCGCGCGCACGGCGGACGTCATGGCAACACTTTGGCCGGAACGCTGCAAGGCGATCGTTTCTGTCAGCGGCTATCTGATCAGCAGCCCGGAAGGCAACCAGACGCCGTTGCCACCCGAACCTGCGTTCTTGTTTTGGTACCAGTACTATTTCTCCACCCCGGTCGGCAAGGCTGGCTATGCGAAATACCTCGATCAGTTCAATAAGTTCATCTGGCACCAGGCTTCGCCAAAGTGGAATTTCGACGATGCCACGTACGACCGCACAGCGGCGTCCTTCAACAATCCCGACCATGTTGACATTGTGATCCACGACTATCGCTGGCGGCTTGGCCTGGCCGACGGCGAGCGTAAATATGACGCCCTGGAGAAGCGGCTGGCCTCGCTTTCTCCCATCACTGTGCCCACGATCACCATGGAAGGCGACTCCAACGGTGCAATCCACGCGCCCAGCGCGGCGTATCGCGCCAAGTTCTCGGGCAAGTATGAGTACCGCCTTATCACCGGCGGCGTCGGCCACAACCTGCCGCAGGAAGCTCCGCAGGCCTTCGCGCAGGCCGTCATCGATGTTGAAGGCTTGTGAGAGACGTCGCATGAAACGAACTCTCATCATGTCAATGGCAGCGATAGCAATTTGCGCCGTCGCTGCCGTGCTTTTCGCAAACTGGAATGCAGCCATAGTCAGCGCCGCTGATTCGCAACCCGAGCTTTCTAATTGGGGGTCGATGCCCAGCCTCGATGGTGCCGTGTCCTGGCTCAATTCTCCTCCGTTGAGCTCGCGATCTTTGCACGGAAAGGTCGTGCTAGTCAATTTCTGGACGTATAGCTGCATCAACTCTCTGCGCGCCCTTCCCTATATGAAGGCCTGGGCGGCTGAGTACCACGATGCGGGCTTGGTCGTGATCGGCGTACACACGCCCGAGTTTCCCTTTGAGAAGAACCCAGCGAACGTGGAGATGGCTTTGCGGGATTTGCAGGTCACTTATCCCGTCGCCATCGACAGCGATTACAAGGTATGGCAGGCGTTCGGCAACCAATACTGGCCCGCGTTCTACTTCATTGATGGCAAGGGACGCATCCGATATCGCGCGTTCGGAGAGGGCGATTACCGGGGGGCGGAGCTTGTTCTGCGAAAACTTCTGCGTGACAACGGCGCAACCAACCTGGGTGACACCCTGACCGTTGTCTCCGGACAAGGCGTCGAGGCAGCGCCCGGGAATCCCTACGATCAGAAGTCGCCGGAAACCTACATCGGCTACGGCCTCGTCCGCCGATTTGCATCGCCGGAACAACTGGACCGCGACGCACACGAGGCGTACGAACTGCCGCCGAGCCTCTCGTTGAATGAATGGGGGCTTGGTGGTCGCTGGAAGGACGGGGCCGTAAGCGCGGTACTCGAGAGTGCGCCCGGAAAGATAGTCTTCCGGTTCCATAGCCGGGATCTGCACCTAGTTCTTGGTCCCGCGAAGGACGGTAAGCCTGTTCGGTTCCGGGTCACGCTGGATGATGCTGCGCCCGGCGAGGAATCGGGAACGGATTGCCTGCCCGACGGCACAGGCGAGATCCACAAGTACCGCCTCTACCAGCTCATTCGGCAGAAAGATCAAATCAGAGATCGGACCTTTGAAATCGAATTTCTCGATCCCGGAGTCCAGGCCTTCTCATTCACGTTTGGCTGATCGCTGGAAATCCGAAGTCCACTTGGCAATAAACCGAAGGGCGGCCCACGACACCGCGAGGAAGGCGTTTGTTCGATGACAGCACATTGGGAAAAGTGGCGAACACGGGGCGCTTTGCCACCTGGTGTCGATTCGAGTCGCATCGGGACCGGTATTGCAAAGCGATTAGGCGCTCCCACTCTGTTCTTCGCACTCCTGTTAGTTGGTTCATCACTGGGTGATG
>Ga0070766_10000367_pt1 | contig 19364 bp, 15 predicted proteins | sample HubBroMetageWFT6_FD_69782 | JGI IMG/M metagenome (GOLD analysis project Ga0070766, IMG submission 69782) | Warmed and freeze-thawed soil microbial communities from the Hubbard Brook experimental Forest, New Hampshire - Hubbard Brook CCASE Soil... | ecosystem: Environmental > Terrestrial > Soil...
TCGAGCGCGCGGCTGCCGAGCCGCAGCGGCTTTCCGTCCTCAAGAAGCAGCCGTTCCGCCGGATTCAGCCGAAACGACGCAAAGGCGAACACCGCGCTATCCACCGCGCAAATCGTCCCCAAAAAGTCATTACGGCTCGCCGCGAACGTCGCCTGTTCGCTTGAAACATTCGCTCTTCTACGCGCTCCTTAATGCCCGTTCCATCATTACAGCTTCCGGCATTTGCGTTGCGGTCTCACGCGGTTGAGGGGACAAGCGCCGGCAAACGCGCGTCGTCACCGGAGGTCGTCTACGGGCAATGCTGGTGTGATCGCGGCTCATGCTGAGCAGCCCAACCGAGGCGATGAAAACGATCTTGGGCAGTTCGTCCGACTAATTCAACACGCATTCTCCCGATCCGACTTTGGCTCCCAGCCGAACCGGTTATCCGTAAGTCTCCTGAGATTTGGCGGCGCTAAAGGCATTCTTGCAGATTTTCACAATCTTTAACTCGGCCTGCCGGTGTTAATCGCCCAAATCTGAAAAAAACCGAACGTGAGCCGCCATACGCCAGCTTCCGCCGGGCCTCGGTCGAAAACGCTGGTCACACCGGAGCAGGGGACGATGCCCAAACTCGATCAAAATATCCTTGGGCGCCACTCGAGCCGAAAATTTCGGCGGGCTAGTGATCGGGCTATCCCGGCCTGAACTTGTCGACCCACATTCCGCGGATTCGAGCACGACCCGGTCACGCAAAAAGTCGAGTTTCCCGACCAATGAAGTTAGCTCCAACCAGGCGCAAGACGGTCGATCTGCGATGATCTTCGCCGCCAAGACAACCCTATCCGCGCTCATCGCCCTGCTGGTCGCGTTCACCTTCAACCTCGACCAGCCGCAATGGGCGCTGCTTACGGTATTTATCGTCGCGCAGCCGCAGAGCGGGCTGGTTTTGGCAAAGAGCTTCTACCGCATCATCGGCACATTTACCGGCGCCGCCGTCGCCCTGCTTCTCGTGTCTTTATTTGCGCAGGAGCGCGTGCTGTTCCTCGGGGCGCTCGCGCTGTGGATCGGGCTCTGCACCTTTGGGTCGCAGTATGCCCGGAACTTCACCGCCTATGGCTTCGTTCTGTCCGGGTACACCGCGGCCATTGTCGGGATTCCCGGCGCGCTCGATGCGGGCAACGCCTTCTACGTCGCCATGGCGCGCGTTACCGAAATCAGCCTGGGCATCATAGCGACCGCAACGGTGAGCCGCGTCATCCTGCCGAGCTCGCTCGCCAATTCGCTATGGCAGGCAATCGCCGACATTCGCGAGCGGCTAGCTCAGTACGCCTTGGCGTTGCTTGGCAGCCGCGATGTGGCTTCCGTGCGCTCGAAACTGATCAGTCAAGCGATCACGATCGAGAATCTGCGCGCTTCGGCCGTTTTTGAGGATCGCGAGGTCCGCGGTCGAAGCAGCTCCCTTCGCCTGCTCAATACAGCATTGATCAATGTAGTTGGCGCCGGCCAACGTCTACATGACGGGCTCGAAAGCCTGCGGCGAACGGGCGAGCAGGCCGATGCTGCGATAGATCAAGCGGTTTCTGAGATTGGTACCATGGTCGAAGCGTGGCGTGCGGGCTCGATTGACGCGGCCGGGCTTTGCGCGCGTCTCCTGCTGCCCTGCGCGCGCGTTCCGCTGCCACTGGCTGACTTCACAGCGGCGTTGAGCGCCTACGCCGAGGCTTACGAGGCCTGTTTTTCCGGGCAGAACCGAGCGCCGGGCCGCGTCGCCTTCGCTCACTCCGAGGACTTCATCACCGCTCTGTGGACTGGATTGCGCGCCGCTCTCGCGCTCTTCCTCGTCAGCGCTTTTTGGATACTAAGCGATTGGCCACATGGGTCGACGGCGGCGATCCTCGCTGCGGTGGCGACGGCGCGGCTCGCGACGATGGGGCACGCGGTGCCGATTTCGCTCGCCGCAACACTGATCTTCGGCCTAGCGACGATACCGGCTTTCTTGGTCGTCGACGTGTTGCTGCCACAGGCCTCCGGCTTTGAGATGTTCGCTCTGATTGTCGCGCCGGCGATTTTCTGCTGCGCGCTTCTAATGGCACATCAGAAAACGCTGCTGATCGGGTACTTGTCTGGGCTCTTGTTCGCCTCGGTCGGCCAGTTTCAGAACCGCATGGCATACGACCCCGTCGGATTGATCAACACGTCGATCGCCGCCGTGTGCGCTGCAGGGACCGCTTTGGTGCTGTGGTCCGTCTTGGCGCCGGAAGATACGCAAGCCGCGTGCAGCCGTTTCCTCCGCGTTGCGCGCCAGGCGCTGGCAAGGCTCACAGAGCCGGGCCGGCGTATCGGTCTCGCCGAGTTCGAGACGACGATCACGGAGGCCCTCGATCAATTGCAGAGCCATCTTCGTCCCGATCGGCCGGACGACATCGCGGCCTTTGAGGCCGGCATCGCTTTCCTCGGCGCCGGGCGCCAGCTGATCCGGTCGCCCGAGCGCGACAGTGCTATATCGGCCATGTCGTCGCCCGGAACCTTCGCGCCCCCGGGAGGGTGGGACGGAGGATCATCAAAGCACTGGGCCGGAGTTTCTGTCGCCGAACAGCGTAAGGGAGCGCTCCACGATGCTTCGTGAGATCGGTATCTTTGGCGCACTGATGCCCTCGCTTTTGCTCTACTTTCTTATAGCGATTCCGTTATTCTTGGGGATCGACAAGTTGGCCTCGCCGCTCGGCCTCTATCGCCTTGTCTGGCACCCGCCGCTGGTTCGGCTCGCGCTCTTCGTCTGTCTCTTCGCGGCTCTCGTTCTGCTGACCGGACCTTAAGGTTGCGCCGATGAAAACCGTTGCGCGCGTATTACTTACCATGCTTATCGTCGCCGCCGGGTGCGCGGGCGGGTATGAACTGTGGGATTACTACATGCTCTCGCCCTGGACCCGAGACGCCCGGGTGCAGGCCGACGTGGTGTCGGTCGCCCCGGATATTTCCGGCTTCGTCGACGAGCTCCGGGTCAAAGACAACCAGTTCGTTCACAAGGGCGATGTCCTGCTGGTGATCGATCGCGCGCGCTATACGCGGGCCCTGGCTCAAAGTGACGCGACTGTCGCGGCCCGCAAGGCTGATATGGAAAACGCCGAGCAGCAGGCCGCGCGTCGCGTCAGGATGACGAACCTTTCGATCTCGGACGAGGCGCGTCAAAACGCCATACTGACCGCCAACTCCGCTGCCGCTGTTTATCAGCAGGCGCTGGCGGACCGATCGACGGCCCAACTCAACCTCGACCGGACCATTATTCGGGCGCCGGTCAACGGGTTCGTCACCAACCTCACCCTCGATGTCGGGCAATACGCATCCGTCGGCACGAAGGTCATGGCGCTGATCGACAGCGACTCCTACCGGGTGTCTGGGTATTTCGAGGAGACCAAGATTCCGGCGGTAAAAAAAGGCGACCAGGTCGATATCTATCTGATGAGCGGCGCGCCGCCGCTACGCGGCCATGTTGAGAGCATCAGTCATGGCATCATGGACCGCGACAACACCGCGGGTCCCGAGCTCCTGGCCAACGTCAATCCGACGTTCGAGTGGGTCCGGCTGGCGCAGCGCATTCCGGTGCGCATTCACATCGACAAAGTCCCTGAGGGCGTTTTGGTTAGCTCGGGGATGACGTGCACCGTCGTCGTCGAAGCGCCGCCGAGGCAGTGGGCCGTTCTCGCCGCTTTACGTAGATGGCGAGCCTCGGTGCAGTAATCACCAACGGGCGCACCGCTGCCCAAATCGGCGGCTATGTTCAGGAGGAATCACATGTCCCATGAGAAGAACCATGATCTTGAAACCGGCAAGAAACTCAAGAGAAGAGAGTATGAGCATCAGCTTGCGCAGTTGCACGTCGAGTTCGTCAAGCTCCAACAGTGGGTAGTCCACAAAGGTTTGAAGGTTTGCATCCTGTTTGAAGGCAGAGACGGTGCGGGCAAGGGCGGGACGATCAAAGCGATGACAGAGCGGGTCAGTCCGCGCATCTTCCGAGTGGTCGCGCTCCCAGCGCCGACGGAGCGAGAAAAGTCGCAGATGTACGCACAGCGCTACATCCCCCATCTACCCGCCGCCGGAGAAATAGTGATCTTCGACCGCAGCTGGTACAACCGCGCCGGCGTCGAGCGGGTGATGGGATTCTGCTCCGAGCAGGAGGCCAAGCGCTTTCTTCAGATGATCCCCGGGGTCGAGAAAGCCATCGTCGATGACGGCATTATCCTACTGAAATATTGGCTGGAGGTCAGCCCCGACGAACAGACGAAACGGCTCGAGGCGCGGATCGATGACGGCCGCAAGATCTGGAAGCTGTCCGAGATGGATCTCAAATCCTATTCCCGCTGGTACGACTACTCGCGGGCGCGGGACGAGATGTTTCTGGCGACCGATAGCTCATGGGCGCCGTGGTACGTTGTTCACTCCAACGACAAACGCCGGGCCCGGCTGAACGCTCTCACTCATATCCTGAGCAAAATCCCCTATGAGAAGTTGCCGCGCGCGAAAGTCGAACTACCAAAGCGGCAGCATCGCGGCAACTACCATGAGCTCGATTATCCATTCAGGATGATCCCCGAAGTCTTCTAACACCGGCAGAGCGGGCGAACCTCGCTCACGCCGAGACCGTCAATCACGATAAACGGGCATTCAATGCCATTCGACCTCGCCGCAAACTCCGGAAAATCGGTCCCTGCCTGGCAGGATCGGATCAGAGATCCCAGCCTCACCGTCCTGCTGGTCCTAGAGCTCTGCGCGATCTTTCTCACAGCGCCGTTGGCGGCGAAGGGAATGCCAATCGCGCGGGCGATCAATGATGCGCTCCTTCTCGCAATGCTCGCGATGGTCGTGACGCTGTCGCGCCGATGGGGCGCCATCATCTTGATCTTGCTGGGAGCCGCTGCTATTGCAGCGAGCTTGATCGTGAGTGGCGAATGGTCGCCCGTTTCGGCGACCGTGCTTCGCCGCGGTGGTGACATCCTCGTATTTTCGGCGCTGACCTGGGTGGTAGCTCACGCGGTCTATGCTCCCGGCCGCATTACCCTTCAGCGCCTGCAGGGCGCGGGCGTGCTCTACCTGAATTTTGCGATGATCTTCGCCTCCGTCTATGGCCTGATCTGGGAGCTAAGCCCGGGCGCATTTGCCAATCTCCCCGCGCGAGCGGGCGGCCCGGAGGAGATCGCAATCATGCTGTATTTCAGCCTCACCACGCTGACCACCACGGGCTACGGCGACATCGTGGTGGTCGATCCGCTGGCCCGCAGCCTGGCCAATTTGGAGGCGGTCATTGGTCAATTCTACCTCGCGATCACAGTTGCTCGCCTGGTAACGCTGGAACTCGAAGACCGCCGGCAAAGGCGTCGGACATTGCAAAGGGACATCCAATCAAGATGAGGGTATTGATTTCCGGCGTACCCGCGCGATGCATCAAAAGTTTACCTGAAAAAATGCGGAACCGGCATATCCGGTCTCCAGTTTCCCAGTACGCGCGACCCTAGCTCATCTCGGCCAATAGAAAAAATGACGATCAAGCGACCGTCGACGGTGCAAAGGCTCTTTCGGGTTGCGTCAAGCGCCCAGGCGCCGGCCCAGACGACACCGAAAACGTTCATGTCGGCTCACCTGATATCCGTCGCTTCACGGCTGTTTCCCGTCCTCGGCTGGTTTCCCTCCTACCGCACCGCCTGGCTACTGCCGGATGTCCTGGCGGGTCTCGCAATCTGGGCGGTCATGGTGCCCGAGAGCATGGCTTATGCCGGGATCCTCGGCGTTCCGCCAATCATGGGGCTATACACAATCGTACCGCCATTGGCTGCTTATGCGTTGCTCGGCACCTCGCGCTTGCTGGTTGTCGGACCGGATACTGCGACAGGCCTGATTTCGGCGCTGACCGTCGGTGCGATCGCGGCACAAGGAACCGTCGACTTCAATATGCTGACTTCCACACTGGCAATTCTGATCGGCGCCTTCTTTCTGCTTTTCGGCGCGCTGCGTATGGGTTGGGTGGCCGCCTTCATCCCGACACCGGTGATGCGAGGGTTCATCGAAGGCCTTGTATGCGTCACCATTCTCGGCCAGGTACCCCATCTCCTGGGGATCGGTGGCACGCCCGGTAACTTCTTTACTAAACTTTGGTTTCTGCTCGAGCATCTCCCGGAAGCTGCGATCGCTCCATCGTTGACCGGTTCGCTAAGCATTATCGCAATGCTATTGCTGCGCCATTTGGCGCCGCGCGTGCCCGCAGCGCTGCTGGTCGCGGCCGCGGCTACGATCATCGTCAGCCTGCTGGGCGGTGAAGCGGCTGGCGTAAGCGTGGTCGGCAACCTTCCGTCCGGCCTGCCTCGGATCGCGATACCTACTCTAGACCCAGCAACGCTCCGCGAACTGGCGCCAGGCGCGCTTGCCATCGTCCTGCTCGGGTATGCCGAGGCGCTTGGCGCGGCAAAGGCGGCTGCGTCGCAGAGCGACACAGAGATCGATCCGAACCAAGAGTTGGTGGCTCACGGGCCGGCAAATATTCTGAGCGGTCTTTTCGGCGGCTTTCTTGTCGTCGGGAGTCTGTCAAAGACCTCCGTCGCGATGGCTGCCGGCGCCCGCAGCCAGGTCGCAAATCTTGTCGCGGCGATATTCTGCTTTCTGACGCTGGTCTTGTTGACGCCGTTGTTCCGGGGGATGCCGCACCCGGCGTTAGCCGCGATCGTAATCGCAGCGATGCTACACCTCTCCAAACCGGCATATTTGCGCGATCTCTTTGCCCGCGACCGCGAGGAGTTTGCCGTTGCCGCTATTGTCGTGATTGGCGAGCTGACGCTCGGCGTGCTGCAAGGGATCGCCCTCGGGGTGGCGCTTTCGCTGCTCATCTTGATCTACCGAACCAGCCACCCGCAAGGCGCGGTACTCGGGCAGCTCCCGGGCATCGAAGCTTATCGCGACGTCCAACGCCACCCCGAGGCGCTTACCTTTCCCGGGTTATTGATTTGGCGCCCCGGCGGCGACCTATTTTTTGCAAGTATTGGTCGCGTGGACGAGGGACTGAGCGCCGCACTTGCCGCAAACCGCCCGCCGCCAAAGCACGTACTGTTGGATGCGGATTCTGTGAACTCCATCGACATCAGCGCGTGCGATGCGCTCCTGAGCTTCATCAAGAAACTGCAAAGTCAAGGCATCACCTTCGCCTTCGCCCGGGTGCGAGATCAGGTGCGAGAGCGGATGCGAAATTCAGGCATAGAAGCCACTATAGGCTCGACCAACTTCTATGAGCGCGTAACGGACGGTGTGCGCGCTTGGCAGAAACAAGACCGTCTTGAGGCTGGGTCCGGCGACCGCGGTACAGAGTAACGATCCGAGGGCCGTCATAAGAGGCAACGGTCAGGCAGTTTGGCCCCAGCCGGGCACCAGATCGTAGCTTAGGGCCTTCTGGCACAACCTCCGACGCCCATTTACCGCAGCCTGTGTGGCTCTTCACGCAACTTAACAAGCATTAACGCGCCAATGGCGGAGCAGCGCATCACATATCCGGAGGCGTCGGATAGGACTTTCTCGATGACATTCTGATTCCTGCGAGAACACGGTGTGATCCGTGTTTCGGTCGCGAGCGAGTACAGGTGCGCAAATGAAGTTATTTACGTGCTTGATTCTGGGCCGCGGTCTCGAAATTGAAGTGAGCAGATCGTTCATCGAGGGCGTCAGCTGGCCGGTCGACCGGGCGTCGGTCGTCGCATTGTCGGATCTCGGGCTCAGCCCACAGCAGATCGCGCGATATTTTTCGGTGACGCCGGAGGAAGTCAGTCGCCTGATGGACGCTGCTGTCGACCAGAACGAAGCCGCAGCCCTCGACTGACGTCAGACCACAACAGCTGCGTAAGCAACCCAGCCCATTGGAGGCACAAGTGAGCAATTCGTCGTCGACATCTCCGCATCGCATACAAATTGCTTCTGTCGCATTCTGTCTCGTGTTTTGGCTTGCCGCTGGCCGGGCTGAAGCGGCGATCCCCGATCCAACCGACGTCGTGCGCGGTTTCTATGCCACGCTGCAAGGTACGATGAGGGGTGGCCCCGAACTGGGACCGAACGGACGCTATCAGAGGCTGGATCCGATTGTCCGCAGGACTTTCGATATCGCGCTGATGACCCGGCTGGCCGTCGGGCCGAGCTGGGCGGCTCTCGCGCTAGACCAGCAGCAACAGCTTGCTGGCGCCTTCGAGCGCTATGTCGCGGCGACCTATGCCGACCGTTTCGACAGCTACTCCGGCGAGCGGCTCGAGGTCATCGGCCAGACCGCGTCGGCCGGCGATATCATTGTGCGGACCCGGATCGTCAAATCGAACGGCGAGCCGGTCGGGATCAATTACCTGATGCGCTGCAACGGCGAGGATTGGCTGGTCTCGGACGTGTATCTCGACGGCACGATCAGCGAACTGGCGATGCACCGCTCCGAGTTCGCCTCGATCCTGCGTGATCGAGGCGTCACCGGTCTGATAGCCGCATTGAACACGAAATCCGACCTGCTGTCGGGAATTGCACGGAACGCGTCCTGATCGGTACCCAATCACCCCGGGTCCAGGCTCATGAAGACGACAGCCGCAGAACCGCTAATCGGCGTGATCAATGCCGGGTCCTCATCGCTGAAATTCGGCTTCCATGAGGGCGACCGGCAGATCCTCGGAGGGCAGGTGGATGGGATCGGGGCACATCCCGCGGCTAGCGCTGTTGGGCCGGACGGCAAGGCGATCGCAGCGCCGGAGTTGGGCACGAGACCGCCGACTTCGCCGAGCGCGGTGCTCCCGTTGATTTGGGCCTGGGCCAAGAAGCGGCTCGGCGACCGGAGTCTCGCTGCGCTCGGCCACCGTGTCGTGCACGGAGGGCTGCGTCATTCGCGGCCGGCGCGGGTGACGCAAGAGCTGCTCACGGAATTGGAGGCGCTGGTCCCGCTGGCGCCCCTGCACGAAGCGCACAACCTCGCGCCCGTCAGGATGGCGATGACCCTCGACCCGGACTTGCCGCAAGTCGTGTGTTTCGATACCGCTTTCCATCGGACTGCGCCCGAAGTCGAACAAGCCTTTGCGTTGCCGTACTCGTTTTTCGAGGAAGGTATACGGCGGTACGGCTTTCACGGCATCTCCTATGAATACATCGCGTCGGTACTGCCGGAGCGCGCACCGGAAATTGCCGATGGCCGCGTTGTCGTGGCGCATCTCGGAAACGGCTGCTCGGCCTGCGCGATGCGGGAAAGGATCTCGATCGCCACGACGATGGGGTTTACGGCGCTCGACGGACTGCCGATGGGGACGCGTTGCGGCGCGCTCGACGCCGGCGTCGTGCTGCATCTCATGCAACAGAAGCGGATGTCGGCGGAAGAGCTGGTTGGCTTGCTCTATCGCCGCTCCGGAATGCTAGGACTTTCGGGCGGCCTCTCGTCGGATTTTCGCGAGCTTTTGGCCAGCGACAATCCGCGTGCGGGTTTTGCAATCGAGGTGTTTTGCTACCGTGTTGCCGGCCATATCGCCTCGTTGGCGGCGGCGCTGGGCGGTTTGGATGCAATCGTCTTCACCGCCGGCGTCGGCGAGAATGCGGCGCCGGTGCGAAACGCGATCTGCCGGGCCTGCAGCTGGCTGGGCCTCGAGCTGGACGAGGGGGCCAACCGGGACCACAAGGAGCGCATCAGCACGCCAAACAGCCGCGTCGTCGCCCTTGTCATAAAAACCGACGAGAACCTGATGATCGCCCGTCATGCCCGCGCGTTGTTGGGAAGCTGAACGGATAGGAGAGAAGGATCATGTCTGAAAATCACAACACGACGCAGCCAACCGGAGCCGGCATTTTTTCCGCCGCCGATCTCAAACACCGGGTGGCCGCATGCGAGGCGGCCAAGGCTGCCGAGGAAGAGCGTAAAATGCAGGTGCAGGAGGAAAAGCGGAAGGCGGTGATAGAGGAATTTCACAAGCCGCCGGAGAGGACTACCGACCAACTGATGCAGCTCGTCATGGGGCTTGTCAGCCACGCCGCCGAGGACGGACATAGCGAGGTCCAGGTCTACCGCTTTCCAAACGCGTTATGCAGCGATGGCGGCCGAAGGATCAACAACTCGGAGCCCGACTGGGAGACCACCTTGGAGGGTCGACCCAAATTCGCATACGAGTTCTGGCACGATCAGCTCAGGCCGCTCGGCTTTCACCTCAAGGCCGAGGTGCTCGATTACCCGGGGGGCATGCCCGGCGACATCGGCTTCTTTCTTAGCTGGAAATAAGGGGCATGAGCTGTGAGCGATGCAATGGAAATTCTTACCGATCACTCGGCCAACCCTGAATCTCGCGCGGAGCTCCTCGAGCAGTACGGCTGCGGTCCCATCCAGTTCTCCGGGAATAGCGATGCGTTGTACGAGCGCCATTTGCTCTTCGACGACATCATCGATCCGGCTGCGGCCGGGGCACGCGAGCGTTTTGAAGCGGCGGCTCGGTCGGTCAGGGATGTGCTCTCGCAACGCTGGGTGCAGACAGAGCGCACCTATGATCGGAAAAACCCGAAGCGCATCTATTATTTGTCGATGGAATTTTTGATTGGTCGCTCGTTGGGCAATAATTTGACCAACCTGCTGCTCGACCCGTTTGTTCAGCAAATCGTCCAGCAAAGAGACCTCGATTGGCCCCGTCTTCTAGAGCAGGAACCCGATGCCGGGCTCGGAAATGGCGGTCTCGGGCGGCTCGCCGCCTGTTTTCTCGACTCGATGGCAACGATGCAGCTGCCGGCGATGGGCTACGGGCTGCGTTACGAATATGGAATGTTCAAGCAGTCCGTCGAAGATGGCTGGCAGCGCGAACGTCCCGATCATTGGCTGCGGCGCTACGACCCGTGGGAGGTCCTGCGTCCTGACGAGACAGTGGAGGTAAAGCTAGGCTGCTCGATCGAGATGAATGGCGGGAATTTGCGGGCCGTCCTCGACCGACCCTCCACCCTGATCGGTGTCCCGTTCGACCGGCCGATAGTTGCCTATGGCGGCAAGACCATCAATACGCTGCGCTTGTGGGGCGCTGCAACCCATGATGATTTCGATTTTCAGCAATTCAGTCGCGGAGATTTCTTTGGCGCCTTGATCGGGGACGTGGCGGCACAGACGCTGACCCGAGTGTTGTACCCGGACGACTCCACCGAGTCGGGGCAGAGATTGCGTTTCGTACAGGAATACTTCCTGGTTGCCTGCTCGATGGCCGATCTGGTTCGGCGCTTTCGATGCGACAACAGCGACTGGGAGACCTTGCCCGACAAGGCCGCGATCCAGCTCAACGATACCCACCCGACATTAGCCGTCCCGGAACTGATGCGGATCCTGCTCGATGACGCGCATCTCGGTTGGGAGGAGGCCTGGGATCTGACTCGGCGGACGTTGGCCTATACCAATCATACGCTGCTTCCCGAAGCGCTGGAGAGATGGCCGCTCCATTATTTCAGCCAGATACTGCCGCGGCATTTGGAGATCATCTACGAGATCAATCGCCGCTTGCTCGACGATGTCCGGCGCCGGTACCCGGGAGACGAGCAACGCGTCGCCCGCCTCAGTCTGATCGAGGAGGGCGGAGAGGAGGAGAAGGTCCGAATGGCGAACTTGGCGATCGTCGGATCGCACAGCACCAATGGCGTCGCCGCGATCCACTCGAAGCTGCTGCGCACCACGACGGTCAAGGATCTGGCGGAGATGTTTCCGGAACGGTTCAACAACAAAACCAACGGAGTCACGCCGCGACGCTGGCTGTTGCTGGCCAACCCCGCGCTCGCTCGCGCCATCACCAAAGCGATCGGCGCCGGCTGGGTGACCGACCTTGAACAGTTGAACAAGCTCAGGCCGATCGAGAATAACAAGGCTTTCCGCGATGCGTTTCGTTCGGCCAAGCGCGAAGCAAAGGCAAAATTCGCCGACTGGCTCAAATCGACCACCGACCAGACGATCGATCCGGACGCTATTTTCGACTGCCAGATCAAGCGCATCCACGAATACAAACGGCAGCTGCTCAATGCGTTGCGCATCATCGTTCTTTACAGCCGACTCCGGGAAAATCCCGGTCTGGAGGTGCCGCCGCGGACTTTCTTCTTTGCCGGCAAGGCGGCGCCGGCCTATCAGCTGGCAAAGCTCGTTATCAAGTTCATCAATAACTTGGCTGGAACAATCGATGGCGACCCGGTGGTGCGTGGCCGGCTGAAAGTCGTGTTCCTGCCAGATTACAACGTTTCGCTGGCAGAGCGGCTTATCCCGGCGGCCGACGTCTCAAACCAGATATCGACTGCGGGCTACGAAGCCAGCGGCACAAGCAACATGAAGTTCATGATGAATGGGGCGCTGACGCTCGGAACGCGCGACGGCGCGACGATCGAAATGGCGCAGGAAGCGGGCGAGGACAATTTCTTCCTGTTCGGCCTCACCGCGCAGCAGGTTGCCGAAAGCCGCTCCTGGTACAGCCCGTACTGGCACTATGACAATGAACCGGAAACGCGCGCGGCGCTCGACCTCATCTCCTCCGATTATTTCAGCCGCAATGAGCAGGGGATCTTCGCGCCGCTTCACGACGCACTGCTGGCGCAGGGTGACCACTACATGCATCTGGCCGACCTCAAATCGTACCTCGATGCGGATCAGAGGCTTTGCAAACTCTATGCGGACGGCGAAGCATGGGCGCGCAAGGCGATTTTGAACATTGCCGGCTCCGGGAAATTCTCCAGCGATCGCACCATCGCCCAGTACGCGACCGAGGTCTGGAACGCAAAACCCTGCCCGGTGGCATAGACAAGGACAGCGCAAATGGGCATTTCACCACTCGCCGGCAAGCCGGCAACAAAGGCTATGCTGGTCGACCTGGCGCGGCTCGAAAGAGAGTATTTCGAATGCCGACCCGACTTTGACGATCCGGCGCAACGGGTCAGCTTCGGCACCAGCGGGCATCGCGGGACGCCTTTCAACGGCTCGTTCACCGAGGCGCATATCTACGCGATCACCCAGGCGATTTGCGACTACCGGAAGGCGCACGGCACAAGCGGTCCGCTTTACATGGGCAAAGACACGCATGCGCTGTCCGGTCCGGCGCAACGCACCGCGCTCGAAGTCCTTGCCGCCAATGGCGTGGAAGTCATAATCCAACGAAACGATGGGTTCACGCCAACCCCGGTCGTCTCTCATTCCATCCTAGTTTACAACCGCTCCCGCAGCGATCGTCTCGCCGACGGCATTGTCATTACCCCCTCGCACAATCCGCCGGAGGACGGCGGCTTCAAGTACAACCCGATCAACGGAGGCCCGGCCGACACCGATGTGACGGGATGGATCGAAACCCGCTCCAATGAACTTTTGCGCACCGGCAAGGTCGGAGTGAAGCGGACTTCGTTCGCGACAGCGCTCAACGCAGACACGACGCATCAGGAAGATCTTGTTCTTCCCTACGTCAACGATCTTCGCAACGTCGTCGATATGGAGGCCATCCGTGACGCCGGGCTCGCTCTTGCGGTCGACCCGCTCGGCGGCGCCGCCGTCCATTATTGGGAGCCGATCAATCGGATCTATGGGCTGGATATCGCGGTCGTTAATCCGCGGGTCGATCCGACCTTCTCGTTCATGACCGTCGACCACGACGGCGCCATTCGCATGGATTGTTCGAGCCCCTATGCGATGACTCGCCTCGTCGGTCTCAAGGAGCACTACCGGGTCGCTTTCGCAAACGATCCGGATTCCGATCGGCACGGCATTGTCACGCCGCGCGCAGGGCTGATGAACCCCAACCATTACCTGGCGGTGGCGGTACGCTATCTGCTGACGCATCGTCCGGATTGGCCGGCCGAAGCGAGTGTAGGCAAGACATTGGTCAGCAGCAGCATGATCGACCGCGTCGTCGCCAAGCTGGGGCGTCGCCTGTGCGAGGTGCCGGTCGGCTTCAAGTGGTTTGCGCCAGGACTGTTCGACGGTTCGTATTGCTTTGGCGGCGAGGAGAGTGCGGGCGCCAGTTTCCTGCGGCGCGACGGCAGCGTGTGGACGACCGACAAGGACGGGCCGATCATGAACCTGCTAGCCGCTGAGATCACCGCGCGTACCGGCAAGGATCCGGGCGAACATTACGACGCCCTGACCGCGGAGTTTGGAACCGCCTATTACACGCGGATCGACGCACCGGCAACGCCGGAGCAAAAGGCGAAGCTGGCGCGACTGTCGCCTGACGCCGTCAAGACATCAAACCTCGGTGGCGAACCGATCGTTGCAAAACTCACTCGCGCCGCCGGAAACGATGGTCCCATCGGTGGGCTGAAAGTGGTCACTCGAAGTGGCTGGTTCGCAGCGCGCCCGTCCGGAACCGAGGCCGTCTACAAGATATACGCGGAGAGTTTCAAGGATGAGGCTCATCTCGCAGCCGTCGTTGGCGAGGCTCACGAAATCGTGGACGCCGCGCTAGCCACCGACCCGGGGCGAGAGCAAGGCAGACAACCGACATGAATGACGACAGCGGGCGCTCGACTCCCTCATCGCTTCAGCCCGGGTACCGTTCCTCGGGCGTACTCCTGCACATCGCTTCACTGCCTTCCTCTTACGGCATCGGCGATATAGGCCCGGCTGCGCTGGCGTGGGTCGATCGCCTCCACGACGCGGGACAGACCTGGTGGCAGGCATTGCCGCTCGGCCCTACCGGGTACGGCAACTCCCCGTATCAGGCACTGTCGTCTTTCGCCGGTAATGAACTCCTCGTCAGCCCGGACGGCCTGATTGAAGATGGATTGTTGCGGGCGGACGATTGCGCAGGCGGCTCGTTCCGCGCGGGCGTCATCGATTATGACAAGGTGATCCCATTCAAATACCGGCTGCTCAAGGCCGCTTGGGCAACCTTCCGCGCCGGCACGCGTGGTGACCTGCGCCCGGATTACGAGCAGTTCTGCGACATCCATCGCCATTGGTTGGAAGACTACGCCTTGTTCCGGGCGCTTAAGGAAGTGCATAATGGCGCCTATTACCTCGAATGGCCCGCCGAGCTGGCGCAACGCGACCCGCCGGCTTTGGCGCAGGCGCGTCGCAGCCTCGAGGATCCGATCGATCGGGTTCGCTTTGCTCAGTTCCTGCTGTTTCGTCAGGGCGATCGGCTGAGAGCCCACGCCCGTGCGAAAGGCGTGCGCTTGATCGGCGATCTGCCGTTTTTCGTTTCCCCCGACTCGAGCGACGTGTGGGCCAATCCCGAGCTGTTTCTGCTCGACGAGCGCCACAGGCCTCGTTTTGTCGCGGGCGTGCCGCCTGACTATTTCAGCGCACAAGGCCAGCTCTGGGGCAACCCCGTCTATGACTGGGAAGCCCTGCGGCAGACTGGCTACCGATGGTGCTTGGATCGTCTAAATGCGCTGCTGAGCCATGTGGACATGATTCGGCTGGATCATTTCCGCGGGTTCGCTGCCGCCTGGCACGTACCAGCCGGAGCCGCGACAGCTCGAACCGGACAGTGGGTGCCCGGTCCCGGCGCCGACTTCTTCTCGTCGGCCGAGAAGGCGTTCGGTCGCTTGTCGTTCATCGCCGAGGATTTGGGACTTATCACGCCCGATGTCATCGCGCTGCGTGACCGTTTCCGATTGCCCGGAATGCGCGTCCTCCAATTCGCTTTCGACGGCAACCCGGATAATCCGCATCTCCCGCACAACTACGCGGCCAATACCGTGGTTTACACTGGAACCCATGACAATCCCACCACCCGCGGCTGGGTTGAGGAACTGCCCGATTGGCAAAGACAAGCCATGTGGTGCTATCTGCAACGATCGACGGGTGACACTCGCGAGGCGTCGGCGGCATTAATCGATTTGGCGTGGACTTCCGCCGCGACGCTGGCCATGGCGCCGTTGCAGGACCTTCTTAACCTGGGTAATGAAGCACGCATGAACCAGCCGGGCCGCATCGACGGAAACTGGACTTGGCGCTGCTCGGGCGAAATGCTGGCGCCGGCTCGGTTCCAGTGGCTTCACGAGCTGACGACAACCTCGAACAGGGCGCCGGTCGCATCCCGCATTTTGTCGGAGGGATCGCTCGCCTGAGCTTCGAAACGGCTCGGTCTCGATCTCTCATCCCTTCGCCAGCAGGATGACAACGGACCGTGGCTGAACCACGCAGGTCGAGCCGCTGAGGTTACGAGCATTGGCCCAATCGGAAATGTCTTCCGGCGGATCGCAAGAGGTATCGACACACCGACGCCATGCCTGATGCGGCTGCGGACGGGGCGGAACTTCGAACTCAAGCGCCGCCCAATAGGCGTTGATGATTAGGTGAAGCAGAATCGGTTGGTCGAGTAGGCTGACCGTGGCCACCAGAGTGTGCGATTCGCTGCTCCAATCCGGCGCGTTCAATTTGACCCCGTGCCATTGAAACGGCTGGCGCCGCAGTAGTTCGGCCAAGGTCATGTCGAGCCGTTCGGTCGGTAGCTCGCGGTTGAGGCGCAGCGCAATCAGTGACTTGACGAAACGATGAATATCCGAATGCCTCTCGACCAATGCCCAGTCGAACCAGCTGGTCTCATTGTTCTGGCAATAGGCGTTGTTGTTCCCGCCTTGGCTGCGCCGGACTTCGTCACCCATCAACAGCATCGGCGTGCCGGTCGCCAGCAGGGTCATGGTCAGGAAATTTTTGATCTGTCGGTTGCGGAGCCGCTCGACCTCAGGCTCGTCGCTTGGGCCCTCCACGCCGCAATTCCAGCTCAGATTGTCGTTCGCCCCATCACGGTTTTCCTCGCCGTTCGTTTCGTTGTGCTTGGCGTCGTACGAGACCAGGTCGTTCAGCGTAAACCCGTCATGGCAGGTGATGAAATTGATGCTCTGCTCCGGTTCGCGTTCCTCACGCTCGTAGATGTCGGGGCTTCCGGTCAGCCGACAGGCCATGCCACGTGCCGTCCCATTATCCCCCTTCAGAAACGCTCGGACGTCATCGCGAAACCTTCCGTTCCATTCCTTCCAACTGTCGCCGACGAAATGACCGACCTGGTAGAGACCGGCCGCATCCCAGGCTTCAGCGATCAGCTTCACGTTGGCGAGGATCGGGTCCGACTCGATATCCCAGAGGATCGGCGGCGACGCCATCGGGCGGCCGTTCTCGTCGCGCGACAGGATCGATGCGAGATCGAAACGAAAGCCGTCGACATGCATCTCGCCGACCCAATAACGCAGGCTGTCGAGGATCAGCCGCCGCACGATCGATTCATTGGCGTTTAGGGTGTTGCCGCAGCCGGTGTAGTCGGCGTAGCGGGATTTGTCCTCCGGGAGGATGTAGTAGGTGTCGTTTGCCAGCCCGCGAAAACAGATCGTCGGACCGTTTTCGTTGCCTTCCGTCGTGTGGTTGTAGACCACATCCATGATGATCTCGATGCCGGCGCGGTGCAGCGCCTTAACCATGTCGCGAAACTCATCGACCGCGCCAAGCGGGGTCGATCGCGAGCTGTACCCGTCGTGCGGTGCGAAAAACGACAGCGGTTGGTATCCCCAATAATTACCGAGCCCGGGTGGACCGTCATGCTCGTCGAAGGCAAAAATCGGCAGCAGCTCGACGGCGGTGATGCCGAGATCCTGCAGGTAGGGGATCTTCTCGACCAGCCCGGCATAGGTACCTCGCTTGGACGGCGCGACGCCGGAGCTCGGATGGCGGGTAAACCCGCCGCAATGCATTTCATATATGATCGTCTTGGCGAAGGGCCGGCCAAGGGGCCGGTCTCCCTCCCAGTCGTAGGCGCTGGAGTCGACCACCACGCTTTTCAGGGCGGTCGCCACATTGTTCCCGGGCGTCCGCGCAGCCTCCCGGCTGCGTCGAGCGGGCCTGGCCACGCATTTCCCGTAGGGGTCGAGCAGAAGTTTGTTCGGGTCGAACCGTAGCCCCCTGACTGGATCCAACGGGCCGGCAAGACGATAACCGTATAGCTGAGCGGCGGTAACGCCCGGCACAAATGCGTGCCAATAGTGATAGGTGCGATTGACCCGCGGATCGAGATCGATGACCCGCGAGGGCTCAGGGTCATCTACGTTGTCAAACAACAGCAGCTGGGCCGCGGTGGCGTGCTTCGAAAACACGCTGAAATTGGCGCCGCCGAGAGCGAGGTCGGCGCCAAGCGGAAAGCTGAGGCCTGGCCGGTGCATCGCGTGGCTGGACATCTCGGTGCCTCGTTTGTCATCGAGTTGTAACGCTAGTCACCCTAGTCCCATTGCGCCAGTCAAAGGCCCAAAGCATTCATTACAGCTTTTCACAACCTTTAACTCGGTCCTCGCGGGCAACAGCATCACATAAATCGCGTCAGAACACCTGTCCGCACCCCACCCGGCCATTTCTGACAGGTGGTTACGCAAACATGTTGCAGCTCGAGGAGAGAGAAATGTCGGTGATACTTGAGCTGGCCCCCGAAAACGAGACAGTTGGTTAAGGTAGAATTTCGCCCCTGGAAAGCGCTGATGGCGCGGGAGGGGGGGGTGAAGCAGACACGCAAGAAGCACGGGGCGGCGTTCAAGGCGAAGGTGACGCTGTCAGCGATCTAGTGCGATCGAACAGTCGCCGAGCTGGCGAGAATTAAGAGGTAGGACGAGGTTGTGTTTCCCTTAGGTAACGTCGGAGGTACGGAGTCCATGAGCGAGCGGTTACCCGTCGTCTTTTTAGTGGATGTGGACGATACATTGCTCGACAACGGCCACATTCAAAACGACCTCCGAGAGCATCTCGAACGCGAGTTTGGTGCAACTTGTCGGGACCGTTACTGGAAGATTCTCGAGGCCCTCTTTGAAGAGCTGGGCTATCGCGATTACCTCGGCGCTTTGCAGCGGTATCGGATAGAGCATCCGACGGAAATTCGTTTGCTGAGGATGTCCTCCTACCTAGTGGATTATCCCTTCGCCGACCGACTCTATCCCGGTGCTCTCGAGGTGTTGGATCGGCTGCGGAGTTGGGGGCAGACAGTGATCCTTTCAGATGGCGATGTGGTCTTTCAACCCCGTAAGGTCGAGCGCTCTGGAATCAACGAAGCCGTCCGGGGACATGTACTCATCTACATTCACAAGGAGGAGGCATTGGCCGATGTCGAGCGACGCTACCCGGCGGAGCGCTACGTAATGGTGGACGACAAGCTGCGCATCCTTGCGGCGGCGAAGAAGGCGTGGGGCGAGCGCGTGACGACGGTGTTTCCACACCAGGGCAAGTTCGCAAATGACCCAAGGGTGCTCGCCGCTTATCCGCGGCCGGACGTGACCGTCGAGCGAATTGGCGACCTCCTTTCCTACAAACTATCCGACCTGCGGAGAACTCAACCAGTGAAGGAATGAGCGCTATGACAAACACAGATATTAAGCGCATCGCGGAGGAAAATTGCATGACTGAAGATCGACACAAAGAGGTATCCGGTGGC
>Ga0070766_10000372_pt1 | contig 19311 bp, 14 predicted proteins | sample HubBroMetageWFT6_FD_69782 | JGI IMG/M metagenome (GOLD analysis project Ga0070766, IMG submission 69782) | Warmed and freeze-thawed soil microbial communities from the Hubbard Brook experimental Forest, New Hampshire - Hubbard Brook CCASE Soil... | ecosystem: Environmental > Terrestrial > Soil...
AGATGCATGTCGACGGGTTCCGCTTCGATCTGTGCACCACCCTCGGCCGCGAAAACGGCGAGTTCAGTCAAGGCAGCGCCTTCTTCGATGCGATCCGGCAGGACCCGGTCATGGCGCGGGTCAAGCTGATTGCCGAGCCGTGGGATGTCGGACCCTACGGTTACCAGCTCGGCAATTTCCCGCCGGGCTGGGCGGAATGGAACGGGCAGTACCGCGACTCGGTCCGCCGATTTTGGAAGGGCGATGAGGGGATGGTTCCGGAGCTGGCTTCGCGGGTCGCGGGCTCCGCCGACATTTTCGGCTATCGCGGGCGTCGGCCCTGGACGAGCATCAATTTCATCACCGCCCATGACGGCTTCACGCTGCAGGACCTCGTCAGCTACAACGAAAAGCACAACGAGCCCAATGGCGAGGGGAATCGCGACGGACACGAACCCAATTACAGCTGGAACCATGGGGTGGAAGGCGCGACCGACGATCCCGCGATCGTGAAACTGCGCGACCAGCAGAAACGCAACCTGCTCGCCACGCTGTTGTTGTCGCTTGGTGTGCCGATGTTGCTCGCCGGAGACGAATTCGGGCGCACGCAGAATGGCAACAACAACGCGTATTGCCAGGACAACGAAATCTCCTGGCTGAACTGGGAAAGCATTCGGCCGGAAGACGAGGCGCTGCTCGGGTTCGTGCGCTACCTAGTGCGTTTGCGGCGGCAGCACAGGGTGTTCTCGCGGCCGCGATTTTTCCGCGGTGAGGTCGCGTCGGAGGCCGGGCTGAAAGACATCACCTGGGTTACCCCAGCCGGGGTCGAGACGACCGCCGAGGATTGGGCCAACTCCCATGCCTCGTCGCTCGGTTACGTCCTCTGTGGCGCCGCCGGTGAGTTCTTTACCCGCGGTGGGCAGCGCGATATCGACGAGAGCTTTCTCGTAATGATGAACACCTACCACGGCGATCTCGACTTTCACTTTCCGCAGCTGGCGCCGCCGATGATTTGGGAAGCGCTGGTCGATACCGCCGAAGCGACCGGGCTGGCCCAAGACGGGCGGCAGTGGGCGGCGGGCGAAGCCTATCGGCTGCGCGCACACTCCTTCGCGCTGTTCGTGAACCGCGCCCCGGAATCGCCGCCAGGGCGGGCGGCCGAACCGGGCTCGGCAGAGTCGTCTGCCGGCATTGACACTGGTGCCGAGAGCGAGCCAGCACAGCCGGACGACCCAGAGTCATTGGAACCCGAGGATTATCTCGGGCATGACGGTTTCTGATGCGCCCCGATAAGGCAATTGTGTCGTCGCGGCACCATGAACTGCCCTTTGGCGCGGAGGTGTGCGCGGACGGGGTTCGGTTTCGGCTCTGGGCGCCACGTGCCCGTAACGTCCTGTTGTCGATCGAAGGGCCGGAGCCTGAACGGGCCGAGATCCCGATGGTGCCGGAGCCGGGAGGCTGGTTTTCACTGTCCACCGACCGTGCGGCAGCGGGCATGCGCTATCGGTATGTTGTCGAAGGTAGGACTGTCCCCGACCCCGCGTCACGGTGTCAGCCCGAGGGCGTGCATGGCGCCAGCGAGGTGATCGACCCGGCCTATTACCGCTGGCACGATGCCGGCTGGCGCGGCCGTGCCTGGGAGGAAATCGTCGTCTACGAGGTGCATGTAGGTACCTTTTCGTCGGGTGGTGATTTCGCCGGCGCGATCGACCATCTCGATCACCTGCGCGCGCTTGGCGTGACCGCAGTCGAGCTGATGCCGATTGCCCAATTCGCCGGTCGGCGCAACTGGGGCTATGACGGGGCGCAGCTCTATGCCCCGGCTTTCTGCTACGGTAGGCCGGACGCATTGAAGGCTCTGGTCGAGGCCTGCCACGCGCGGGGACTCGCGATCCTGCTCGACGTCGTCTACAACCATTTCGGGCCGGAGGGGAATTACCTGCCGGCGATTGCGCCCGACTTCTTTACCGAGCGGCACCACACGCCATGGGGCGCGGCGATCGGCTATGACGGTGCCCGGAGCCGGCCAGTGCGTGATTTCGTCATTCATAACGCGCTTTACTGGCTCGAGGAGTTTCATTTCGACGGCCTGCGTCTCGACGCCGTCCATGCGATTGCGGACGACAGCAACCCCGACATCCTGACCGAACTCGCCGAAACCGTGCGCCGGCGGGTGACCGGACGCGAAGTTCACCTCATCTTGGAAAACGACCGTAACGAGGCACGTCGACTGACGCGGCGTAATGGTAGGCCTTTCCTCTACAGCGCGCAGTGGAGCGACGATCTGCACCATGCATTGCACGTGCTGGTCACCGGCCAGGCCATTGGCTATTACGCCGACTACGCCGATCGACCGGTAGCGCATCTGGGACGCGCTCTCGCCACCGGGTTTGCCTTTCAGGGCGAAGCGTCGCCCTCCCGCGGCGGGACGCCGCGCGGGGAGCCGTCGCAGGATTTGCCGGCAACGGCATTTGTCTCGTTCCTGCAAAACCACGACCAGATCGGCAATACCCCGTTCGGCACCCGCATCAGCGCGCGCGCCGCCGAACCGCTTCTGCATGCGGCGGTCGCGATCGTGCTCTTGGCGCCGCAGATCCCGCTGCTGTTCATGGGTGAGGAATGGGCAAGCACGCGGCCATTCCAGTTTTTCTGCGACTTCGCGCCGCCACTCGACGAGGCCGTGCGGCAGGGTCGGCGCCGCGAATTCGCGCAATTCCCGGAATTCAGCGATCCCGCGGCGCGCGAGAGCATTCCCGATCCGACCGACGAGGCCACCTTTGCCGCCTCGCGGCTGGACTGGTCGGAACCCCGCGGGGCGCAGCATACGCGCTGGCTCGACCGCTACCGTCACCTCCTTGAGCTGCGCTCGCGGTTGATCGTTCCCAGGCTCCCGGACATGAAGCCAGGGGGCTCTTGCGAGCTGCTGGGGCCGGCGGCGCTGCGCGTCGATTGGCGCCTTGGTGACGGCTGCTCGTTGCGCCTGCTGGCCAATTTCGCGGAAGCTCCGGTTGCGCTTGCCGACCAGGCGGATCCAGACAGCATGATCTACTGCTCCGGTCCGGCGCCGCCTGAAACCGAGCTTGCGCCCTGCTGTGCAGCGTTTTTCTTGCTGCCGGCAAGCGTCGTGTGATGGACCGGTTGGACGAGCTTCGTCGGATTGCTGATTCTGTCGGCATCGCGGCCCGTCACGTTGATGCGCTCGGCATCGTGCACGAGCCCGGCGAGGAAACGCTGGCACAGCTGATCGCTGCTTTCGGGCTGCCCTCGGATCCCAAACAAGCAGCCGATGCGCTCGCCGACGAAAGCCGGACGGCGCCCTTCGGGCTCGGTTCCGTTCATGTCGTAGCACATGAGACGCCCAATCCGGTGTTGCAGTTGCGAGCGCCATTCCCTGGCGCTGCGATCGAATGGCACTGCCGGCTCGAGGACGGCACCGAGCTCTCCGGTCGCGGCGAGGCGCTTCCTGCCGACAGCGATCGAGCCAACTCGGCTGTTTTGCCGCTGCCGGCGCCGTTGCCGCTCGGCTATCACCGCCTCGATCTTGCGGCCGGGGCGGTAGCCGCACAAATTGGTCTCATCGTCGCGCCGGCTTTCTGCTATCTGCATCCCGAGCTGCAGCCGGGATCGCGCAGCTGGGGGCTGACCGCCCAGCTTTACGGCCTGCGCAGCCGCCGCAATTGGGGAATCGGCGATTTTAGCGATCTCGCGCATATTTGCCGCGATGCCGCGCCGGTAGGGGCCGCCGCAATCGGCGTCAATCCGCTGCACGCGCTGTTTGCTGCCGAGCCGCGGCACTGCAGTCCCTATTCCCCGTCAAGCCGGGTCCACCTCGACTACCTATATATCAACGTGACCGAAGTGCCCGGTTTTGCCGAGGATGACGCGGCCCGAGCGCTGGCGCCGGTCGAGGCGATTGCTGCGGCCCGGAGCGCGGATTTGGTAGATTACGCCGCCGTCGCTGCGGTGAAGCGTCCCGTGCTGGAGGCGCTGTTCCGGCGGTTTCGAGGGGAGCAGCTGGCGCCAAACGGCGCGCCGCGTGGCGCACTGGGCTCGTCATTTCGGCTGTTTCAGCAGGAAGGCGGGCAAGCGCTAGCGGCTTTTGCGATCTTCGAAGCATTGCATGAGCATTTCAGCCGCGATGGCGGTGAATTCTCCTGGCGACACTGGCCTGCGCCGATGCGCGACCCAAACTCGGCCGAAGTCGCTCAATTCGCTCGTGAGAACGTCGATCGGGTCGAGTTTTTTCAATTTTTGCAATGGGAGGCGGACAGGCAACTGGGTGAGGCCGCTGCTGCCGGCAGTCGCAGCGGGCTCTCGATCGGGCTCTATCGGGATCTCGCCGTCGGGGTCAATCCGAACGGCGCCGAGGCTTGGGCCGACCAGGAGCTGGTGGCCCCGGGCGCGGCGATCGGCGCCCCGCCCGATCCGCTCAGCCGTGCCGGGCAGAATTGGGGGCTCGCACCGATAAACCCGCTGGCCCTCCGCCGTCGCGGCTTTGCCCCAATCATCTCCGCGTTGCGCGCCAACATGTGCCATGCCGGGATCCTGCGGATCGACCACGTCATGGGATTGCAGCGACTCTATTGGATTCCGAGCGGCAGCCCCGCGCCCGCCGGCGCCTACGTCAATTATCCTTTCGATGCGCTGCTGCGCATCGTTGCGTTGGAGAGCCAACGCCAGCGTTGTGCCGTTGTCGGCGAGGACCTCGGCACCGTGCCCGAGGGATTTCGCGAGACAATGCGCGCCGCCAACGTGCTCTCCTACCGCGTATTCGCCTTTGAGCGGCGTCAAGACGGGCGTTTTCTCCCCCCCGGCGAGTACCCGGCGCTTAGCGCGGCGTCGGCGGCGACGCACGATCTCGCCACACTGAAGGGTTTTTGGCTCGGCCGCGATATCGAGTGGCGCCGCCGCCTCGGGCTGTACCCCGATGCCGCCGCCGAGGTGACGGAGGCCGCAGAGCGCCGCCGTGATCGCAAGTTTCTGCTGGAGGCGCTGATCGCGGAGAGCTTGCTTGCGCCGGAACGCCGGGATGAATTTCTCGGGGCTGACGGTGAGCCCACCTATACTGCGGAGCTCGGTGCGGCAATCCACGCCTATCTCGGCCATTCGCAGGCTCGGCTGATGCTCGTGCAAATCGAGGATGTCGCCGGCGAGAGCGAGCAAGCCAATCTGCCGGGGACGACCGACGACCACCCGAACTGGCGCCGCCGCCTTTCCTGCCAAATCGAAGATCTTGTCGCCGGGCCCGAGATGGCGCGCATCGCCGCTGTGGTGAATGCGGCCCGACAGCAGGCGGCGACCGGGTAGACCGGGCATGGATGATCAAGGATTCGGCTTTGCCGCGATCCGCGCCACCTACCGGCTGCAATTCCATAAGGAATTCACGTTTCGTGACGCCGAGGCGATCGTCCCTTATCTCGCCGGGCTTGGGGTCAGCCATGTCTACGCTTCGCCGCTGATGGAGGCGCGCCCCGGCTCGACCCACGGCTACGACATCGTCAATCACAACCGGCTCAACCCGGAAATCGGCACGCCGGAGGAGTTCGACGCGCTGATCGCCGCGCTCAGAGCGCACGGTATGGGCCTCATTCTCGACATCGTCCCGAACCACATGGGGATAGGCGGCTCCGATAACGCGTGGTGGCTCGATGTGCTGGAATGGGGCCAGGCGTCGCCCTACGCCGCCTATTTCGACATCAACTGGGATCCGCTGCGCGAGGATCTGAAGGACCGGGTCCTGCTGCCGGTGCTCGGCGACCAGTACGGCGCGGTGCTGGAGAGTGGCGAGATCGTGCTACGCTTCGATCCGCGCGAGGGCAGCTTCAGCGCCTGGTACTACAATCATCGTTTCCCGATTTCGCCGCACTCCTACCCAGCAATCCTGCGGCGCGCCGGGCCGGCACTAGCCGATCTCGAACGCGAGTTCGCGGGTTTGCGTCGGCTTCCGCCAGGATCGGTGCGGTGTCGCGCGGCCGCGTTAAAGCGCTTGCTGGCCGAAGCCCGCGCGGTTCCGACCATCGGCGAGGCCATCACGGCCGCGCTCGGCGCCTTTGCCGGAACCTCGGGCCGGCTTGCGAGTTTCCGCCGCCTGCACCGGCTTCTGGAGGAGCAGGCTTATCGGGTGGCGAACTGGCGCGTCGCCGCTGAAGAGATCAATTACCGCCGCTTTTTCAACATCAACGATCTGGCTGGGCTGCGCATCGAACTGCCCGATTTGTTTGCTGCGACCCACCGGCTGGTGTTCGACATGGTCGACCGCGATCAGATCGACGGGCTGCGGATCGACCATATCGACGGGTTGTTCGATCCCGCGGCCTACTGCGCGGCGCTTAACGAGCACGCCGGAAAGCCGCTCTATATCCTCGTCGAAAAGATCCTTGCCCGCTACGAGCGCATGCCGGATTGGCCGATTGCCGGCAGCACCGGCTACGACTTCGCCAATCAGGTACTGGCGCTGTTCGTCGATCCCGGTGCTGAGGCGGCGATGACGCGCCTCTATCGCCGGCTGACCGGCCGGACGGAGAGCTTCGACGAGGTGCTGTACGCCTCGAAGATGCGGATCATGCAGGTCAATCTGGCGAGCGAAATGAACGTGCTCGCCCGCCGCTTCCACCGTCTGTCGATCAGCGATTGGCGGACGCGCGACTTTACCTTCAAGGGCATGCTGACCGCGCTCGATGAGGTCATCGCGGCTTTCCCGGTCTATCGCACATACATCTCGGAGCGGGGCTGCGGCGCGGATGATCGCCGCTATATCGACTGGGCGATCGCGTTGGCGGAGACACGCTGGCGCTCCGGTGACACAACGATCCTCGATTTCATTCGCGGCGTACTGACCACGGATCTGCCGGCGCATTCGCGCTCGCCGGACGCGCTGCGCACGGCAATGCAATTCCAGCAGGTGACCGGGCCGGTCATGGCCAAGGCAATGGAGGATACCGCCTTCTATCGCTATTTCCGTCTGCTGGCGTTGAACGAGGTCGGCGGGGACCCGCGCCGGTTTGGCATGTCGTCGGCGGCCTTCCATCATCTGACGCTGGAGCACGCGCGGCGCTGGCCGCGCGCAATGCTCGCGACGGCGACACACGACACCAAGCGCGGCGAAGACGCGCGTCTGCGGATTGCGCTGTTGTCGGAGATGCCGCGTGAGTGGGGCCGCCGCGTCGCGCACTGGCTTCGCCTCAATCGCCGCCATCGCAGTGAGATCGACGAGCAGCCGGTGCCTGACCGCAACGTCGAATACCTGTTCTACCAGATGCTGGTCGGAGCCTGGCCTCCGGCTCTCGATGCCGCCGAGCCAGAGGCGGTCGGATTGCTTGCCGAGCGGGTCGAGGCGGCGATGGTCAAATCAGTGCGCGAAGGCAAGGAGCAGTCGGGTTGGAGCTATCCGGACGAGGAGTACGAGGCCGGGTTGCGGCGCTTCGTCCGCGGCACCCTTGACGCGGCGCGGCCCAACCCGTTCCTCGCCGATTTTGCCGGCTTCGTCGCGATGCTGGCGCGCCCGGCGGCGATCGCCTCGTTCGCCCAGCTCGTGCTCAAGCTGACCGCGCCCGGAGTGCCCGATATCTATCGAGGTTGCGAGCTTTGGGATTTCAGCCTGGTCGATCCGGATAACCGGCGGCCGGTCGATTTCGCGCAGCGCCGCGCTCTGCTCGACGAGACCGCGAGGGCCACCGTCGCCGATCTCGCCGGCAATTGGCAGGACGGGCGCGAGAAACTATTCGTTGCCGCGTGCCTGCTCCGGCTGCGACGCGAGCATGCCGACCTCTTCGCCTCTGGCGACTACCAGCCGCTCGACATCGGCGAAGGCCGCAACTCGGACCGCCTCTGCGCCTTCGCCCGCCGCCTCGGCGAGGCAGCGGTGGTCGCGGTGGTGCCGCGACTGGTCTATGGCCTTTATCGTGATGGCGCGCCGGCCGATTGGGGCGCCACAGAGATCGGCTTGCCGAGCGCCGGTCCGTGGCGCAACGTCTTCACTGATGAGGTCCTGAGCGGCCGCGAGCGGATCCTCGCCGGCGACCTGTTCCACGACTTTCCCGTGGCGGTGCTGATCGGTCCGGTAGCGGCTTGGGCGTGAACCCGACCGCGACGCAACTTTCGTGCTACGACACGGGGCGTGCTACGTCGGGGTAATATTGCGGTGCCTCGCGCCGGTCGAACATGCCGTAATCCCGAACGATACGGACGCGGCGCAGCCTCGCGCCGTCCGGCAGGCGGGTCGAGGCCTCGAAGGCTTCGGCGGCGTCCTGGTCGCGCCAGGACATGAGCAGAATGACATCGCCGGGTGTGAGCACGGCGTCGAAAACATCCCACTCAACGAGGCCTGCAGCTTCGGGCGCGAGCCCCAGCCATTTCGCGATTTCTTCCGGACTGATGTTATTGACCCACTCGGCCGGCCGCCTGGCATCGATCAGGATGATCGTGGTGGCGGCGCCGGTTTCCGTCTCGTCCAGTCTCTGTTCGCGCAGGGCCTGGCCGTCGGGCAGCCTGGTGTCGCGCATTAGCTGGCCAACCCTCAGATGATAGTCGAGCAGGACTTCCGAGCGGCCTTTCTCCTGCACGCGGTGATGGTTAGCCTTGGTGCGCCAGCGGACGAGCGCCTTCTCATCGCGCCAGCCGGAGAGCGACACGATCCATCCCTCTCTGGTCAGGCTGCGATAGCGGACGTTGTCGACAAACCCGTCGATCTGCTCCAGTTCCGGCCGCAGCATTTTGGCGTAGCCCAGATAGGCATCCCACTGGTCGGATTTGGGACGGACCTCGAAAATAACCGAGAACATGGTGCGCCTCCGTGCTGGCGAAGCCGAATGCAGTGCGCCTAGATCGCGGCGATGCAGTCGATTTTGATGTCGAAATTTCCAGGCCATGCGGGAACGCAGACGAAGATTCGGGCGGGCGGATCGTTCGGAAAATAACGTGCATAGACTGCGTTGACCGCTGAAAATCTCTCAACGGAGGTACAGTACACGTTGCATTTCAACACATTTGCCAAAGACGATCCCGCGGTCTCCACGCAAAGTTTCATCTGCTCCAAGACAAGTTCGGTTTGGCGCTCGATCGGCGCGTCAACGATTTCTCCGGTGTCGGGGTCGAACGGCGGAAATCCCGAGACGTAGACCGTGTCGCCGCTGCGGGTGACGGCCGAGGTCGGCGCCTTCCACCGTTCCAGGTAGGTGGACAAGGGTTCGGCGCGGACGACTTCTCGTTTCATCGGATTTCCTTCGTGCTCTGACGGGTGAACGCTCGCGATCCCATTCATCCTAGAGAAGCAAATGGGCGATCCGGAAAGCTACGATTTCGGCCGAACCGAGGGGGCGCTTAGCAATCGAGGCCGCGCCGCTCCCCGGTCGTCTGCGAGTGCACGACATGATCTCGGAAGCTCGGGCTTGTGGCGATGATCACAGCGGTCTAGCGTCCGCCGGTCCACCCCCCAGAGAGGATACGCCCGTGATTGTCGAAATTCGCACGTACACCCTGCAACCCGGCACGGTCGCGACGTTCGAGGACCGGTTCGCGCAAGCCTTGCCAATTCGAGCGAAAGTGTCGCCGCTCGCCGCCTTCTGGCACACCGAAGTGGGGCCGCTGAACCAGGTCATCCACGTCTGGCCCTATGAGAACCTGGAGGAACGCACCCGGCTCCGCGCCGAGGCCACAAAGCTTGAAGGCTGGCCGCCCAACACCCGCGAATTCGTCGTCGACCAGAAGAGCCAGATCTTCATTCCGGCGCCGTTTTCGCCGAAGCTCGAGCCGCGCCAGCTCGGCGGGCTTTACGAGATCCGTATGTACACGCTGAGGCCGGGCGCGATTCCGAGCCAGATCGAGCGCTGGTCGGGAGCAATCGGCGAGCGGGTCAAGCTCTCGCCGCTGGCGTTTGCCGGGCATTCCGAGCTGGGCGAGCTCAACCTGTGGTGCCACATCTGGGCGTACAAGGATGCGCAGGCCCGCTTCGAGATCCGCGAAAAGGCGCGCCGCGAAGGCATCTGGCCGCCGAAGGGCGGGCAGCCGGGCACCATGATCAAGCAGGAAAACATGCTGGTCATACCGGCTACCTTCTCACCGCTGCGGTAGCAGCCGGTCCCGCTGCCGCCGATTTTACAAGCAGCCGCCTTTCCCCATACACGAGCGGGAGAGGCGGCGCAGCCGTGGTAAGATGCAACGCGCCCGGTTTGCCGCTTTCGCGAGGACCTGACGGGCTATAAGTTTGGCCGATGCGCGGCTCTGCCCGGCGGAGCCGCGCTGTCCCGATTCCCCGAAGCGGCGCCAGCTCCGATCATGGACGTCTACTTGCCGATCGCCGAGGTCTCGCTCAACGTGTTCGTCCTGTTGGGTCTCGGCGGGGTAATCGGCTTTCTCTCTGGCGTATTCGGCGTCGGCGGGGGATTTCTGCTGACCCCGCTGCTGATCTTTATCGGCGTGCCGCCGGCAGTCGCCGTCGCGTCCTCGGCCAACCAGCTTGTCGGCGCTTCGTTGTCGGGCGTCATCGCCCATTGGCGCCGCGGCAACGTCGATTTCAAGATGGGGTTCACCCTGCTGCTGGGCGGGCTTGCGGGCTCGGCGCTCGGGGTTTGGCTGTTCACGGCACTGCGGCGGTTGGGCCAGATCGAGCTGACCATCTCGCTGTGCTACGTGGTGATGCTGGGCGTCCTCGGCGGGTTGATGGCGATCGAGAGCGTGCGCTCGATGCTGCGCCAGCGCCGTCCCGGGGGCTTCCCGCGCAAGCTGCACCAGCACAATTGGCTGCAGGGGCTGCCGCTGAAGACGCGTTTTCGCCGGTCGAAGCTTTATATCAGCGCCCTGTTGCCGACTGGCCTAGGCTTTGTCGTCGGAGTGCTGAGCGCGGTGCTCGGGATTGGCGGCGGTTTCCTGTTGGTGCCGGCGATGATCTATACGCTCGGCATGCCGACCGCGATGGTGCCGGGCACATCGTTGCTGCAGATCATTTTCGTTGCGGCGAATGTGACCTTTCTCCAGGCATACACCAACCGTACCGTCGACGCAGTGCTGGCGGTGCTGTTGCTGATCGGGGGCGTCATCGGCGCCCAACTCGGCACCCGGTTCGGCACTCGGCTTCGCGGTGAGCAGCTACGCTTCCTGCTGTCGCTCCTGGTGCTGGCTGTTGCCGCCAAGCTGGCGCAGGAGCTGACCCTGCGGCCGCACGATCTCTTCGCCATCACGCCGGAAGTTGGATGAGACGCCGATCAGGGCGGCGCAGGCCGAACCCGCTGTTGCCGTTCGCTTTGCCGTTGTGTTTGATCTGCGCTGTACCGCAAGCGCGCTCGGCTGAGATCGTCGCTGACCTCACCAGTCACCTGATCGCGATCGGCAGCGGCTTCACCGGCGCTTCTGTCGTGCTGTTCGGCGCCATCGAAGGTCCGGCCGATGTGATAGTCGTGGTGCGCGGTCCAGCCCGCGACACGACCATCTGGCGCAAGGGTAAGGTCGCCGGCATCTGGGTCAATGCCCAGTCCGTCACCTTCAACAATGTGCCGAGCTTTTATGCGGTCGCGGCGAGCCGGCCCATCGATGAGGTATTGGCTCCGAATGCCGCCGCGCTTTATCGCATCGGCACCGCCAATCTGAAGCTGGAGGTGAAGCCGCCGGAAACCCCAGAGACTGGACGCCGTTTCGCCGACGCCCTGATCACCGAGCAGCAGCGGGCCGGGCTATTCGGCGAGAGCCCGCTCAAGATCAGCTTTCTCGGCGAGCGCCTGTTCCGAACCACGATCGCTTTCCCAGCCAACGTGCCGACCGGAAGCTATCTCGTCGAGGTGTTCCTCGTGCGCGACCGCGATGTCGTCGGCGGGCAGACGACACCGCTCGTGGTTTCCAAGGTCGGCCTCGACGCCGCGGTATCGGATTTCGCGACCCGCCAGTCGGCGGCATACGGTGCGATTGCAGTCGTGACCGCGCTGGTGGCAGGATGGCTGGCGAGCCTGCCCTTCCGTGGTGTCTGACCACAAGGACGCCCTGAGTAAATGCCGGTAAATGCGCAATCGCGTGTCTTCCTCGTCGTCGTTGACGAGACTGAGGAGCATCGTCTCGCGGTTCACTACGCCGCGCGCCGCGCCGCGCATACCGGCGGCAAGCTGGCGTTGCTCTACGTCATTGAGCCGGCCGAGTTGCAGCATTGGCTGGCGATCGAGGAGCTGGCCCGGGCCGAGCGTCGGGAAGCCGCCGAGGACCTGCTGCGCAAGCTTTGCGAGGAGATCGGTCCGATCGCCGGCTCGATGCCGGTGGTCTATATCCGCGAAGGGCGAGCCCGCGACGAGCTTCTTGCGTTGATCAATGAAGACCCGACGATCTCGATCCTGGTGCTTGCGGCCGGCACCGGCGCCGAGGGCCCGGGACCGCTGGTCTCGCATCTGACCGGCAAGACCGCCGCCCGGCTGCGCATCCCGATCACGATCATTCCTGGCGGGCTTACCGTCGAGGAGGTCGAGGCGCTGAGCTGACGCCGGCGCGAACTTACGCCGCCTCGCCGCTGATCACCTCTTTGACCTTGCCGGCGAGCTGCTTCAGGCTGAACGGCTTCGGCAAGAAATGGATTTCACTGTCGCTGTCGAGGCGCTGCCGGAAAGAGTCCTCGGTGTAGCCGGAAATGAAGATCACCTTCAGGTCGGGATGGCTCTCCCGCACCTCGCGGATCAGCGCCGGCCCGTCCATGCGCGGCATCACGACGTCGGTAATCAACAAATCGATCTTCTCGCCGCCGTCGCGGATCCTTGCGAGCGCGTCTTCACCGCTTTTGGCCTCGAGCACCTGGTAGCCTTTGTTGCGCAAGGCGCGGGCGCCGAAAATCCTGACCGGGTCGTCGTCCTCGACGAGCAGTACGGTGCCGATTCCGGTCAGGTCCTTTGCCGGCAATACTTCGATGCTGTCGGCTTCCTGCCGGCTATCGAGCACACCCTCTGCCGCGTAATGACGCGGCAGATAGATCTGGAATACCGCGCCGTGACCCGGCTCGCTGTCGACGAAAATGAAGCCGCCCGTCTGCTTGACGATGCCGTAGACTGTCGACAAGCCAAGCCCAGTCCCGGAACCGATCTCCTTTGTCGAAAAGAACGGCTCGAAAATGCGCGCGAGGTTCGTCTTAGGGATCCCGACGCCCGTATCGGCGACCTCGATCAGGACGTAATCGCCGGCCGACATGACCTCGTGCTCTCGTCGGACCGCACCCGTCTGGGTGACGTTCGAGGTCCGAATCGTCAGCGTTCCGGCCCCAACCATCGCGTCCCGAGCGTTGACTGCAAGATTGATGATGACCTGCTCGAGTTGGCCCTGATCGACCTTGGCAAGTCCCAGATCGCGTCCGTGCACCATCTTCAGCTCGATGTTCTCGCCGATCAGGCGCCGCAGCAGATGCGACAGTTCTACCAGCACGTCGGTGATGTCGATGATGCGGGGTTGCAGCGTCTGCTGGCGCGAGAAGGCCAACAGCTGCCGCACGAGGTTCGCGGCGCGGTTGGCGTTTTGCTTGATCTGCATGATGTCGGCGAAAGAGGGATCGCCCGGCCGGAACCGCATCAGCAAAAGGTCGCAGAACCCGATCATTGCGGTGAGCAGATTGTTGAAATCGTGCGCGACCCCGCCGGCAAGCTGGCCGACTGCCTGCATCTTTTGCGACTGCGCGAATTGCACCTCGAGATTCTTCTGCTCGGTGACATCGATGAAGTGCAGCATCAGACCGCCGTCGCCGCCCGCAGCACCGTCTATCCGGCTAAGAAACACCACGCAGGCCTTGTCGCGTGGTCCCTTTAGACGCAGCTCGATCGGGCCGGGATGAGCCGGCGCCTCTACCGCTGCCGCAAGTGTCGGGGCAATCTCACGGCTGTCCTCGTCGTTGACGAATTCGATCAGCGGCTGTCCGATTAGATTTTGCTGCGAGGTGCCGAACAGTTCACCCAATGCCGCATTGGCCTCCTCCAACCGGCCGGAACGGTCGATCAGCGCGATACCAACGGGAGCACTAGCGAAAAATCGCTGGAACCGCTCGCGCGACAGGCGTAACGCTGCTTCCCACTCGCGCTCCGGGGTCAGGTCGCGGACGACCGAGCGGGTGCGCAGTTCGGTGCCCGAGCCGACGACGCTCTGACCGATCCAGGCATGGACGGTGCGCCCGTCGCGGCTCTTCAACACCACCTCGCCGCGTTGCCCGCCACCATCGCCGCCACCGAACGGGTCGAAGGCCGAACCTCCCGCGGCCCCGGGCAGCGCAAGGAAATCATGCAAGCGAGCGCCGCTGCTGACGATCTCCGCGGCTGTGCTGCCGAGCCATTTCGCTAGCGTCTGATTGACGAACAGAAAGCGGCCGCCGCCGTCCACTGAATAGAACCCGATCGGGGCGTCATCGAGAAAATCGAGCAGCTTGTTTCGCTCGTCCCGAATCACCGCTTCCATTTCATGCCGCGCGGTGATGTCCTGGATGTTCCAAAAACTGTAGCCGGGGCGGCCGGCGATCGGGTTGACAGAGATATTGAACCAGCCGGCAGCCGCACCCCGCGCGTCACGCAAGGGCAGGGCCGCGATCGCCCGCGCGCCGGCGACGGCTCGGCTGCGCAGCCGTTCGAAATCGGCTCCGGACTCGGTATCGGCAAGAGCCGCCGCAATCCGCGCCAGTGGTGCATTGCCGGATTGCGGGAACAGGCCGTGGAAAGCGGTATTCGCGTAGGCGGTTCGGCCGTCCGCGGTCAGGATCAGTTGCGCATCGGGAGAGGCTTCCAGCGCCTGGCTCAGAATGTCGACCCTTGCGGCTAACGCGGCGTGCATCCAGCGGGCCGCCCCGGCGACAGCGCCGACGACCGCGGCCAGCGCAAGAATTGCGGTCGCGGTCAGCGCAATGCCCGGCCCTGAAACGATTTGTGCGAAATAGAGTGAGCCTAGCCCCGCGCCGCCGGCCGCCAGCAGCATGGCAAGATTGCCCAGGACGCCGATCCAGCCAGGCTGCGCGCGGCCCGCTTCCGAACCGGTCCAGCGACGGGCACCTCCGATGTCGGCTACCATGATCTCTGTCCTGCCCCGTTCCGGCTCGGGCAAAAATGCTGTGCGATCGTATCACGCCGCGTCGTCGGCGGGGCGCAATACGCCGCGAAGGGGATTGACGGACATCCCGGCGGCACGCCGCTCCGAACCCGTCCTATCAAATTCTGCGCGCCGGAAATTCTCCGCCCTGGGCCCTAACGTTCGCTTAACCGTGCGCGGCAGCGCCTCGGGCCGTCTTTAGCTCCCGTCTTTAGATAATGAACCCTTACCGCAAAATATAGGACCGCTGTGGTGAAGCTCGGCTTTGGCGATTTTTGCAGCGGGCTCTTCCCGCAATCCCGGCTCTATTCATCGCGATAGGTGCGCTCCATCCGCTCATGGCGCTCCTGCGCCTCGATCGAGAGTGTCGCGATCGGCCGAGCCTCGAGCCGGCGGATCCCGATCGGCTGATCGGTCTCCTCGCAAAAACCATAGGTTCCGCTGTCGATGCGGTGCAGGGCGGAGTCGATCTTGGAGATCAGCTTGCGTTCGCGGTCGCGGGTGCGCAATTCGATCGCCCGCTCGGTCTCAAGCGAGGCGCGATCGGTCAGATCAGGCTTCAATAGGCTCTCTTCCTTGAGGTGCCGCAAAGTGTCCGACGAGTCGGAAAGGAGTTCGGCGCGCCAGCGCAGCAGCTTCTGCCGGAAATACTCTATCTGCAGTGGGTTCATGAACTCTTCGTCTTCGGAGGGACGATAATCGGGCGGCAAGGACGTACGCATAAGTCTCCCCAAACCCCTTTGCTCGACGGGCGCGGAGTATATGAATCGAGGCGGCCCATTTCAACCTTCAGAATTGCAGGTCACGATATTGATTCCGCTTGTGTTTCGCGGCGCAGCGGGTGAACCGGAGGGGAGGTGTTTGCGAGCCGCGCGGCTCTCTCTTTGTTTCGTCTCGAATTGTGTGGCTCCCGGATGCTCAGCCAATTCGACGATGGTTAACAGAATTCGACAGCATGATTTTGGGATTTTTCTACAAATTGTCCTTATGGATGCAGTGATTGTTAATGAGCGGATAAACCTTTCTTTAAGCGCTGCTCGCTAACTTGCGGAGTGCGAGCAACCAGCCCGACTTGATCAATATGTCCCTAACCGAATCCTTCGCCGATACCGAGTTCCTGGTCGATGCTTCTGCTTCTGCCGTGGACCTGCCGTCGCCGGATACGAAGCGATGGGTGGTCCGCCGCAAGGCCATCGTCGTTGCCGCCGTCCGCAATGGCTCGCTGAGCCTCCAAGAGGCCTGCCGACGCTATCAGCTGTCGGTCGAGGAATTTCTCGCCTGGCAGCGCGCAATCGACCGACACGGCGTCCCGGGGCTGCGAGTTACCCGGTTGCAGGTGTATCGCGACACAGCCGAGTTGCGCGCCAAATAGCCCGAGGCCTGCCGGCCGCCTCTCCACGATCACAAATTTTTGCGTTCTCGCGGTTGTGCCCCCATCTAATCGGGCGCCGCGATGCGCTTTGCCGCGGTGCGCGCGGCGCGATGGATGCGCCGCTTTGGGGCCGCGGGAGTTCGCTTTTGATGACCATTGAGCGCTGTATTGAGGCGTTGCGGCCAGTCGCGGCCGCCCTCACGCTGGTTGTGCCCACGCTTGTTTTGATCGGGTCCGCGGGCGCGGCGGAGATTGCGCCGCACCGTGCGCTTTACACGATGAGCCTCGATACGACACATGGCGATGCCGGGGTCACCGGAGCGAGCGGAACGATGGCTTATCAATGGGGCGAGACCTGCGACGGCTGGACCGTCGAGCAGCGCTATCGGCTGAAGATGGGCTACGCCGAGACGCCCGATGTCAGCGTTTCCTCGAATTTCGTGACCTGGGAGGCGAAGGACGGTCAGCATTATCGCTTCAACCAGAAGGAGACGCGCAACGGCAGCGCGGATGACGAAATCCGCGGCGAGGCTAAGCTCAACGGCGCAGGCAAGGATGGCACGGTCGAGTTCGAGAAGCCGGAAATAAAAACCCTGAAGCTTCCGGCCGGCGTGTTGTTTCCGAGCGCGCACACGATTTTCCTGATCGACAAGGCCCAGGCCGGTGAGAATTTCGTCTCGCGGCAGATCTTCGACGGTGCCACTGCGGACGGCGCGGTTCTGGTCTCGGCGGTGATCGGCCCCAAGGTCGAGCCTGATGCGGATGCCGCGAAGAAGAGCCCGCTGCTGAACCGGCCGGGCTGGCGCGTGCGGCTCGCCTTCTTCCCGGCCGACCAGAAGGCGGAAAAGCCGGATTACGAACTCGGCATGCTGCTGCTCGACAACGGCGTGTCGCGCGACATGGTGATCGATTACGGCGACTATTCGATCCGCGCCAAGCTCGACGACATCGAGGCGTTGCCGAAACCGGGCTGCTGAGCGCGGCCAACCAGTCCCGCCGAAATTTACGGGGGCTTCGGTTCAGTTGTCTGACAACGCGCGGCCGCGTCGCAGCACACCCTCGCCGTGGCGTTCGCGCAAATCCTCGATAGCCTCGGCGAGGCGGCGAGGCCGGGCCCCGACATCATCGAACAATGTCGGCATATCGGCCGCGCCCCCGTTGACCAGCGCGTCGGCGCCGATCCCGATCAGGCGGAACCGGGTGGCGCCATCGGCCTCGCTCTCGAGCAGATGGCGCGCGGTCTGGAACATCGTCTCGGCCAGCCGGCTCGGATCGGCGAGGCGGCGGGATCGCGTGCGCAGGCGAAAATCCGCTGTCTTCAGCTTGAGCGTCACCGTGCCGGTGGCGAGCCCCGCTTCCTTCAGCCGGGAAGCGACCCGCTCGCAAAGCGGCCATAAGGCGCGGGCCAGCGCCTCGGCGTCGGCTTCGTCATGGGCAAAGGTCGTCTCGGCCGAGATCGAGCGCGCCCGCCCGTCCGGCTCCACTCGGCGCTCGTCCTCGCCGCGCGCGAGATGGAAAAGGCGCCGGCCGAAGCGTCCGTAGCGCGCGATCAGTTCGCGCTCGTCGAGCGTCCGGATCTGGCCGATCTTGGTGATGCCGTCCGCCGCGAGGCGGCGCTGCATCGCGCCGCCGACGCCCCACAGCCAGCCGACCGGTTTGTCGGTGAGAAATCCTGCGGCCTCGACGCGGCCGAGCACGGCGAAGCCGCGCGGCTTGTCGAGATCGGAGGCGAGCTTCGCCAGGAATTTGTTGTAACTGAGCCCGATCGAGACGGTGACGCCGTGCACCGCCTCGACCCGCCGCGCCAGCGCCGCCAGCAGCTGCGCCGGCGCGGCACCATGCAGGTTTTCGGTGCCGGACAGATCAAGAAACGCCTCATCGATCGACAGCGGCTCGACCAGCGGCGTCAGCCGCAGCATCTCGGCCCGTACCGCACGTCCGACCTCGCGGTATTTCGCCATGTCGGGGCGGATCACGACGGCGTCGGGACAGGCGGCGAGTGCCTTGAACATGGGCATCGCCGAGCGCACCCCGTAGAGCCGCGCGACATAGCAGCAGGCGAGCACGACGCCGCGCGCACCGCCGCCCACGATGACCGGGCGTTCGGCGAGCTCCGGCCGGTCGCGCTTCTCAACCGTCGCGTAGAATGCGTCGCAATCTATATGGGCAATCGCGAGGTCGCCGAGTTCGGGGTGGGCGACAAGCCGGGGCGAGCTGCAATGCGGGCAGCGCTCCGGCGGCGCCGGGGCGGAGGCGAGCGCCGCGCAATCGCGGCACAGCACGGCGGTCACGGCATTTCCTCCGGTCGCCACAGCCAGGCGGCGCCGCGCACTCCGCTCGAATCGCCATGGCGCGGCGGCAGCAGCCGGGTGACGATCGAATTGGAGAGGATGTGACGTTCCCAGCGTCGCGGCACCTCTTCGTACAGAAAGGCAAGGCGGGAGAGACCACCGCCAAGCACGATCGCGTCCGGGTCGAGAATGTTGATAACGACCGCGAGGGCTCGGGCGAGGCGTTCGGCATAGCGGTATAGCGACGCCTGGCAGTCGGCATCGCCGGCCGAGGCACCGACGGCGATTTCGGGCCCGGCGAGCGCGCGCCCACAATGCCTGAAGTGATCTGCGGCAATTCCCGGGCCCGACAGAAACGTCTCGATGCAGCCTCGCCGGCCGCAATAGCAGAGCGGCCCGGGCAGCTCGTCGGCTTGCGGCGCCGGCAGCGGATTGTGGCCCCATTCGCCGGCGATCGCGTTGGCGCCGACGACGATGCGGCCGTCGATGACCACGCCGCCGCCAACCCCGGTCCCCAGAATGACACCGAATACGCAAGCGCAGCCGGCCGCGGCGCCATCGACCGCCTCCGACAGCACGAAGCAATTGGCGTCATTGGCAAAGCGGACCGGCCGGCCGAGTGCGCGGTCGACATCGCGAGCGAGAGGCTGG
>Ga0070766_10000375_pt1 | contig 19300 bp, 19 predicted proteins | sample HubBroMetageWFT6_FD_69782 | JGI IMG/M metagenome (GOLD analysis project Ga0070766, IMG submission 69782) | Warmed and freeze-thawed soil microbial communities from the Hubbard Brook experimental Forest, New Hampshire - Hubbard Brook CCASE Soil... | ecosystem: Environmental > Terrestrial > Soil...
GTAGGTGTCGTCGCCGAAATCCTCGATCAGCAGAAAGCCGCGCTCGCGGTCCTCGGCATAGATTTCGGGCGCGCTGAACCCAAGCCCACGCAGGATCGCCGCGATCTCGATATAACGCCCGACATCCTCTTGCGGTGGCGGCGCGTCCATCAGCACGACCGCCCGGCTGCCATCTTGAAGTCGGTAATAGCCCCGGAACGAAGCGTCGCCTGCCAGCCTCGACGGCGTGATGCCGCCCCAGCCCTGCGCGGCGAGAAATTCGGTCATCGCGCTCTCGCGCGGCCCGACGGGAGCACGCCGGAGGGCGGGCGCCACAGTCTCGGCCAGCGTCACTTCACGCCCCCGCTGCCATATGGGCGATCCGGTCCGCCCATTCGGCGCCGGCGTCGATCGCGGCGCGGCGCGCATTCGGCGTTGCGCCGGAAAGCAGCGCGATTTCCAGCCGCCGCGTTGGGAGCAGAGGACCGAGTCGCTCCGGCCATTCGATCAGCGAGATGGCGTCGCGAAACGCATCCTCGATGCCCAGCTCCCAGGCCTCTTCCGGCTCGCGCAGACGATAGCAGTCGAAATGCCAGACCGTCGGGCCGGCAAGTTCGTAGGCTTGCACAAGCGTGAAGGTCGGGCTCGGCACCTCCTCGACGCCACCGCGGGCGCGAATGAAGGCACGAGTGAAGCTGGTTTTGCCGGCGCCGAGTTCACCCTTGAGCGCGATGATGTCGCCCGCTCGGGCAAGCGCCGCAATATGTGCGGCGAGCGCCGCGGTGGCGTTTTCGTCGGGCAGCTCGATGACGGCCATGGCCCATGCCTTGTATTCCGCGAGGCGAAGGCCCGCAATATCTGCTTGCGTAAACGGTTAGCGCCGGGTGACGCCTGCTTGCGCGGTGGCGCGGCGCGACTAAGGTGGCACGATGCAGGATGCCCCCGAACGCTGCGATGTCGCGATCATCGGCGCCGGCCCGGTCGGGCTGTTCGCCGTCTTCGAGTGCGGCATGCTCGAAATGCGCTGCGCGGTGTTCGATGCTCTGCCGGCGCCCGGCGGCCAATGCGCCGCGTTGTATCCCGAAAAGCCGATCTACGACATTCCGGGCTATCCGCGAATCGATGCCGCCGAACTGGTCGAGCGCTTGTCCGAGCAGGCGGCGCCGTTCGCGCCGACTTACCACCTCGGGCACCCGGTTGTCGGGCTGACGAGCATGGAAGACGGCTTCCGGATCGAGAACGCCGCCGGCGTCACCCGCCTCGCTCGCGCCGTGATCATCGCTGCCGGCGCCGGCGCGTTTGGCCCGAACCGGCCGCCGCTCGTCGGCATCGAGGCGTTCGAGGAGCACAGTGTCTTTTATCTCGTTCGACGGCGCGAAGATTTCCGCGGCCGCCGCATTGTCATCGCTGGCGGCGGCGATTCGGCGGTGGATTGGGCATTGTCGCTGGCCGATATCGCCGAGCGGGTGATCGTCGTGCATCGCCGCGCAAAATTCCGCGCCGCGCCGCAATCCGCGGCGCAGCTGCAGCACCTGGCGGAAGAGGGTCGCATAGAGCTGGTGATTCCCTATCAACTGCATGCCCTCGAAGGCGAAGGCGGCCAGCTCTCGGCGGTAATCGTGGCCGACCTCGCGGGCCGAACCCGCCGGCTCGAAGCCGATTGTTTGCTGCCGTTTTTTGGTCTGGCGACCGATCTCGGCCCGCTCGCCTCGTGGGGGCTCGAGGTCGATCACAACCGCATCAGCGTCGATCCAGCGACCTGCGCAACCTCACGGCTGGGGATCTTTGCGATCGGCGACATCGCCGCCTATCCTGGCAAGCTAAAGCTTATCTTGTCGGGCTTTGCCGAGGCGGCGCTTGCGGCGCACGCGATCCACCCGCTCGTTCACCCGGGGCAGGCGCTGCATTTCGAATATTCGACGACAAAGGGCGTGCCTGGCCGCTGAGTGAAGCTCAGGCAGCCGAGGATGAAGCTGGCGCCGGCGTCTCTTCGGTCGAGGCCGAGTGCCTCGACGCCGGCAATTGGCAGAGGATGGTCGTCCCCGAACCCGGCACCGACTCGATGGCGACCGAGCCGCCATGCAGTTCAATAAGGCTCTTGACCAGCGAGAGGCCGAGCCCGGCGCCGGATTCCCGTGCCTGTGGGTTGCCGCGCTCGAATTTCTCGAACACGCGCTCGTGGTCAGCCGCCGCGATGCCGACGCCGGTATCGGCGACGACAAGGATCAGGTCGCTATCGTCGCGGCGCGCTTCGAGCTGGATCGAGCCGCCGGTCGGGGTGAATTTGATCGCGTTCGAGATCAGGTTGAACAGCGCCTGCCTCAGCCGCCGCTCGTCCGCCTCGATGCTTCCGATATCGGCCGGGCAGTGCAGCGTCAGTGCCAGGTTCTGGTTGCGCGCGCGTTCTCGGGTGAGTGTGATCACGCTTTCCAGCATTTCACGTACCTCGACCCGCCCGGTCTCAAGCGCCATGTAACCGGCCTCGATCGTGGCTAGGTCGAGGATGTCGTTGATCAGGGACATCAACAGCTGCGAGCTGTCGAGAATACCGCGGCTGTACTCCAGCTGGCGCTCGGAGAGCGGCCCGAAATACTGGTTCGCCAGAATCTCGGCGAAGCCGATGATCGCGTTCAGCGGCGTCCGCAGCTCGTAGGACACGTTGGCGATGAACTCGCTCTTCAGCCGCTGTGCCGTTTCCAGCGCCTCGTTGCGCTCGCGCAGCGCGCGCTCGACCCGCGCCGTATCGGTGACGTCGAGGCAGGTCACCAGCACATTGCCGTCGGGGAGAGGAACCGTCGCCATCTGCAGAACCGAGCCGTCGCGACGGTCGAGCGGACCGCTCGACTCCGATTGCCCGGTGACCTTGGCGATGACGCGATCGCGGATCGCCGGCCAGTCGCCGCCGTCGTCGTAAAAGGCGCGGGTCTTGTCGACGATCTCGGCGATATGCGGCTCGCCCGCAACATCGGGTCCGGTCAACCCCCAGATCTTGCGATAGGCCGGATTGTGCAGCTTCAGCCGGCCGTCGCTGCCGAACACGGCGATGCCCTCGAACAGATTGTCGAGCGTCTCTCGCTGCACCTCGATCAGCGTGTTGTAGGAGCGTTCGAGGGCCAGCCGATCGGTGACGTCCTCGTAGACGAAAATCAGCCCGCCGAGCGGGTGCGGCGAGACCGAAACGCTGAGGGTGCGGCCGTCCGGCAGGTGCATCAGCTCGTGCTGCGTCTCGATCAGCGAGGTGAACATATCGAGCTGCTGGCGCTTGAACGCCCTGAAATCGGCGTGTTCGGGAATGCGGCGCCGCTCGCGCAACCGCTCCAGGAACTCGTCGAGCGAGGGCTCGCCGGCAAGCCAATCCTCTTCGATCCCCCACAGGCCAGCGAATGCCGAGTTGAAGAAGCTGAGCCGCTTGTCGGCGCCGTAGATTGCCACCGCGGCATGGATGCTCTCCAGCACCTGACCGTGCGCGTTGATGTGGCGCGAGAGCTCGCTTTCTGCGGTCTCGTGGTCGGTGCGGTCGACCGCGAGCCCAACCGTGCCACCGGCCCGGTCGGCCGCCTCGGTGATTTCCAGCAAGCGGCGCGAGCCGGCAACGACGACATGACGCCGCTCACTGCGAATCCCCCCGGCAGCTGCTTCCGCCGCGAGCGCAACCGCCCTTTCGCGTCCGCTCTCGGGGGCCAGTTCGCGGCTTTCGGCCAGCACCGCATCACGCGTCGAGTCGAGCGCCGCGGCATACGCCTCGTTGCAATCGACGATCCGCAGGACGCTGTCTCGACGCCATGTCGGCAGGGGCAGCGAATCGAACATCCGCCGCAATAAATCGGCCGTCTCGAAAGCGGCGGCGCGGTGTTCCTCGGCGCGTCGCGTCGCCGACACGTCGGCCAGCCATACGACGCTATCGCCGGTAGCGGTAAACTCGCCCTCAACCTCGTACGCGCCGCCGTCGGGCGCGGTCACCGTCGCGGAGAAGGAGGCGCCGGTGCGCGTAAGGTTCTCGACAGCCGTCGCGAGACGACCCGCGTCGGCGGCATCCAGCCGTGCCAGAAAACTGGAAAAGGGAGAGACGGCATCGCCGGCCGGCGGCTTGCCGAGCGCGCTTTCCCCGCGTTCGCCGCGTGCCCAGCGAAGGCCGGCAAGCGGAACGGTGTCGAGCACCGCCGCCAAGGCGGCGCGGTTGCGCGCGACGGCATCGCGGCTCTCAATCGCCTTGCGGAGGCCGGTCCGCGCGCGCAGCCACAGCACGGCGAGAACGCCCGCAGCCACCAAACAAATACCGGCAGCGAATTCGATCACAATCGACCGCCCTTTAGCCGGAGAGCACAATCCCTGGCAGGTTGGCCCCCAAGCGGGCTAATAATCGAGTATTCCTAAAGAAAAGGAAAGTACCGGCGTTGGCGGGCTAGTCAAGGTCGGCGCGACAGCCGTTCCTCAATAGCGATAGTATTCCGGCTTGAACGGACCGGTCTCGGTCACGCCCAGATACTCAGCCTGCACCGGACTGAGCCGGGTCAGTTTGGCGCCGAGCTTGGCGAGGTGCAGCTGGGCGACCTTTTCGTCGAGATGCTTTGGTAGAACATAGACTTTATTCTCGTATTTGTTCGGATTGGTCCACAGCTCGATTTGCGCGAGCACCTGATTGGTAAAGGAGGCGCTCATCACAAAGCTGGGATGTCCGGTCGCGCAGCCCAGATTTACCAGCCGCCCCTTGGCCAGGACGATCAGCCGCTTGCCGTCAGGGAAGATGACCTCGTCGACTTGCGGCTTTACCTCCTCCCAGATGTAGTTGCGCAGCGAATCGATCTGAATTTCGCTGTCGAAATGGCCGATGTTGCAGACGATCGCCCGGTCGTGCATCTGCCGCATGTGGTCGAGCGTGATGACGTCGATATTGCCGGTCGCGGTGACGAAGATGTCGCCGACCGGCGCCGCCTCGTCCATCGTCATCACCTGGTAGCCTTCCATCGCCGCCTGCAGCGCGCAGATTGGGTCGATCTCGGTCACCGTCACCCGAGCGCCCTGACTGCGCAGGCTGGCCGCCGAGCCCTTGCCGACATCGCCGAAACCGGCGACGACCGCGACCTTGCCGGCCAGCATCACGTCGGTGGCGCGCTTGATGCCGTCGACCAGGCTCTCGCGCACGCCGTAGAGGTTGTCGAACTTCGATTTCGTGACGCTGTCGTTGACGTTGAACGCCGGCACCTTCAGCGTCCCGGCCTTCATCATCTCGTAGAGCCGGTGCACGCCGGTCGTCGTCTCCTCGGAGATGCCGCGGATCTCGGCTAGCAGGTGGGGATGGCGGTCGTGGACGATCTTTGTCGCGTCCCCGCCGTCATCGAGCACCATGTTCGGCGTCCAGCCGCCGGGCCCGGTGAGCGTCTGCTCGATGCACCAATCGTATTCCTCCTCGGTCTCGCCCTTCCAGGCGAACACCGGGACCCCGCGCGCCGCGATCGCCGACGCGGCATGGTCCTGCGTCGAGAAGATGTTGCACGAGCTCCAGCGCACGCTGGCGCCGAGATGAATCAGTGTTTCGATCAGCACCGCGGTCTGGATCGTCATATGCAGGCAGCCGACGATCCGCGCACCGGCGAGCGGTTTCCGTGCGCCATATTCCTCGCGCAAGGCCATCAGGCCGGGCATCTCGGTCTCGGCGATCGCGATCTCCTTGCGACCCCAATCGGCGAGGCCGATATCGGCGACCTTGTAATCGGTGAACTCGGGCATGCGATGCTCCTGCGATGACGCCGTCAGGCGCGGCAAAGGATGTATCAAGATATAAAGATATCTTTATATCGTCAACTTCATGCCGCGCATCGCGTCACTGCGCCTCGGCCATCGCGTTGAAATCGTCCAACAGCGCGGCTATCCGGCCGGAATCGGACTGGTCCATGATGGCGTGGGCGCGGCGTGTCGCGGCGACCATGTCGAGGCCGCGGACGCGCTGTTTGACCCTCGGGATGCTGTTGGGCGCCATCGACAGCTCGCGCAAACCCAAACCCAACAATAGCGCCGTGTAGCGCGGCTCACCGGCGATTTCCCCGCAAATGCTGATCGGAATGCGCCGGCGCACCGCCGCCTCGACGGCGAATTGAACGAGGCGCAACACCGCCGGATGCAGCGGGTTGTAAAGGTCGGCGACCTGCTCGTCGGTGCGGTCGATGGCGAGCGTGTACTGGATCAAATCGTTGGTGCCGACCGCGAAGAAATCGGCCTCGCCGGCGAGCGCGTCGGCGGCGAGCGCCGCTGCCGGCACCTCGATCATCGCACCGAGCGGCGGCAGCGCCTTCGGCAGACGCAGCCCGCGCCGACGCAGCCGCCGGGCGACCTGCTCCATCGCCTCGCGGGTGCGGCGGATCTCGCCGACGGTCGAGATCATCGGCAAGAGAATACGAACCGGCCCCTCGCTGGCGGCGCGCAACATCGCCGCGAGCTGCGGATCGAGCAGCCGCCGCTCCCTGAGCGACAAGCGGATCGCCCGCAATCCGAGCGCCGGGTTCGCCGCCTCGCTCGCGGCATAGCCGGCGAGCGCCTCGGGCAGCTTGTCGCCGCCGACATCGAGGGTACGCAGGGTCACCGGCCGCCCTTCCATCCCCCGCACCAGCCCGAGGAAGAATTCGTACTGCTCCTCCTCTTCCGGCAAATCCTCGCGGTTCATGTAGAGAAACTCGGTACGCACGAGGCCGAGCCCCATCGCCCCGTTGGCAACGGCCTGTTCCAGTTCGACCGGAAGTTCGAGATTGGCTTCGAGCCGGATCTCGATGCCGTCGCGGGTTACCGCCGGCACCCGCCGCAAGCGACCCAGATGACGCCGCTCGCGCACGAATTCTTCTTGCCGCCGTCGGTAAGACTCGATCGTCGTTGGCGAGGGGTCGATGACCACAGTTCCTGAGGTCCCGTCGACCACGATCTGGCCATCCCCGCTGGCGCGGTCCAGTAGCCCGGGGACCCCAAGAACCGCCGGCAGGCCCAAGCTGCGCGCCATGATTGCGGTGTGGCTCTCTGGACCACCGAATTCGGCGGCGAAGCCGCCGATCCGGCGCGGATCCATCAGCGCCGTATCCGCCGGCGTGACCTCTTCCGCGAGGACCACCGCGCCACCGGTCAGGCTCGAATAGGCCACATAAGGCTTTTTCAGCAGGTTACGGATCAGCCGAGCGCCGACCACGCGGATATCGTCGATGCGCGCCGCGAGGTAGGGGTCGCGCATTGCGGCGAAGGTCTTGCCGATATCCTCGATCTCGAGCTGGATCGCGCGCTCGGCATTGATCCGATCACGGCTGATGCGATGGTGTACGCCCCGAATCAGACGCGAATTCGCGAGCATCGCGAGGTGCGCGTCGAGCACGTAGCCGATTTCGTCGGCGGCTGATCCGGGTAGGGCTGTCGCGCGTGCCTTCAGCTTGCGCAGTTGCTTGGACGAGAGGGCGACGGCTTCGCTGAAGCGGGCGCGCTCTTTCTCGAGGTCGCCCGGGTCAATGTGGCTCTCGCTGACCGGGAGTTCGCCGCGATCGCCGACATAGGCCGGCCCGATGGCGATGCCCGGCGATACGCCGATCCCGAATAGAACCTGCTCGCTGCCTGTGCTGCCCTCGGAGCTCTCGTCAATCCTCATCGAACTTGCATTCGATCAGGCGAGCGAGGGTGTCCACCGCCGCCGCCGCGTCCGGCCCGGCTGCGGTGATCTCAATCAGCGTCCCGGAGGCGGCCGCGAGCATCATCAAGCCCATGATCGACCGGCCCGATACGGCGGTGCCGTTCTTGCGAACCGAAATCTCCGCGTTGAATTGCCCCGCGGTCTTGACGAAGCGGGCCGCGGCGCGGGCGTGCAGCCCGCGCTGGTTGCAGATCTCGACGGTTCGTCGAGCCTCGGTGGCGGGTTGCGGAGTTTGGCCGGCAAGGTCCTGAGCATTCGTATCGGGGATCATCGGCGAGCATCCGCAAGCAGCTGGGAAGCGACATTGATGTATTTGCGCCCGGCTTCCTGCGCGCCGAGCACCGCGCGCTCGAGCGTCGCCGTCTGGCGCAGGCTGGCGAGCTTGATCAGCATCGGCAGGTTGATCCCGGCGATGACCTCGATCTTGCCGCGGTCCATCACCGAAATCGCCAGGTTCGACGGCGTGCCACCGAACATATCCGTCAGCAACACCGCGCCCTCGCCACTATCGACATCAGCGACACAGCGAAGGATCTCCTGCCGGCGCTGCTCCATATCGTCTTCGGGACCGATGCAGACGGCGGCGATCTGGGCTTGCGCCCCGACGACATGCTCAAGCGCGGCCACGAATTCTGCCGCCAGCCGTCCGTGCGTCACCAAGACCATCCCGATCATCGAGAACCCTTTGCGCCGCCTCGTTGCGGGCGCGCGTCGCCGCGCGGGCGCTTAGCCGTGTCGGCGGTGCCGCAGATCAAGTTCGCGATGACGAAATCGGTGCGTCTACGCAGGGCAGAGGCCACTTGCCGCTCGCGCCGGAAGCTGTTGGGGATGGCTCCGGCGGGAGCATTGGGGTAAGTCGCGCTGCATATAGCGCTCTCCGAGCGGTTCGTCATCACGCTTGATGAACAGGTCACAGACAATCGGAAGTCTCGTAATGCGCTCAACGGTTGCGAGGAGGCCAAGAGTTGCGCTCATTCTGCTGTGAGCATCGCGGGAAAACCCGGCTCGCTAAAAACGCGCAGCGCGAGCCGCAGTTTCGCCGGGGCCGAAGCCTCGAACGGGGTCAAGGCGATCACTGGCAGGTCCAGCCCGAGAACACACTCGGCGCGCAGCGGCGGCAGCCGCTCGATTGCCTCTGTGGGCACCAGATCGGCGATCAGCGCCAGCGGCGCCTCCATCAGCGGATTGAGCCGGAGGATGCCGATGCCGCGCACCTCGATCAGTCCGGCGATGGTAGCGGGCGGGCGGACGACAATCTTGTCGCCGAGGCGGACAAGCTCGCTCTGATCGTCGGCGACAAGTTGCCCACCGGCGTCAATCAGTCGCAGACCCAGATCCGACTTTCCCGAACCCGAGGGACCGCGCAGCAGCACCGCGCGCAGGCCAAGTTCGGTAGCAACCGCAACCGCAGTGCCATGGATGAGGCAGGGGGCGGTCATGGCGGCCCCGGCAGGCGGATCGAAAACCGCGCACCGCGCACCGCGCCCGTCGCGTCGGTCCGGTTGTCGGCCCAGATCCGGCCGCGATGCGCCTCAACGATTTGCTTGGAAATCGAGAGACCGAGCCCCGAATGGGTGCCGAATTTCTCCCCGGCCGGCCGTTCAGTGTAGAACCGATCAAAAATCGCGGTCAATTTGTCTTCCGGAATCCCGGGCCCGTGATCTTCCACGATGACCAGCACCGCGCGGCCGTCATGGGCGGCGCTGATACGGATTTCGCCTGCCGGTGGGCTGAACGAAACCGCATTGGCGACGACATTGACAAACACCTGGGACAGCCGGCTTTCGACCCCGGGCACGATCAGCGGCCGTCCGCGCTCGGTGATATCGAGCGCGAGCCGTGGTGCGCCATCCGTCCGGGTTGTCTCATTCATTTCCGCGATGGCGCGCAGCATCGCCCCGATATCGGTCGGCGACACTTCGAGGCGGCTGAGCTCGGCGTCGAGACGCGAGGCGTCGGAGATGTCGGTGATCAGCCGGTCGAGGCGCTCGACATCGTCCTGAATGATCGCCATCAGCCGGCGCTGCTTTGCCGGATCCTCGATGCGGGATGCGGTCTCAACGGCGCTACGCAGCGAGGAGAGCGGGTTCTTGATCTCGTGCGCGACATCGGCGGCAAAGCTTTCGATCGCGCTCATCCGCTGCCACAGCGCGTCGGTCATCTCGCGTAACGAGCCGGACAGCTCGCCGATCTCATCACGCCGCTCGGTGAAATCGGGGATGTCGATATAGGTGCCGCGGCCGCGCGCGCGCTCTGCTGCCGCGGCGAGCAACCGGATCGGCCGGGCGATCGTACCGGCAAGGTAAAGCGACAGCAGCACGGTAACCAGGACGGCCACGGCGAAGATACGCAGCAGCTCGAGCCGGACCGTTCGCAATTCCTCTTCAATCTCGCCGCTGCCGGTCGACAGCATGACGGCGCCGAGCACCTGCTTGTAGCGCTGCACCGGGACCGCCACGCCTATCACCAGACCGCCGGTCTGCGGGTCGCTGCGCACCGCCGAACCGCTCTCGCCGTGCAGCGCGCGCAGGGCCTCACTATAACTCTCGGCTGTTTCGCTCTCGCGATATACCGGGTACTTGCGCCGGCTCGGCAGCTGTTCGGTAATCCAGTCGTAGACCGCATCGGCTGTCCGCGACAGCAGCCTCTTGTGTTCCACGGGCGGCAGCTCGGTGACCTGCACCGCGACTCCCGCCCCGCGGAGCAGCCGGCTGTCGGCGATCAGCTTGCCTTGAGTGTCGAACAGCCGCGCCCGGGTGCGAGTCGGCTCCACGAGCCGACGCATCATCTGACGCGCCAGATCGGGCAACAGGATCTCGCCTTCGTCGGCAGAATCAAGTACCGCGCCCTCACCAAGCGCGGCGGCGAAAATCTCGCCCTGCGTGCGCAGCGACTCGACCTGCTGCCCGATCAGGCTCGCCTCGAATTTGCCGAGATAGAGAAAACCGACCGCGAGCAGCGCCAGCGGTAGCACATTGACGGCAATAATCCGCCGGGTCAGTGGCGAGACCGCCGGCCAAGGGAGCCATCGCCGACGATCGGGCTCAGCCCGCATGCTGGTCAGCCTATCGGTGCGCGGCAAATCGCGGGCCGTGCCCGCCGCGGACCATTCCGCGCGCGCTGTCGGCTCGCCCGACGGCGTTCCTGGCGAAGGTTTCGCCGCTACTTTCGCGTCAGCGGTCGCGGTATCGGTATCCGACGCCATAGAGCGTTTCGATCTGCCCGAACTCGCTGTCCACGGCCTTGAATTTCTTGCGGAGCCGCTTGATATGGCTGTCGATCGTGCGGTCGTCCACATAGATGTGCTCGCCATAAGCCGCGTCCATCAGCTGGTCGCGGTTTTTGACGTGGCCAGGACGTTGCGCCAGCGATTTGAGGATCAGGAACTCGGTCACCGTGAGCTCCACTGGCTCGCCACGCCAAGTGCACAGATGACGCGCCGGATCGAGGCTCATCTCGCCACGGGTGATGACCGGCTCGCCCTGGCCGTCGTCGCGCTCTCGCGCCAGCTCGCCCCGCCGGAGCAGGGCGTGAATGCGAGCGATCAGGAGCCGCTGCGAAAACGGCTTCTTGATGTAGTCGTCGGCGCCCATGCGCAGGCCGAGCAGCTCGTCGACCTCGTCGTCTTTTGAGGTCAGAAAAATGACCGGGATGTGGCTTTTGGTCCGTCGCAGCTGCTCCAGCATGTCCATCCCGTCCATGCGCGGCATCTTGATGTCGAGCACCGCGAGATCGACCGGCTGTGCGGCCATGCCCTTGAGCGCTTCGGTGCCGTCGCTGTAGCACCGCACCGAAAACCCCTCGGCCTCCAACGCCATCGAAACAGAGGTCAGGATGTTGCGGTCGTCGTCGACGAGAGCAATCGTATTCGCCACGGATACGTCCCCCAAAATGCCTTGCGGCGACCGCGCTCCCGCCGCTCGGACGATCTGCGTCTAAATATGGCCGCTTGGCGGCAAACAAAAAAGGCCGGTTACACAGCTATTCGCCGCGACCATACGCCTCGTCATGCTGTAACCTGGGGCAAATGCCCGCATCGCATCGTGACTTTTTGGTTCGCACGATGAACAACATCTTTGCAGCATGCCAGCTCTCCCGTTTGAAAAGAGCGGTTCGCCATGCCGGGTGACAGCGAATCCGATCGTGCTCTTACGGCCAGGCAGCTCATTCGCGGCCGCGATCGCGCCGCGCTGGCCACGAACCTCGACGGACGGCCGTACGTTTCTCTGGTTATTACCGCGGCGGACATAGACGCCAGTCCTTTATTGCTGTTGTCCGATCTCGCGCAGCATACCCAAAACCTCGTCGCGAACTCGTCGGTGTCACTGCTGTTCGACGGCACCGGAGAGTATCCAGACCCGCTGACAGGGCCGCGGCTGACCGTGCTCGGCCGGGCCGAACGCTGCGAGGATACGCATGCGGCCGCGCGCTTTGCGGCGCGCCATCCCTCAAGCGCCGTGTACGCGGACTTCGCCGATTTCCACCTGTACCGGGTTTCGATCGAGCGAGGTCATCTTGTCGCAGGATTTGGCCGGATTTTCTGGATAGAGGCGGAGGAGCTGCGTTTCACGGCCGATGCCGCCACGCTAGCCGCCGCCGCGGCGGAGATCGTCCAACACATGAACACGGATCATGCCGAAGCCGTCACCCTCTATGCCGAAAAGCTCCTGGGGCGCCACGGCGCGGGCTGGCGGATAACTGGAATCGACCCGGACGGCGTCGATCTGCGCCGCCCAATGGAAGCTGGCGGTGAAACCGCTCGGCTAAGCTTCTCCCAACCGGTGCTGACCCCGGCGCAGGCCCGCGCCGCGCTCGTTGCGCTGGTGCAGGCGGCACGCAATATGCAGCAGAATTGATCGAATTCGTGTGATCCACCGCCGGTTTCGCGGCAATCGGTCCGCTTGCCGGGCGAATGCGCGGGGGTTATCGTGCCGGCCAATTCAGAAACCGGGATACGGCCGGGCGCGATCGGCGACCGACCGACGATGGAGGAAACCTTGGACACGGCGGAAAAACCGGCGGCTTCGCGCACGCCCCGCTTCGACCTCGAAAGCCAAGGAATGCGGCATCTCGGGACCGTCCATTGGAACCTGACGGCGCCGTATCTTTACGAGCATGCGGTTCGCCGGCAAGAGGGCGAGCTTGGCTTCGGCGGCAGCTTTGTTGCCAATACCGGAAAACACACCGGCCGCTCGCCTAGAGACAAATACATCGTCAACGAGCCGGGTACGAAAGATACGGTCTGGTGGGGCGACATCAACCAGGCGATCGACCCCGAGCGCTTCGACGGCCTGCATCAGCGGATGCTCGCCTATCTGCAGGGGCGCGAACTGTTCGTGCAGGACCTCTATGCCGGCGCCGATCCAGAGTACCGGCTGCCGGTACGGGTAGTCAGCGACCATGCCTGGCACAGCCTGTTCTCGCGCAACATGTTCATCCGGCCGCCCGAGTCAGAGCTCGAGGATTTCGAGCCCGCCTTCACGATCCTGCACGCGCCCAATTTTCTCGCGATCCCCGAGCTCGACAGGATCCGCTCGGAAACCTTTATCCTGGTCAATTTCGCCTCCCGGCTGGTGCTGATCGGCGGTACCCGCTACGCCGGCGAGATCAAGAAATCCGTGTTCGGCTATCTCAATTTCGTGCTGCCGACGCGCGATGTGCTGCCGATGCATTGCTCGGCCAATGTCGGGCCGAAGGGCGATTGCGCGATCTTTTTCGGCCTGTCGGGCACCGGCAAGACGACCCTGTCTGCCGACGGGTCGCGGACCCTTATCGGTGACGACGAGCACGGCTGGAGCCCGCGCGGCATCTTCAATTTCGAGGGCGGCTGCTACGCCAAGGTGATCAACCTGTCGCCGACCGCGGAGCCGGAGATCTACGCCACGATCACCCGCTTCGGCACGGTGCTCGAAAACGTGGTGCTCGACCCGGTGACGCGGATGCCGGACGTCGACGATTCGAGCCTTACCGAGAATACGCGGGCCTGCTATCCGCTCGACTTCATCCCGAATGCCGACCCGCACAGCCTGGCGCCGCATCCGAAAAACGTGATCATGCTGACCTGCGACGCGTTCGGGGTCATGCCGCCGATCGCCAAGCTCAGCGCCGAGCAGGCGATGTACCACTTTCTGTCGGGCTACACCGCGCAGGTGGCCGGCACCGAGGTCGGGCTGGGCAAGGAGCCCCGGGCGGTGTTCTCGACCTGCTTCGGCGCGCCGTTCATGCCGCGACATCCCTCGGAATATGCCAGGATGCTCGGCGAGCGCATCGCGCGCTACAAGGCCGATTGCTGGCTCGTCAACACCGGCTGGTCGGGTGGCGCCTACGGGGTCGGCAAGCGCATGGCGATCGCCCATACCCGCGCGCTGCTGCGCGCGGCGCTCGACGGCAGCTTGGCCAAGGCACCGATGCGCCAGGACGGCAATTTCGGCTTCCTGGTGCCTGAGAGTTGCCCGGAGATCCCGGGCAATGTGCTCGACCCTCGCGGCACCTGGTCGGACGGCCGGGCCTATGACGAGGTGGCCCACAGCTTGCGCGGCCGGTTCGAGAACAATTTCGAGAAGTTCGAGCCCTTCGTCGGCAGCGAAGTGAAGCGCGCCGCGATCCGCGCCGCCGCTTAGCGGCGTCTTGGACCGCGGGCGGGACGCCCGCCTGATAGCGGCCGAGACGGCCGCGGTCCGTTATGTTTCGGAACATTGCAGCGTCGCCGCCTGTTTCTGCCGGCATGCTGACAATCGCGGAAGCGCAGCGGCGGACCGAGAATTTTCTAACCGGCCAGATGCTCGAAGCGCTGCGCGCGGTCGAGTACGAGCTGCCGAGCTTCGATACCGAACCGCGCGAAATGTCGCTCTCTGTTGCCGCACGCGCGCGGGTGGCGATCGGCATGTCCGTGGCGCGTCGGATGCGACCTATATCGTCGAAGCGTTCGGCGACGGGTTGTTGATGCAGCTGCAGCTCAACGTGCTCCGGCGCTCGACGCTAGCACGCTGGCGGTGCATCTCGACCGCTGGCGCATCGGTGCGGAGCATGCCGGCTGGAAATTCGGCTGGCGCGACGCGCCGATTACAGGTCCATTGGGCGCCGGTGACGCCGGCCGCCCGATATGTCGAGACCTATTGCTGCGCCCTCACCGTCGCCGATTTCCTCGAAAACGAGCCAGAGCAGCTCTACTGGCGCACCGACATCGTGCAGATGACCCGATATTTCATCCTCGAAGCTGCGCGGTGCGGCGTGCGGCTGTCGCCGCGAAAGGCCGGCTTCCCGGTCTGCCCCAAGGTCGCATCAGCGGGATCCCGCGTAAGCGACACAGTGCTGCGACTTTGGGGAGACCGCAATTACAGGAGCAAGTCCGTATTTGATCCCCCTGGCTACGCCGAGACCTGACAACTTGCCAACATAAGCGGCCTAAGGGCGAGGCTTCTCTTTCGTTCGAGATGCGGGCAGGTTTCTTGCTCGGCTTGGCGAGGTCCCGGTCCATCGTTTGAAGGCATGGTTGAACGCCCCAACCTCGGAATATCCGAGCAACCAGGCGATCTGCTGCAAGGAAATCGGCTGATCTTCGAGGTAACGAACAGCAAGGCGGTTCCGTAGCCCGTCTAAAACGTCGCCAAAGCTGGTGCCCTCCTGGGCAAGGTGCCGTCTGAGCGAGCGAACGCTCATGCCAAGCTGTTTGGCGACGTTAGCCGCTTGTACGTTGCCGCTGGCAAGCACGCCGTGGAGGTGGTTTTCAACGACGCTCCGCAGCCCGGCCGCGCTACGCCTTTCCGAGAGTAAATCGTCACCATGGACTTCCAAGATCTGCAGCAGGTGCCTGTCCTCGGAGATTATCCGCAAGTCCATGATGCTTCGTGGCAGGACCCAACAGTCTGTGATTTGCCCGAACTCGACCGGGCATCGCAGGATACGGTGAATCTCCCTAAACCCGGAGTTCCGGGTGTGCGCAAAGGTCATGCGTGAAGGTGCGAAATCGCGGTTCGTCAGCTTGCACAATGCTCTGTTGAACGCCAGGGCGATCAGTTCGGAATGCTGTCGAACCGGCGCGTCATGTGTCAGGACGCGGCGGAAGGTCAGGAGGCTCTCGTCTTTCTGCTCCGAGATCTCGAGGCGAATTTCTTCATTTATCGTTGCTGCGTATCGTTGCAGGTGTTCGAGGGCTTCAGCCACGGTCGTGGATGACGCGGCCAGGTAGTAGAGGAGACCGATATCTCGCAGGTCCATCTCCGCTGCAACTTGCAATCCGAGCAGCGAATTGTTCGTCTCGATCGCGGCGAGTTCGAGGAACCGATGCTGCGAAGCAACCGACACGCCGCCCGGGTCCTGCGTCAACTGACTGCGCGAAAGCTCGGCCTCCGATAATAGCGGCTCGCCGTCGAACCCGTTCCTGTCCAGGAAGTACAGGGTTTCACGTGCGGCAATGCCGCGGGTCCATAGAAACGGAAACTGAGAGATATCGCTTTGCCGGGCTCTCATGTCGGCCGATCCCTCCCGATGAAGCTCCCTATCCAGCACAAGATCAGGTCATTCCCTGGCGGGTCCGGCCCGGTTGTCCAAAGGACAACGAAGATATCAACTTTTTGGCCGGAATTATCAAGCAGGCGTACCGAACAACGCCCCACCTACACCCGCCATGAGACGGAAAACCGCAAAAATCTACATTCGGGTCGAGCCGCAGTTGGTCGAGAGAATCGACGCTTGGCGCGTCCGGCAGCAGGTGCATCCCAGCCGAACTGCCGCGATCGTCCATATGATCGAGCATTTCCTGGCGAATGTTCCACCGGGAGTGGAGGTCATTTGGCGGAGGCTGTTGGACCGGCCCGATGCCCCGGCCTTGCCTGGCAATCCCGTCGAGGGGCGAAAGAAAAAAAAGGATCGAGAGGGCTCTTCATGAACCAGAGGAGCAGGGACCCTCGCAAAGCACCACGCAATCCAAGCTGGTATCGACAGGAGGCCGAGCGAGTTCGCCAGAGGGCCGCGACGATCACCGCCGATGACCAATTGCGGGACAGCTATCTGTGCTTGGCCCGCGAATATGAACGGCTGGCGGCGATTTTGGAGCGTGGATCCCCCGATCACAACACGGATCCAAGGCGATGATCACAATTCTCGCGATCGACGCCGATCCCGGGGTGCGGCTTACTGCTCGATGCGTGCTGAAGCGCGCTGGCTTCACGGTGATCACAGCCGCCGATCGACGCGGTGCGCTCGCCTGCCTGGCCTCGCTGAAGGCCGATCTGGTGATCTGCGACATCGACGAGGATCGGAGCAACGAGCCGACGCTCCGCGATAGCGGCAATTGGGATCCAGGCATGCGAATGCTCGTCCTGTCACGCAAGGATCTGAGCAGCCCGGCGCCCGCAACGTGCGATGACGGCCTTCTCGGCAAGCCCTTCACCGAGAGCGAGTTGCTGACGGCAGTGCGGCGTTCCCTCGCGCAGCCAGCCTCGCGCTCTCAGCGTCGGCGCGGCGCCGCGCCGCCCACGCCACCATCAAGCCGATAAATGCCGCGGTAATGCCAACGAGGGCGGAAACATCATGCTAAATGCAGACAGAATGTCACCCGTCGAGCTGCTGCAGAGGGGCAGCGAGAACGGTCCCTGTGAGCCCGACGATGGCGAAAGAAAAAGCACCCTTCATGAACCAGGGGAGCAGTGATCTTCGCGGTTGGTCACCCGCTCGCTTGCGACCGCAGCCGGTGCGTCAACACCAGAGCGGCAGAGAACCATTGAAAGCATCCCGGAAGATAGAACATGCTTACTGAGGCACGTATTCGCCAGTTGGTGCAAGAGATGCACGCGATCTGCGCTCGGCATCTCGTTGAACTCGGCGAACCATCACAACAGCTGGAAGCAATGACCGAGCTGCAAAGCGCGGCCCGCCGCGTCGTGTGGGCGTGGCACTACACCAGTGACGATGCTTGCAAACGGCTCAAAGATGCGATGGCGCAGATCGAGGACATAGTGGGTTCGCCCGTCAAGGAGACTGACATTTAATCTGCCCGACACGCCAAAGAAAGCAGTCGCCGGGCACCAACAGCCGTTTTATGCATTCGCGCGTCAGTGCCGCTGGAAGTAGACGCGGCGGAGCTGCTCGCGGAAGCTTTGGCTCGCCGCGATCGCGGCGTCGAAATCCGGCTTGGCGAGGATATAGGCATCGACCGGCTTGGCCGCGATGACATTGGCGTTGCGCGGGTCACCGGTCAGCAGCGCCAGCTCGCCGAAGAATTCGCCGGAGCCGAGGCGAGCGATCTCGTGGCCCTCCCGCTCGACCTGGACCTCGCCGTCGGAAATCAGGAAGAACTCCTCGCCGACATCGCCCTCATGGATGATCACCTCGCCCGGCATGAACTGCTTGCGCGTCATCTGCTCGGCAACGTGGGTCAGTTCGTTCGGGGTCAGGTTCTTGAACGCCTCGACGCCTTTCAAGAACTCGCAGATCCGCAGCGCGTCGTTGAGCACGATATCGGAAACGATCCGGCCGTCGACCATGTGCACGAGGCGGTCGGCCAGTTCGATGATCCGGTGGTCGTGGGTCACCATCAGGATCGCCGCTCCGTCCTCCTCGGTCAGGTCCTTGAACAGGCGGACGACATTGCGGGTAGCGTCCTTGTCGAGCGCAGCGGTCGGCTCGTCGGCAAGCACCAGCTTCGGGCGGTTGACGAGCGCACGCGCGATCGCCACCCGCTGTCGCTGTCCGCCCGAGAGTGAATGCGGCTTGTGATCCAGGCGATGGCCAAGCCCCAAACGTTCGAGCATGTCGACGCCGCGCTGGCGCATTTCCGCGCCCGAGCGGGCGCCGTCGAGCTGTAAGGCCAGCTTCACGTTCTCGTACGCCGTCAATGAGTCGAACAAATTGTGCAGCTGGAAGATGAAGCCGATGCCGCGCCGAACCCGCACCAGCTCGCGTGGCCCGAGGGTCGATAGGTTATGGCCGAGAACCTCGATACGGCCCTGCTGCAGCGATCGCAGAGCGCCGATCAGGGTCAGCATCGTGGTCTTGCCCGACCCCGAGGGGCCAGTCATCACCACGAGCTGTCCAGGGGAGATGTCGAGCCGGTTGTCGAACAGAACCTGAAAGCGCGCGTCGCCCTCGCCGTAGAAGAAATCGACGCCCTCGGCGCGCACCACGGGTTCGGTCCAGTTCAGCTCCGCCCAGGGGTTGGTTTCGTCGGGCAAATCCATCAGAAGACCTCGGCCGGGTCAGCGGTGATCACCCGTCGCACGGCGAGACCTGCAGAAAGTAGGCACATGCCCAAGGTCAAGCCGAAACTGATCAACATTAGCCGCAGTGTCATATGCATCGGCAAAAGCGCTAGATCGCCGATCACCCAGTACAGCACAAGGGTCAGCAGCCAGGCCGGCACATAGGCGACCAATGCCGACAGCGCGGCCTGTTCGAAAACGACCCGCATCAGATATCCGGTTCGAAATCCCATCCCCTTCAGCGTAGCGTATTGCGGCAGCTGATCGGACAAATCGGTGTAGATGATCTGGTACGAAATCAGCATGCCGACGATAAAGCCAACAAAGGTGCCCATCCAGAAGATCGGTCCGGCGGAGGACAAATCGGCCTGAAAGGCCCGCTCGAAGGCGATCAGCTCGGATTTGCTCAGAACACGGACCTCAGCCGGCAATGCTGCTGCGACGGCGCGTTCGACACCTGCCACAT
>Ga0070766_10000376_pt1 | contig 19281 bp, 14 predicted proteins | sample HubBroMetageWFT6_FD_69782 | JGI IMG/M metagenome (GOLD analysis project Ga0070766, IMG submission 69782) | Warmed and freeze-thawed soil microbial communities from the Hubbard Brook experimental Forest, New Hampshire - Hubbard Brook CCASE Soil... | ecosystem: Environmental > Terrestrial > Soil...
TCCGCTTCGCGCCGAGCCCCAACGGCTACCTCCATCTGGGCCACGCGTATTCGGCGCTGCTCAATGCCGATATGGCGCGCCAATGCGGCGGCCGGTTGCTCGTCCGCATTGAAGATATCGACGCGGCGCGGTGCCGGGCCGAATACGAGACAGCGATCTATGAGGATTTGCGGTGGCTCGGACTATCGTGGGAAGCCGCAGTTCGGCGGCAGAGCGAGCATTTTGACGATTATCGGGCGGCGCTGGCAAAGCTCGAAAAGGAACGCTTGATCTATCCAAGTTTTGAAAGTCGCGGCGAGCTCAAGGCGCTTGTCGCCCAACGCGAGCGCGACGGTCCTTGGCCGCGCGATCCGGACGGTGTGCCGCTTTATCCGGGACATGCGCGCAAGCTGTCAGCGGCAGAGCGAGCAGGGCGGCATGGGAGCGGCGCGCTCTACGCGTTACGGCTCGCTACGGACGCTGCCCTCGCGCGGGCGGGGGCGTTGCGGTGGACCGAGACGGGAAACGGGCCAAAAGGCGAATCGGGTGCGGTCACCGCAGCCCCGCAAATGTGGGGCGACGTCGTGCTCGCGCGTAAGGAAATGCCCACCAGCTATCACCTGGCCGTAGTGATCGACGATGCGCTGAGCGGGGTGACCGACGTTGTGCGCGGCCAGGATTTGTTCTGGTCCACGAGTGTTCACCGGCTGCTGCAGGCTTTGCTCAACCTGCCCGAGCCGGCTTATCACCACCACCGCCTGATTCTTGACGCCGGTGGTCGTAAGCTTTCCAAATCGACTTTGGCGACGAGTTTGCGGGACTTGCGCGTCGGCGGGGCGACGCCACAAGACATCAGGCGCATGGTCGGCTTAGCGGTCTGATGGCCGGGCGTAGATGATCGGGGTACCAGTGGGGTCGGGGCATTGAAATCCGCAACGAAGCCGGTATTCCGACACGATTCTGTTCCACATAGGCCGCCGCAGGGGATATGGCGCGGATAAAGTCCAAAAAGCCGAGCCGCAAACCGGACCGAGTTCGCGGCCGGCCAAAACGCCGCACGCGGGAGCGCGGCACCGCGCTCGCGGCCTATGCGCATGACGTCCGTACCGCGCTCACCGGCATTCTTGCGTTGAGCGAACTGCTGGCCAGTTCCGATTTCGGCGAACGCGAACGGCAATGGGCGCTGACGATCAAGAGCAGCGCCGAGCATCTTGTTGCTCTATCGACTTCGATCATCGAGACCGCCAAGGCCGAGTCGGGCACGCTGACGCTGGCCGCGACGCCTTTCCAGCCGCGCCGTTTGATCGAAGACCTGGCCGAATTGCTTTCAGCGCGCGCACAAACCAAAGGCTTGTCCTCTGAGGTAACGATTGCCGATGATTTGCCGGAGATTCTTATCGGCGACGTCGTGCGGCTGCGCGCCGCGCTCGAAAATCTCCTCGATAATGCGGTGAAGTTCACCGAACACGGCGTCGTGCGCTTCGATGTGCGCGCCGAAGGCGCGGCGCGCCGTCGTGTCCGCTTCATCTTCAGCGTGGTCGACAGCGGCATCGGACTTACACCCGCAGAGATCAAACTTTTGTTTCGTCCTTTCCGGCAGCCGAATGCCGCGGTGGCGCGGCGCTTCGGCGGGACTGGGCTTGGGCTTGCGCTGGTCAAGCGCCTGGCGAAGCTCATGGGCGGCGACGTTACCGTGAGAAGCAGCCGTGGCCGCGGCGCGACTTTCCGTTTTTCGATCGTGCTACCGCTTGCGCCCGCCGAAGCGTCGGGCCGTAACTCCCGCCCGCGCAAGGACAAATCAACACGATCGCTTGCGATCCTGTGCGCGGAACACAATCCTTATGGTCGCGTCATTCTAAACACGATTCTCGGCGAGCTTGGTCACCGCGCCGATTTTGTCGGTTCCGGCGAGGAGGCCGTTGCCGCGGTAGCGCGCGGCTACGATGCGGTGTTGATGGACGTAAGTCTTGCCGATACCAACGGAGCTCACACCGTGCGCCGCATTCGCGCGCTCCCCGGCGTGGCGGCACGCACGCCAATCATAGCGCTGTCCAGCCATCCGGATGCGGATGACGAACAGATAGCCCGCGCTGCCGGCATGGACTTCTATGTTCGCAAACCGGTCAATCCGCGTGCGTTGGCTGAGGCAATCGACGTTGTCGTGGCGAAGCAATAGAACGTGTGGCGACGCACGCGTGTCGCCTAGCCAAGTCGGATGCAAATTTGCCGGAACGCTCTCTGTGCTACGACCGCGGACCAGTGCAATTGGCGGAGACGCGGACCTGCTTGTGAATGAACAATCTCTCCGTTGACACACGCGTCGCCCTGCTGCGGCGGTATGGTAGCTTTTCGCAGGCCTATTCGGCGGCGTTCCAGCCCGGCCTCTCCTATTTCGGCGACGAGCGGGGTTTCATTGCTTATAAAACGGTTTGGCGCACGGCGCTCGTGTTAGCGGATCCGGTGACGTCGCTCGACAACATGGGCGACCTTCTGGCGCGCTTCCTGTCCGAGCATCCGGATGCGATGTTTTGCCAAATTTCCAGGCCCGTTGCGGAAGTTCTGGCCTCGCGAGGCGGTTTCTTCATTAATGATCTCGGCACCGAGACCCGTCTCGATTTACCGAATTACGATTTCAGTGGAGCGAAGAAGGAAAACTTTCGAAAGGCGTTCAATCGGGCAGCGAAAGCCGGTTACGTCATCAAAGAGGGTCTCCTCAGCTCGGTGCGCATCGAAGACGTGCAAGCGGTATCACAGGCGTGGAAACGGACACGTCCGCTGAGCAGCCGCGAGTCGACGTTTCTGAACCGGCCGCTGGAACTGCGGGACGAGCCGGATGTCCGCACCTTCTTCCTATTCGACCGTGACGGCAGCATGCTGGCGTTTGCGGTGTTCGATCCGGTTTATCGGGACGGCGCGGTGATCGGCTACATGTCGCAGCACGGCAGGCATCGTCCCGATGCCGATTCGGCGGTTCAACTCGCGGTGACGCGCTACGCTATCGAGTTGTTTAAGGCCGAAGGCAAAAAATGGTTGTTTCTGGGACTCTCTCCGTTCCACGGCATCGAAGATAAGGATTTTGCCCCGCACAAGAACTGGCTGACCCGCCGCGCTTTCCGCACGCTCTACACGAGTACGCTCTTCAATCGATACTTTTACGCCGTTCAGGGCTTGGCAGAGAACAAGCGCCGGTTCCGGGGAACGAGCGAGCTGACATATTATGCTTTCAACCGCCTGCCCAGCATAACGCGCGTCATTAGGCTGGCGCGGGCCTGCAGAATCCTTTGAAATTCCTCCGACAGGAATGAAACGAATGTCGCGCTCTGAAATCTCGCCTCGGATCGAGCGGATCGTTCTGCTCACACTCGACAGTTTATGTGCGGCCGCCGCGGTTCCGATTTTGGTTGAACAGCTTCAGGGTAGGATCGCGGCGATCTGCTTGTCGCGGAGGTTCGGAGGCAAATACGGTTCGGTATGGGCCCAAGCCAGAAAAAACTACAGGCGCTCCGGTTGGGCTTTTCTGATCTACACCACGCTGCAATTCATCGTGTTCTACCCGATGAGTTTCCTCGCGCAGCTCGTCAATCGATTGCGAGGACGGCCGTCATCACTTTTGCCGCTGCGTCAGCTTGCACATCGCCACGGCATCCCGATCTTTTCGACCCGTGATCCTAATAGCGACGGCATTGTCGATCGCATTCGCGCACTTAAGCCCGACCTGATTATCATTTGTTATTTTGATCACGTCGTCAGACGACAACTGATTGAGATTCCGCGTTTCGGCGTCATCAATATTCATCCCGGTCTTTTGCCCGACAACCGCGGCCCGGTGCCAAACATCTGGGCGGTCATCGACGGCAGTGATCAAGTCGGCGCGAGTGTCCACTACGTCGACGGCGAAACGCTCGATACCGGACCAGTTCTCAAACTCGAGTCGCTCAAGCGCGACCCGGGCGACTCGGTGCTGTCGCTCGACTGCCGGCTCTTAAGTCTCGGCGCCCGCATGACGATCGATGTCATCGCCGATATTGAGAGCGGGAGCGCGCGGGCGGTCCCGCAAGATCCCGGGGCAGGGCAGTACCATTCTTTCCCGACTCGAGAAGATTTGCGGCGCTTTTCCAACCGCGGCGGGCGGCTTTACCGCTTCTCCGACTTCGTCTGTCAATTTTTCGATCAGAATCCGGATTGAGCTGCCGGCAACCTGGGCGGCTAACCGCGGGGCCCAGCAGGTGCCGCGTCTTCGACGATGCGCACGAGATCGCTCATGATGCGGTTCAATTCGAAGTCCTTCGGCGTGTAGACAGCCGCTACGCCTGCATCTTTCAGCGCGCTCGCATCCTCGGGTGGGATGATGCCGCCGACCACCACCGGAATGTCGGCATTGGTAGCCTCGCGCAGCCGGCTCACCACGTCCTTGACCAGCGGAAGGTGGCTGCCTGAGAGGATCGACAATCCGACGACATGGGCCTTCTTCTCAAGCGCCGCTTCGACAATCTGCTCCGGGGTGAGCCTGATCCCCTCGTAAACCACTAGCATGCCGGCGTCGCGGGCCCGTACCGCGATCTGCTCCGCGCCGTTGGAGTGGCCGTCAAGTCCGGGCTTGCCCACCAAGAAGGTCAGCCGGCGTCCGAGCTTGCGCGACACGCGGTCGACCTCGCCGCGGATGTCGTCCAGCCCTTCGACGTCGTTGCGCATGGCTTGGCCGACGCCAGTCGGCGCGCGGTATTCGCCGAACGCTTCGCGAAGGGTCCAGCCCCATTCGCCAGTTGTGACTCCGGCTTTGGCGCACTCGATCGACGCCGGCATGATGTTGCCCCGGCCGGTGGCCGCACGTTTGAGTTCGGTCAGCGCCGCTTTGACTTTCGCGGCGTCGCGCCGCGTGCGCCAGGCTTCGAGCCGCGCGATCTGGTCTTGCTCGGCCTCCGCCGACACCGTCATGATGGCGTCGATGCCGCCGGTCAGCGGCGAGGGTTCGGTCTCGACATATTTGTTGACGCCGACGACGATCTGCTCGGCTCGCTCGATCGCCTCGAAACGAGCGCTGGCCGAGGCCACCAGTTGCTGTTTCATGTAGCCGGTTTCGACCGCCTCGATAGCGCCGCCCATCTCCTCAATGCGCTTGAGCTCCTCTTTTGCCTCGCGCTTGAGCTCCTCGACCTTGGCGTCAATCGCCTTGGAGCCGTCAAACAAGTCGCCGTATTCGAGGAGGTCGGTCTCGTAGGCAAGAATTTGCTGCATCCGCAGCGACCATTGCTGATCCCACGGCCGCGGTAGCCCAAGCGCCTCGTTCCACGCCGGTAGCTGCACCGCCCTGGCGCGCGCTTTCTTTGACAGCGTCACGGCGAGCATCTCGATCAGGATGCGGGTGACGTTGTTCTCCGGCTGCGGCTCGGTCAACCCCAGCGAATTGACCTGCACGCCATACCGAAACAGACGCTGCTTCGGATCGGTGATGCCATAGCGTTCGCGCGTGATCTCGTCCCAGAGGTCGACGAAGGCGCGCATCTTGCAGATTTCCGTGACGAACCGCATGCCCGCGTTGACGAAGAATGAAATACGGCCGACGACTTCGCCGAATTTCGCTTGCGTCACCTCGCCGGATTTCTTCACCGTATCGAGCACGGCGATCGCGGTAGCGAGCGCGTAAGCGAGCTCTTGCACCGGCGTCGCCCCCGCCTCCTGAAGGTGATACGAGCAGATGTTCATCGGATTCCACTTCGGCAACTCGCTCGTCGTGAAGATCGCGATGTCCTTGATCAGGCGCATCGACGGCGCCGGCGGGAACACATAAGTGCCGCGCGACAGATATTCCTTGATGATGTCGTTCTGGATTGTGCCCTGAAGCGCCTCGCGCGGCACATCCTGCTCGTCAGCAACCGCGATGTAGAGCGCCATCAACCACGCCGCGGTGGCATTGATGGTCATCGAAGTGTTCATTTTGGCAAGCGGAATGCCGTCGAATAGCGCGCGCATGTCGCCGAGGTGGCTGATCGGCACGCCGACCTTGCCGACTTCGCCGCGCGCTAAGACGTGATCGCTGTCGTAACCGGTTTGGGTCGGCAGATCGAATGCGACGGAAAGGCCGGTCTGGCCCTTGCCCAGGTTTTTTCGGTAAAGCTCGTTAGAATCCGCCGCCGTCGAATGACCGGCATAGGTGCGGAAAATCCAAGGCTTGTCGCGGCGCGGCGCTCGGCCAGTCGGTAGTTCGCTGGATTGCTGGTCGCGGTGCGACGCGTCATTCATCGGTGTAACCCGCATTCCGGCACAAGCAATGTGACGCGAATTCTATTGCGGCGCAACAACTGTTGCGGTCTCGGCGGGCGTTGCAAATGGCGCTCAATGGGTGGTGTCGCCCTCGGCCGCGCCGCCTTTTTGCAAGTACATCTCGCCGAGATGCGCGATGGTATGAGCGAGCACGTTCGCCTGGTCGTCTTCAGGCACAAAAGTCAGGATCATGTCCGCGAGGCTCTCCGCCATGCGTGCGGCGATATCCGCGGCGTCCGCGGTGTCGGCTTTATCAATGTATTTTTGCACGATTTCATTGATATCGCAGTGAAGACAGTCCGACATCTGGCCGCTCTTTCTTGGTGGCAAAACGCAAATATGGGGATTCTAGCGCCAAAATCAGCAGGCCGGCCACGTGGTCGGACCGCAATTGGCGGCATCGCCCGAACCGAATTTAGCGCTTAATCGCACCAGTCGGCCGCGAGTTTCGCTCGGGCGCGGCTGTGGCCGACCGCCGACGCGGCCTTGCGTTGCCACCCGGCGACGGGCATTGCGATTTGCTCACCTGCATCCGCGCAATTGTCAGCATCCGTAGACGAGGTCGTTTATAACCCGCGCCGATTATTTGCTGGCACGCCGTGGTGACGCGCGGCGGGAGCGGCCTTGGGGCGTTACCAATATCGGCACGGCGCCGGTTGGGTGCAAAGAATGACGCTCGATCTTCCGACCCTGATGGTGATGCAAAGTTTCGCGATGGCCTGCGCCGGGGCGGTGCTGCTATTCGCCTGGACGCAGAACCGAGCGGTGTCAGCGCTGGCTGTTTGGGGCATCGCCGATTTTTCTGCCGCCGGCGGAATCCTGTTGTTGATGTTCTCAGTCCAGCTCGAACAACCGGCGCTGTCGGCATTTGGCGGCGCGCTATTGTGCACACAATCGGGTTTGATCTGGAAAGCGGTGCGCAATATCGACGGCAAGCCGGCGCCGCTTGTCCTCGCCTTGCTCGGCGGCGCGGTGATTATCATCGGCGGCGCCGTCCCGCTGGTTCGTGAGTATGAAGGTTCTATCGGTCTGGCCGGCGGTGCCGCCTATACCGCCCTTACTGCGATAAGCCTTTGGCGCGGCCGCGGCGACGGATTGATTGCCCGCTGGGCGCTTTGTAGCTTCGCGATCATGCACGCGTTGGCATTGTCAATCGGAACGTTATCGACATTCATTGGGACGACCGGGCAGGATTCCGTTCCACGGCTCGCCAGCCTTTTCGGCTTTATTTATTTCGAAAGCGTCGTGTTTGCGCTCGGTACTGCGGTGTTTGCGCTCGCTTTGATCAAGGAGCGCAATGAGGCGGCAAGTCTTTTTGCCGCCAGCATTGACGCGCTGACCGGCGTCGCCAATCGCGCCGCTTTGCTCGGCAGTGCCGAACGGGCCATGCAGCGCTGCCGCCGGGTCGGCGCGCCGATCGCGGTAGTAATGTTCGATCTCGATCGTTTCAAGCGCATCAACGATCTGCACGGCCATGCTATCGGCGACGCGGTGCTGCAGAGATTTTGCGACATTGCGACCGCGGCGCTGCGACCGCAGGATCTGTTCGGACGCCTCGGCGGTGAGGAATTCGCAGCGGTCATGCCGGGATGCGGCCTTGAGGCAGCCTGCGCGCGCGCCGAGCGTATTCGTGCGGCCTTTGTCGAGGCCTGCAAGTTCATCCGCGGTCGTCAGGTCAGAGCGAGCGTCAGCGGCGGGGTGTCGGCAAGCGAGGCAGCCGACGAAATGTTCGATGTTCTTCTCGAACAAGCCGACGCCGCGCTCTATGCCGCCAAAGCGGACGGGCGAAACCGCGTCAAGCGTACCGCGAACGCCGTCCCGGCCGAAGAGAAGTCGAATATTTTCCGCGTGGCTTGAACATAATAGGGCGACGGTGAACGGCGCACACTTCGCGCGTTAACCGCGCTGTCCGCGCTCGCCGGCAAGGATCAGCGCCCAGAACACCTTGTATTTGGAGCTCGGCGAATAGACCGCGGCGATGCCCATCCGCGTCACCGATGCGTTGAGCATGTTGGCGCGGTGCGGCGGTGAATCACGCCAGCCGGAAAACGCTTCCGCCAGCGTGTGGTAGCCGGCCGATATGTTCTCGACCGCGACGCTGCCCCGGAACGCGGAGTCTTTGATGCGGTCCTGAAACGGCCGCCCGATATCGTGATCCATTCGATCGTGCGCCGCCATGGCGCGTGCCTGTTCGCCTGCGAGCCGCATCAGTTCAGGATCGACGGTCACCGGACCGAGACTGTTATTGCTGCGGTACCCGGAAATCATGGAGGCTGCCGCCGCCGCGTCGACCGTCACATCGTTGTGCGCGAGGTCCTGATAAAATGTCGGCTGCTCGGGTGGAGCTGTGCCGGCACACGCGGCAAGTGCCGTGCTCGCGACGATGACGCAAAAGCAGAGCAAATTCGATGGGCGTTTCATCTATTCGAACAGGCGGTTGGTGATTTTCGGAGGGCGGAACAATGCGCGGTGTCGGCGACGTTCTACGCGCTCACGCTTTTATCCGCAAATGACGGGAGCGCCCGCCGCGCGATTAACGCGGTGATGATGAGAATTGCCGCGAAGCCGACCGGGGCTTTCACGAACGGGAAGATTAAAATCAAGAAGCAGGCAAGGCCGATGCCGGCCCATTCGTGCGTCAAAAATCCGTGCGCGCGACCAAGTCTGAAAAGAAACGCGAGCGGAACGGCCAAGACCACGAGATCGTAGGTGTAGAGATAGGGCGTCGCCAGCATGGCGGCGGTGCCGAGCGCTGCCGCCTTGATTTCTTGGCTGGCTCGGCTTCGCCACAACGCCGCGACCGCTATCGCCGCAGCGAGCGCGACCGCCGCCTGGACGCACCAGGCTAGAGCTTCGCTACCGCCGAGCGTGCGGACGGTGCCGAACGCCGTCTGCATCTTGCCGAGATCCGCCGCGCCTTCCGACAAGAACGCCTGTTCGGTGTGGCCGATATTGGCGAAGAACGCCATCCAGGTATCGGTGCCGAACGCAAGCCAGCTTGCGGCCGCCATCAGCGCCGCCGTCACTGTCGCGGCGGCAAAAGTACGCCAATACCCGCCGGCGGCGAGCGCGATTGGAAACAGAAAACCGAGATGCGGCTTGTAGCTCAGAAGTCCGATAAGAATACCGGCGACGAGCGGCCTCCGATCGAGCAGAAAAAGCGCGCCGCCGAAAAGTCCGGCAGTCAAGAATCCATTTTGGCCGACAATGAAGTTGCTGAGTATCGCCGGGAAGGCGGCCGCGAGCAGATAGCCGCTGCGATCGCCGATGATGGCGCGGATCGCGGCGAGGTAGATCGGGAAGGTGCCGAGGACCCAAACGGCGTAAGCGGCTGCAAAGGACAGAAACGCCAAGCCGGCAGCGACAAACAGAAACGGCGGCGGATAATGCCAGCCAAAATAGCCGGCGAAGGGATGGCCGACCGCCGCCTCCTCGACGATCTTATGTGTCGGCCAGTCATAGGCGGATGCGGGATGGCCTTCGAGCACCAGCCGTCCCGCGGCCCACACGTTGACGAAGTCGGATTGCACGCCAGTGCCGTCGGGCGCGAGGATCCAAATGCCCTGCAGATAACAAGCGGCGAGATAGACCGCGTGCGCAACCACGAGCGCAAAAGCCACGAGCTCCAGCGGTCGCGAGAGCTTGGCGTCGGCGACGTGACCCGGCGAAGACGCGTACAGCGCCATGGCTTCGGCCTTCTCTATGCGGGCATGAGCCGGAAGCCGCGAAGCCTCGAATTCCGGAAACATCATGCGCCGCGAAGGCGCGAAGCTAGGCCGGACGGTCTTGAAGAACCTTTAATTGCTTTCGCGCGAGGCGAACGCGTCTACGCGCGCCGCAGCAGCCGCACGATGAGCAGCAGAATCACCGCGCCGATGAAGGCATCGATAATGGCTGCGATAAAGCCGCCGCCGATAAAAATGCCGAGCCGCGGCAACAGCCACCCGGCGATGACGGCGCCGATGATGCCGACGACAATGTCACCGATGAGTCCAAAGCCGCCGCCCCTGACAACCATGCCGGCGAGCCAACCGGCAATCGCGCCGACGATCAGCCAAATAATGATGCTCTCTACGCCCATTGCGTCCCCCGATTACCGATGACCTCTGCGAAAAAAAGAGTCGGCAAATGCCGATGTTCCGACCTTACGGGCTGCGGCTTATTCTGTCAGCCCTTCGTCGGAGCGCCTGTTGATGGAACACTCGCCCTCCGAAGTGCTTATTGCACTGCAACATGAACTACGGCACACTCGCGCCGCTTGTAAGTGTGGAGTTCAGCCGGAGCTCGTCATGGCCGTTGCCCAGCAAAAGAGGCCTTCAGCCGCGCCGCTTAAGGACCTTTACGACATTGGCGAAATTCCGCCACTCGGGCATGTGCCGCCGCAAATGCACGCTTGGGCGATCCGCAAGGAGCGCCACGGGCCACCGGAAAAATCCATGCAACAAGAGGTGCTGCCGACGTGGCCGATCGGCGAAGACGAGGCGCTGATCTACGTCATGGCCGCCGGCGTCAACTATAACGGCGTGTGGGCCGGGCTCGGCGTGCCGGTTTCCCCGCTCGACGGACATAAGAATCCATTCCACATCGCCGGCTCCGACGCCTCTGGGGTGGTTTGGGCCGTGGGTCCGAAAGTCAATCGCTGGAAGGTCGGCGACGAAGTCATCGTTCACTGCAATCAAGACGACGGCGACGACGAGGACTGCAACGGCGGCGATCCGCTGCTCTCGCCGTCGCAGCGTATCTGGGGCTATGAGACGCCGGACGGCTCGTTCGCACAATTCTGCCGCGTGCAGTCACGACAGCTCATGCAGAAGCCACCGCATCTGACTTGGGAAGAAGCGGCGTGCTATACGCTCACGCTCGCCACCGCCTATCGCATGCTGTTCGGCCACGCGCCGCACACGTTGAAGCCCGGCGACAACGTTCTGGTGTGGGGCGCTTCCGGCGGTCTCGGCGTTTTCGGTGTGCAGCTCGTCGCCGCCTCCGGCGCCAACGCCATCGGCATCGTCTCTGACGAATCAAAATCCGAATATGTTTTCAATCTCGGCGCCAAGGGTGTGATCAACCGCAGCAAGTTCAACTGCTGGGGCGCGATGCCGAAAGTCGGCACCCCGGAATACGATGTCTGGGTGAAAGAGGCGCGCAGCTTCGGGAAGGCAATCTGGGAAATAACCGGCAAACGCGACGTCGACATCGTGTTCGAGCATCCGGGCGAAGCGACGTTCCCGGTATCGTGTCTGGTGGTCAAGCGCGGCGGTATGGTGGTGTTTTGCGCGGGCACCTCGGGTTACAACATCACGTTCGACGCGCGTTACGTGTGGATGCGGCAGAAACGGGTGCAGGGCTCGCACTTCGCGCACCTGAAGCAGGCGAGCGCCGCCAACCGCTTCGTCATGGACCGCCGCATCGATCCGTGCATGAGCGACGTGTTTCCATGGGCCAAGATTCCCTACGCGCACGAACTCATGCGGACCAATAAGCATAAGCCGGGCAACATGTCGGTGCTGGTCAATGCGCCGCGTCCAGGCTTGCGCAATTTCGACGACGCGTTGGAAGCGGCGTCATTGCCGGAACTAGCCGGCCAAGTCATCCGCGCCTAAGGGTGCGGTTAGACGGGCGGCAGCGCGGTCGCGAGAGCTCTCTGCACGGCCTGTGCTTTTCGCCAACGGATGTAGCTGAGCGTCGCGCGTTCGGTGGCCGCTTTGCATGACGCCGCGAAGCCGAGCAGCAGAAACGCCGCCCATAAAACCCAATTCGCCAATTCGAGCGCGCTGACGGCCAGGACGATGGCGCCGCGGCCGAGCAATTTAATGATGGCGCGCGTTTTGCCGCCATTGGCCGCCGCGAGCCGCGCGAAGCGCGACACTTCTTCCGGTGTCTCGGCCACCTTCAGACTATCGAGTGCGGCGCTCGCGCCGGCTTTGCTTTCGACGCGGCCGACATTGCCGGCAAGATCGGCGAGGCCTCCGGCCTCTTCCACCTTAACCACATCGCGGGCGACGCGGGTAAGAAGTACGGGATTAAGCCGGCCGGTGCGGCGCGCAACCTTGAAAAGCGTGGCACCGGCCCGCGCCGGAACTCCCACGCCAAGCGAGGCGTAAGTCCCCGCAGTGATCGCAAGCCCGGCGCCGGCGAGACCGAGTATCCACGGATCGGCGTGCTGGCCGGTGAGATAGCGGGTACCTTCGCGGGTGGCGTCGCGGATATCGCCGAAGACGAAGAGGTCGCCGAACGCCGTACCGGCCAAACTTGCGACATCGACAGGTTCGCCGGTCCATAAGCCTTGGACGAAGCGGCCGGCGATGTGCCTGAGCGAGGCATCTTTGACCTGCGCGGCCTCAACCCGATCGGCCAGCCCCGGATCGATGGCGACGCCGCGGTCGGCGGCGAGATCAACGAAGCTCTGCGCAAGATCGCTGTCGTCGGCCGCAAGCGCTGCGCCGATTTCGCGCTCGGCAACGTCTTGATTGAAGCTTCGGCTAAGCGCTTGGTCGGCGATCGCGACTGGATCGTCCGTTCTGGCAGTCTCGTAAGCGTCGGCGCCGCCACGAATGGCGAAGATTGCGCCCGCTGCAAAAACCGCGACACCCGCAAGAGCGAATAGCGGATGTTGCGCGACGCGAATGATTCTCACCTGCCGTCCCCGGATCTTCGTCGCGCCGTATCGAGCGCATGTTGGGACGAAGCCTAAATTCGTGGCTTTTTAGCAGCGAGCTTAGTTCCCCTTATCCTCGCGCGCACGGTCGATCGCGGCGTTAAGCTCACCGCCAAAGATGAAGATCCAGGCGCTGTAATAGAGAAATACCAGCGCGACCATCGCCGAGGCGAGGCCGGCGTAATAGGTGACGTAAGTGTAGGCGAAGTTCGCGAGGTAACGGCCGAAGGCGGTGCCGCAGACGAGCCACAGCACCAGCGTCGCCATGATCCCGGGCCATACGCGGCTGATGCTGCGGCGTCCGGCGGGCAACCACATGTGCAGGAGAAAGAGGGCGAAGGCGATCACCACAGCGCCGATGCCGAAACGCGCAAAGTCGTAATGGGATTCAAGCGGCGCGATCCACGGTGCATATTTGGTCGCCGTCTGGAAAATCAGCGGACCTAGGACCACCAGGAAGGCCAGCGCCAACATGGAAAAAGCGCTGACCAGAACGTAACCGATCGATTCAAGTCGCAACAACCACCAGCCACGGGTCTCCTGCAAGCCATAGGCGCGATTGAGCCCGATGCGCAGGCTCTCGACGCCGCTCGAGGCGAAATAGACCGAGAACACGGCACCGAGCGTCAGGACGCCGCCGTGCGCCGTAGTGAGTACGTTGTGGATCTGAGCGGCGATCGGTGTCGCCACCTGTTTGGGCCAGACGGCAAACATGAGGCGCGCCACTTCGTCGGCGAGATTGAAGGAGCCGACAAAACCGGCGATCGCCGTTACCACAATGAGAAACGGGAACACCGCCAGCAGCACGGAGAGCGAAATGTGGCTGGCGATCGCCCAACCGTCGTCGCGGTTGAAGCGATAAAAAGCGTCGACAATCACGTGAAAACTCAGGCGGAGCGTTTGCAAGGCTTTCATCAGCGGCAACGGCTAAATCCGGTTGCCCTCAGATATGCCATTCCTGCGATTCTGCGAAGCCTTCACGCCTTCTGCAGATGCCAGCTTCGCGGCCGATTTATGTGCAGGAGCGGCCGTCGGGAAGGGCCGCGGGTACTTATGCCGCCAGAACGTCGGCGAGAAAATGCCGCACTTCGTTTTCCAAGCTTTCCGCCTCGACGGCAAGCGCGTCGGCTAGCGCCTTGACGTCGGTGGCGGTCGCGCGTGCGCCCATTGTGGCGCCGGCGACGCGGCTGATCGAACTTGCCCCGGCCTTCGCCTCGGAAGCGGCTTGATTGACGCCCCTAGCGATCGCTGCAACCGCGGTGGTCTGCTGCTCCACTGTGGCGGCAACCGCCGTCGCCAGGGTCGACATGTCGTCGATGACCGAAGAAACCTGCTCGATTGCCTGGGCGGCGTCCGAGGTGGCCGACTGGATCGCGCCGATCTGTGCGGCGATATCTTCGGTCGCCCGCGCGGTCTGCGCCGCAAGCGTTTTGACTTCGGAAGCCACGACGGCAAATCCTCGTCCGGAATCTCCGGCGCGCGCGGCTTCTATGGTCGCGTTTAGCGCCAACAAGTTGGTTTGGCCGGCGATAGCCTTGATGAGCCCGATCACTTCGCCGATACGCTCGGCGGCGTCGCCGAGCTCCGACATAGTGTTAGCGGTACGTTTGGACTCGGCAACAGCGCGGGCGGCGACTTCGCTCGATTTCATGGCGTGCGAAGCGATTTCCTCGATCGACACCGCAAGTTCTTCAATCGAGCTTGCGACCGTGGCGACATTGGTCGAGGCGGCGCCGACGCTTTGCTCGGCGTCGCGCGCTTGCGACGAAACAGAATCGGCAGCGCTGTTAAGTCCATGCGATGCGCCGCCCAGCCGATCACCGGAAGCGCGCAACCGAGCCAGCACCTGTTCCACCGACGCCCGGAACTGCCCGATCATTGCGGCGACCGTTTCAACACGCCGCTCGCGCGTGGCGTTGGCTTTCATCTCTACGGCTGCCAACCGCCCGCGCTCGATCATATTGTCGCGAAACACGATCACGGTGCGCGCCATCGCGCCGATTTCGTCGCCGGCGCTTACCGACGGTATCGCCGCCGACGTGTCGCCGTCCGCGAGCTGCTTCATCGCCGAGCGCAGACCCGCAAGCGGCGTCGTAATGCTGCGGCCGATCAGCCAGCTCAACACGAAGCTGATCAAGACGGCTACCGAGGCGATCATTAAAATGAGGTGCCGGATCTGTGTTCGCGACACCGTGAGCGTGGTCACGGCATTGTTGGCGCTGAATTCGGCAGTTTCAATGATGCGGTCCGCCTCTGGCAGCACCCGCTCGGTCTCAGCGCCGATCCCGCGCACCACCGGCTCGATTGCATCGGTGCTGGCCGCCCATCGCGTGAAAGCCCGATCGTAAGCGCGGACCGTCGTGCTCAGGCGCTGCTTCATCGCGGAGTCGCCGTCCACTGCGTCAAGGGTGTCGCTGAATTTCTTGGCTTCCTCGACGAAGCCCTGGCGCGCCGCAATGCCCTGCGAATCGGGCATCACTTCCAAGGAGAAGCGCAGGCGGTTGAGCCGGTATTCGATCTCATAGCGCCGCATCCGCAGCAACGACATCGATAGGTCGGCGGCATCGGCGCCGGCCAGAAACAAATCATCGTGAATGAGTTTGGCGGCGGCATCGCTCGCCGTAACGAGTTCGCCGGTAAGGCCTTCGTTTTCACGAAAACCCAGCGCTTTCTCCTCCTGCACCAGAACGCCAAAGTGCGTGTTCAGATCCTCCACGGCGGATCGCAGCGGGGCGATGGCTTCCCGTTCCGAGGCGGCACGGGTCGCCGTTATGTTGTCGAGCGCTTGTAGGGCTACTTCCTGGCCCTCGGCGAAATCCCGGATTTCCCGATCGGAGGGATGCGCGACGAAACGCGTGGTGGCGGCGCGCATCAGCAAGAGGCCGGCTTTGAGATCGCGGCTGGCGTCGGCCGCGGCGGTGTCTCGGTGCACGCTGGTGAAGGCGCGTCCCACCTCGTTGTCGCCGATCATGAAAGCTATTCCGATGGCAAGAAATGCCACAACGGGAATGGCGACCAGCGCGATGACGCGGGAACGCACTGACAGTCTTGGCAACATGCGAAAAAGAACCTGAGGCGACACCATCAGAGGTCGCACCTTCCCCGCGCGATGCAATAAGCAAGTAATCGCAGATGGTTAAAAAATACCCGAATGGGAGGTGGCAGCGACCCTTTGGGTCAGACCTCGGCGGCCGACCTAAACGCTTGTCACATATCTCTCGTTCGCGCGGCCGCAGAGGATGCGGCACCGGACTGCCCCTCGCGGCGGTCTAAATGACCGATGGCAGGCGGGGGGCCCTTTGCCCGCCCACGCGACAATCGAGGGTGTTATTTCGCCTTCTCGTAAGGGTAGATCGCGTCGCCGGTTGACTGGTCGGGCGGGTAAACCACGGTCTGATAGCTCATGCCCCGCCAGGTTTCGAGGTTCGCGGCATCGGTGAGGTCGTGGTACTGAACCTGAAACAGCCCCGGCTTGGTCCATTCGCCTTCCAGACCGAAGCTGATGTCGCCGATGATAGTGTGGACCTCGTTGTGGTGCAGCCAGTCGGCGATCTTCGCGTCGTCGAGGCTCTTTGCTCCCTCGACACCGGCGGCGAGCACCTGGAAGTCGGCATAGCCCCAGCCGCCGAGATAATAGCCAAGCGGATCGACTCCGGCTTCCTTGGCGCGGGCTTGGTATTTGTCGAAAAACGGTTTGGCGCGTGCCAACAGCTTCGGTGACGGCACCCAGGTTTCGTAATTGATAAAGCCGTTGAGTTTCGACTTCAGCCGGTCTTTGAACACGGTCGCCTGTAGACCGACCATTTCGCCGCCGATCATTTTTGGCTTGTAGCCGATCTCGTTGACCGACTGCACAATTCCGACTGAGCTGAGTGGATAAGAGGCGACCACCACAATATCCGGATTGGCAGCGGCGACGGCGCGAATAACCGGCGAAAAATCGGTCGTGCCGGGCGGAAAGCTTTTGTTGTAGACGACGGTCATGCCGCGCTTCTTGGCATTGATTTCAGCGCTATCGGCTCCGTTGTGGCCGAATTCAGAATCCTCCCAAATAATGCCGACCGTCTGCGGCTTTGGGTTTTGCGCCGCCGCTACTTCGAAAAAACCTTCGGCGGAAGAAACCTTGGGATCCGGGCCATACGGCACCATCGAGAAGTAATTCGGATAATGAAAGTGACTGTTCACCTCGAGCGCGAAGAGACCGATCATGACCTTGCCCTTTGGCATGATCACCGGAAATGCCGGCGCCACGAGATTGGTGCCGTAAGGGCCGATGATGAGATCGACTTTGTCGACGTCGAGGAGCTTGGCGTAGATACCCGGTACATTCGACGGGCTGGACTGATCGTCGTAGACGACCAGTTCGACCTTGCGGCCGAGGAGGCCACCCTTGGCGTTGATCTCCTCTTCCCAGATCCTGGCGCCAAGAAGCGCCTGCTTGCCGTTGGGAGCGAGCGGGCCGGTTTGCGAGAAGCCGAAACCGATCTTGATCGGCTCGTCGGCGCAGGCGGGTCCGGCGGCCAAAAGTCCGGCAAGCAGAACGGCGCTCAATCCGCCAAGGCCATAGGCCGAAAATCTCCGCAGTCCCTCTCCCATTCGTCTACTCCCTAAAGTGTTGTTGGCGGCCGCCGACGACGGCTGCCGCAGCCTAGCTGGCAAGCGTATTCGTGTTCATCGAATTGGGCCATACGTGGCAGAATTGGCTTTTGTGCACTGCACGCGTTAGCTTGAGGGATTGCCGGGGTAACGCTAACAAATCTTGCCGGAGCCATCATGTCGCTCGCCGAATCCGCTTCCCCGGCTCGCCACGCAAATGAGTTGATTTCCACACTGGGCCAAGCCGTTAGCGCGATGGAGTCGCTGTTCGTGGACGCCCGGCGCGCGGTTGCGGGGCGCTTAGCGGATGGCGGCTCGGCCGGCCGCGCACTCGATCGCGAGCAGCGCGCGGCGCACGGGCTTGCCTGGCTGGCGACCTACGTTGAAGCGCTCCGGCAGATGCACGCACTCGCCGAGCGGCTGACAAATGCCGGCCAATTCGGCGAAACCGAAGAGTTGCTGGTTCGCATCGGCTGCGGCGAATATCTCGCGCAGATCGCCGGCGGCATTCCGATGAGCCAAGGCGAGATTGTGCGGCTCTCCGATCTCGGCCTTTCCGCGGCGGCGGTCGCCGCGCGCATCGATTCGACAATCGAGCAGTTGATCGCGGAGGGTAATACGGCGCGCCATCGCGCTCGGCTTGTCGAGCTGATGCGCGGTGGACGACGGGCGACCGTCGGCGCCTGCGGTCTCGACGACACGCTCGAATCGGTTCGCGATGAGATGCGCAAATTCGCCGACGACCGCGTCGTGCCGTACGCCCACGACTGGCATCGCCGCAACAGCTACATCCCGTTGGACGTGATTGGGCAAATGTCCGAACTGGGCGTGTTCTCGCTGACCATCCCCGAGGAATACGGCGGCATGGGGCTCGGCAAGGAATCGATGTGCGTCGTGTCCGAGGAACTTTCGCGCGGGTATATCGGCGTCGGCTCGCTTGGGACGCGCTCCGAAATCGCCGCCGAGCTCATTCTCGGCAGCGGTACCGAAGAGCAGAAGCGCAAATGGCTGCCGAAAATCGCTTCCGGCGAAGTGCTGCCGACGGCGGTCTTTACCGAACCCAATACCGGCTCTGACCTCGCGTCGCTGAAGACCCGCGCCGTGCGCGAGGGCGACACTTATAAAGTTTTCGGCAACAAAACCTGGATCACCCATCCGGTCCGCGCCGACCTGATGACGCTTTTGGTGCGCACCAACCCGGCGGAGAAAGGCTATCGCGGCCTTTCCATGCTGCTTGCAGAAAAGCCGCGCGGCAGCGACGCCGACCCGTTCCCCGCCGCCGGCATGTCCGGCACCGAGATTGAAGTGCTCGGCTATCGTGGCATGAAGGAATATGAGATCGCGTTCGATGGCTTCGAGGTGAAAGCCGAAAATCTTCTCGGCGGTACCGAAGGGCAGGGCTTCAAGCAGTTGATGGCGACCTTCGAATCGGCGCGCATTCAGACCGCGGCGCGTTCGATTGGCGTGGCGCAATCCGCGCTTGAACACGCACTAGGCTATGCACAGAGCCGGGTCCAATTCGCAGCGCCGATTGCCGATTTTCCGCGCGTTGCCGACAAGCTCGCCATGATGGCGGCGGAAATCATGATCGCCCGTCAGCTCACTTACTACGCCGCGCGGCAGAAGGATTCCGGACGGCGCTGCGATCTCGAAGCCGGCATGGCCAAGCTTCTCGCGGCGCGTGTAGCCTGGGCGGCCGCCGACAACGCCGTGCAGGTTCACGGCGGCAACGGTTTCGCGCTTGAATTCCCGATTTCGCGGATTCTCTGCGACGCCCGCATCCTCAGCAT